>Ga0315320_10004307_pt1 | contig 11665 bp, 5 predicted proteins | sample M140m21515metaG_FD_203458 | JGI IMG/M metagenome (GOLD analysis project Ga0315320, IMG submission 203458) | Ammonia-oxidizing marine archaeal communities from Monterey Bay, California, United States - M1 40m 21515 | ecosystem: Environmental > Aquatic > Marine > Coastal | place: USA: California...
ATCTTGGTCGAATCTACTATTCTTATCAAATTTACTTTCTATTAATAGCTCTTCTTCAGTTTGATCTGTTATGTATATATTAAAATCTTTTACAGAATATAATCCTTCTACATAAGCAGAGGGGTTCGCCATAATCCTTGGTATTAAAACTCTTCCATTATCGAAATCATATTTTATGCCCTGAGCAGTTCTTTTAATAAAATAATTATCTACAGTTATTCCGTCTATTATTTTCGCGCCTTTTATAGAAGAGTCTGTAACCCACTGTTTATGCGGAGATGCAAAAGCTAAATAGTCAGGGTCAAGCCTCTCATCTGTTTGCAAATAAAAAGTTGAAGTAATATTCTGGAACGTCTCTCCTTTACATAGCAGCATATAATCCAGCCATAATGTAAAACTGGTAATTACCTGATGCTGAAACTGCGGCTTCATTAGAGAGTTAGTGAGTTAATTTTAATAATATCTTTTTCAAAATCTGATATTAGAGAGGAAATATATGGAGTAGTTGAAAAACTTGCTGAAGATACAGGGTTTTTTGACTGTATTCCCCCTCCAGACCTACTTTCTTCTGCGGGTTTGCTTAAGAATTGACCCAAGTTAGATATGCCTTTTTCTATTCCTTCCGCCCAACTTCTTCCGTCGGCCCAAGGCAAAGGGGTTATTTTAAATATATCTTCAGCACTTGGATACAAAACATAACTTCGAGAAGTTCCATCTCTTTTTATCATTATAGAAGTCAATACAATATCTCTCAATTGATAATATATTGGCTGCGTTGGGTTATCCGAAGACTCAAAACCTATAAAAGAAAAAAGATTACCCTTTCCACCCAAAGTATTAGATGTATTAGATGCATTTACTCCAGCTTCTATTTCTCTAGTTACTGGGTGCTGTTCAAAGTTTTGAATGAGTTTTTCTTTTGCTTTTATAAATTCAGTATTAACAACTAATTTAAGTTCACGAACATACTCGAAAGACTTCCTGAAGTCTATCATTCCTTTTATTTTATTAACGCTTGGGCCTCTGGTGTTTGACATTATTATCCTTCGTCTACTGGTTTTAAGTAAAATGTATAATATTTTGGAGAAAAAAGTCCATGAGGCATTTCATCGCTAATGATAGAGAATTTCCTGCCATCGAACTCGCATCTCTTTGTGTTTTTTAAATATTCGTAACCGTCTTTAGCTACTTTAATTCTGACTTCGCCAACATGCTTATCTACTTTGATTTGGGCATTTGCCTCTCCGTCGAATAGATCTTCATTTTGCCTGCCTATATATAAAATTCTAGCCTTAAATGTTGTTTCTACAATTTTTCTTTTTATAGAATTTATTTGACCTCTGGCATTCTTATATAAGTAATTATAGTAAGGATCAGTACTCAAAATAATTTTTTGAGCGTCTTTAATAAATTTAATCTCTCTTGCAAAAGTATCATGAATGTCGTCGAAAACAGACTCCAAAGATTCTTTGTCGATATTGTTGATAAGCGAACCCATACTTTTTTTTACACACAAAGCGATAATACGTGTATGATTAAATTGGTAAAAGGTTTATGGAAGCTAAAGATTTTCTTTCGGATAGGTTTAATGGAAGCACTAAAAGTTTATTTAAAAACTTCTTAGTTCTTGTGGAAGACTTGCATGCAGACAACGAAATTTGTTTTGCTAAATTAAAAAGGCATCTCCCCGAACACACAGCCTTAATTGATCAAGCTAATTATTTCGATGATCGTAAAATGCAATATCTTCGAAAAAAAATATTAGATATAGGAAATGAATCAATTAGGCAGTCCGAAACAAATTTAGAAAAATTTACTATAAATTTTAAATTTTAGTTTTAATATATATTATAACAAAAGGAACAAGGTATGTATACAAAATCAAATAAAGAAATCTATCGATTTAAAGTTTACCTCGAAGAAGAGGTTGAAAAAGACGTTGATGTCGAAAAAGAGGTAGAAGTCGAAAAAGAAGTCGATGTTGAAAAAACTCGCAAAGCAGAAGACGGTACAGAAGAAAAATATATCGAAAAAGCGAAGCGTAAAGTTAAAGAAAAAAAACTTGTCAAAGAAAAAAAGAAAGTAAAAGACAAGACTGAACATACTTTCGTTATAATGCAGCCCACCCGCAGACAAATGGAAGAAGCTGACATGGAATACAGTATCGAAATGAGTCGCTGCGTCAAAGAGGGTATACTCACTAAGGCTATGCTGTTAAATAAATACAGCGACAATGGTGGAATCATGAGCGAGGCCGAGGCTAAAGATTTGGCTAGTATGTATGGCAGACTGTCAGAGCTTCAAACGGAATTTACTACATGGAAAATTAACGACAAGCAAAAATTTAACGACAAGCAAAAGGCTACAGTTGAAGAAATGGCTTCCCTACGAAGGTCTATCGCTCAAACAGAAACAAATTATTCCGCACTTCTAAATCATACCGCAGACAATAAAGCTCAAACAAGAGTTATCGGGTGGTATCTGCTAAGCCTTTCTTACCTAGAAGATGACGGTAAGCTGGAGCCCTATTTTGCTGGCGAAACTTATGAAGAGAAGAAAGACTTCCTTTACTCCCTAGAAGAGCAAGAGAACGACCTTCTGGCTTTAGTTTACGAAAAATTAACGGCTTTTATTAGCTTTTGGTATTTCAGTATTTCAGCAGAAAGAGAAGACTTTGATAACTTAGCTAAAGACTTAGAAGAAGGCAATTTGTAAAATAATATGAATCTAGAAGGCTATAGAAAAGTCTTCAGAGATATAGTTGAGGCTAAAACCCGTGCTGTAATAGAAGATAAGACATATTACATCAAGCATTTAAGCGCCCTCGATCAAGTCGATATTGACGATATTAAAAAAAAATATTACGACAATGCTATTTCTAGGGGTATACCAGCTCAAAAAGATATCTTAAAAAGATTATCTGATGAGGGTGACTGGACCCCTGAAAATGAAAAAGAAATTAAAAGGCAAGAAGCTTTCATAGAGCAACTACAAAAAAATAAAACTCAACTAGTTCTAAAGTCGCAAATTGATCAGCAAAATCAGACAATACAAGAAACTAGAAAAAAGATTAATGAGTTAATTGGAAAAAAGAGAGCTCTTATGGGTGTCAATGCTGAAGATTATTCTGATAAGCGAGCCAACGACTTCTATGTAATAAAATCTTTCTATGAAGACTCAGGGATGGAAAAGCCCGTGTTTCCAAATCAGCAAGACTTTGATGATCTTTATGCTGAAGAAATGTCGCTTTTTGTTAACGCGTATAATACAACCTTCCTTGCTTTTGACGAATTAAAGATACAAGAAATGATTCTTCAAGATTTTTATTATATTTATTTTCCATTCAGCGATGACACTGTTGGTTTTTTTGGTAAACCTGTATGTCAGCTAACTTATAATCAATTAAAATTAATTGTATATACTAAAATTTTTAAAAATATATTCGAAAATAATAAGCATATTCCTCAGAAAATTAGAAAAGACCCACAAGCACTTCTAGATTTTGGCAGTATTTCTGATGAAGCTAAAAGCAAAATGCAAGAAAAATTCGACGAATCTCAAGATGGATCTACATTATTTAATGCCACTGATGAAGACTTTGAGTATGCTGGTCTTGAAAAACCTAGTGACAAACCAGGTATTTCACTACAGAAAGCTGCGGAGAAAAAAGGCGGAAGTTTAAGCATGGAAGATTTAATGGAATTAAGTGGAATACCAAAAAAATAAGTGTACTTATCCCTAATGAGGGTTAAGGCATGAAAGGTTTAGGTTTAAGGACACATGAAGTTGGTTTCGCTGAAAGCGTCCAACAGACTGCTAGGCGAATTAATCGCAGCGGTATCGTTATAAAAGTTAGGGCGAGTGACTTCACTCAGCCGCTTGGTCGAATGTCTGCAAAGGCAAACGAATTTACAAAATCACTCGAAGCATCAAATGCTCGTGTTATTGCGTTTGGCGCCTCAGCTGCAATTATCGGCGGAGTCACCACTTCTTTTGCTCAGCTTGTTATTCAGGCCACTAAAGTAGAAAAAATCCTAACAGATATTAATGTTGTTTTAGGCACTACATCTCAAAATTTAGCTAAGTTTGGAGATGGCTTATTTAAAGTAGCTAGAAACACATCTCAATCACTAGAAACCGCAGCAGAAGCTGCTCTCGAGTTTTCCCGTCAAGGTTTAAGCATGGAAGAAACCTTGAAACGCACTAATGACGCCCTCATTTTAACTCGCTTAACAAGCTTAAAAGCTGCTGACTCTGTTAAGGGTCTTACTGCCGCAGTCAATGGTTTTGCTGATGCGGGCCTAACGACCACTAATATAATCAATAAGCTTGCAGCTGTTGACGTTAAGTTTGCTGTAAGTACAGACGATTTAATTAATGCTCTAGCTCGGGCTGGAGCCGTGGCTCAAGATGCTGGGGTTAGTTTTGATCAATTAATGGGAGCGGTTACTGCCGCTCAACAAATAACAGCTCGTGGCGGCGCCGTTATCGGTAACTCATTTAAAACTATTTTTACAAGGGTACAAAGAAGCTCTACAATCAAAAGGCTGGAAGAGTTAGGGATAGCTGTGCGAAATGTAAAAGGTGAAACTTTGCCCGCCATGACTGTTTTACAAAATTTAGCAAGCACTTATGAAGGTCTACAGGGAGCAACTAAAGCTGCAGTTGCAGAACAAGTTGGTGGAGTTTTCCAAATTAATATTTTAAAAGCCGCAATCAAAGATTTAAATAAAGAGAGTTCAATTTATGCGAGAGCAACCGAAGCTTCGGCTAGCGCCACAAATCAAGCTCAAATGAAAAATGCTCAGCTACAAAAAACTCTCTCATCCATAGCTAACCAAACTCTCACAACAGTTAGAGAGCTTACGTCTAATCTAGGCGAATTGACAATAGCTCCAGCATTAAAAGATTTTTTAGAAAGCGCAAATAAATTACTTGGAGGGTTGAGTGATCTATTCGGCGACAAAGAAGGCGAAACAATAGGTGGCGAGTTTGCCAAAGGTTTTGCTAGGGCCCTTGGTTCTGTTCTTACGGGACCAGGTGTGATGATTACAGTTCTTGTTTTTGCAAAACTGTTTGCTCAAGCTTTTAAATTCGCTAAGGACTCAATAAAAGATTTATTACAAATAGCATCAATTAAAGACAAAGAGAGAATGATTCAAGAGTCGATTGTTGATGCAATGATTAAAAATGTAGATTTAAGTAAGCAATTAATAGCCTATGACAAAGATCAGGTAAAACAAGAACAAGTTGTTTTGGCTTTGCTTAAGGAGCAGACTGCTCATTTAGAGCAACAAAGAGCTATTGCAAAAGCAATTACCCCAGGTCTTAGAAAGCAAGGAGTTCAACCTAATCTTGTTGTGGATAGCTCTTCGAAAAACCAATCTCAAGGTTTCGTGCCTAATTATAATAATCAGCCAACCCCTTTAGAAAAATCCAAAGAAAGACAAGGGGCAGCAAAGGGAGGCTATACTGCTGGAGCTATATCAACAATGAATGTTTCTGGCTTAGGTAGGGTTGTCTACAATAAAAACGAAACAGTTAAAAAATTCGACGGCATGACACAGCAAGCAATTATGCCGCCAGAGAAAAGTAAAGCGGGAAGAAACTATAAAGATAAGTTTTCTGGAGCACATGGTTTCGATCCTTACCAAGGTAGTAAAAACAATTCTACTTATAGCATGGGTTTTGTTCCGAACTTCGCAAGACAAGTAGGATCAACTTTAGAAATGGATCCAGCCAAACTTCTATTTGTTGGCGGAGGAGGGTCGAATAAGCAGGAAAAAGCTCAAATAGAGGCTGCCTTAAAAGACCCCAAGCAATTAATGCATTTCACTGCAGCCCTAGATCAAGTTGCTGGCTATGATAAAAATGGAAAACTGAAAACGGGAGCTAGAGTAATGAACCCTCTTTCAGTATTGCAGCATGAACTTGGGATAAATCATATCAAGAGAGGTTTCTCAATGCGTAAGAAACCAAGATTGCGTGGAAAACAGAAAGATCCAGCCGACGCAATGGAAGAAAAGGTTGCGGGCGTCGAAAGGCAAAACCAAAAACATGCCGCCCTTTCACCCAAACTCAGAGCAACGCGTACGGGTTATAGAGATAAAAAAACTGGCAAAAAAAAGGGCATACAGAATTATCCAGTTGATGTAGTCTCTTACGGCGCTAGTTGGCCCACCATAGAGGTTAAGTCTGGAGAATTTCATCCGCATAATATTATATCCAAAAGCCTCAGGATGGCATCCGACAGAGAGCTTGGAGATTTTATTAGAAAAAATACCAGCAGACCAGACATAGCAGACGCTCTCGATCAAGCTAATTTTAATTCCGCAGCCAGTGCAGCGAAAAGTTTAGATTTATTTGATCCAGTCTCAAGTAAAAAAGTAGGGGGCAGAGACTTCGATATTAGCGACACTAAAGATAGGGAGTTTATTGACATGTGGGGCCTATCTAAAGGCTTAGTGCCTAACTTTATAAGTCAAAATGCAAGAGATGCTATTATGCGCTTACGAAAACAAGGCTCCACAAAAGGAGAGAGAAAGGCGGCTGACGCCGCCTTAGGTCGAACTGGCAAAAAAACATTTAACATTAAGAAAAAAGATGGCACTAGGGCAAGTATGTATGAAGGTATGTATATCGATAGTTATATTAAAGGTTCTGGAGGACAATCCGATCTAGACTATCTTTTAGGAAAAGGTTTTGATAAATCAATTTTAACCTCGGCAAAAAAGGCATTTAAGAATGACCCCAGTACTATAATTAATAGTTCCAGAGGTTTTGTTCCTAATTTCATAGATGATTTTGTAGTTCAAGCTTTACCCCCTCACTCAGGATTTTACAACAAAGGCAATTTTGTTCAAAATAAATCTCAAGCTGACAGGATGTCTAGATCTAAAGCTGTGCAGGTATCTAACATATTATTGCAAAACCGCAAAGTAAAATCTAAGATATTTCAAATGAAAGGTGACTCCCTAATGGGAGATTCTGGTATATTTGATCGCCAAAAGCCAGGCCGCCACCTTGGTCTAATTCCCAACTTCATGGAAGAGGTTGACAGAAAACGGAGAGAAAAAGAAATTCGTGACAGCCACCAAGACGGAAGCATGAACCGTAAATACTTCGGCGGTTTAATTCCTAATTTTGCTTTTCAAAATACAGCCATCAGATTAGATGGTGGCTTCGGGAGAAGAGGTAGGCAAATAAGAGACACCGACACTGATTCGTACATGAACTATACTAAAAGTGGTCACAATGTTCGGGACATTGATTTCTTGCAGTCTAATAAAAAAGGTGACGCATATAAGATGTTCAACCATGCCAGCAAATCAAAATTCGTAAAAAGCGGAGGAACATATACCTCTGGAAGTCTTAAGCAGCAAAGATCGTTTAAGCAAAATTCCTCTAGCAACTTTGAAGACCTTCTATATGCTTTTCCTCAAGTGAGGTACCGCATGCAAGAAGGTATAACAACATCTGGTAGGCTTATAAATGAAGGTCTTGGGTCACAGCATAAATTTAATAACACAAAAGATCTTAAGAGCTATGTTAATAGGGTTGGCCGTAAAGACTTCCAAGGAGCTCTCGGAGCTCAGGAAATTGGAAACAGAATTTTAATAACAGACTTAAGCACAGGTCGTGACGGCAGCAAGAATCGTAAATACTTCGGCGGTTTAATTCCTAATTTTGCTGACACACTTGAGCACAAACAAAGAGAAAAAGATATTCGTGATAGCCATCAAGACGGCAGCAAGAATCGTAAATACTCACAAGGGTTAGTGCCAAATTTTAATGTCGGGTACGCGATCTCAGACCAATCTGCAAGTAAATGGTATAATGCTGGCAATTTCGGAGCAAGATCTCAAGCTAAAATATTCCCGACACTTAATGCCGCTCAAAATACAGCTAACATTGTTCAGAGCAACCGCAAAATGAAAGTCAGAATTTTCTACATTTCCGATGGCGGTGGAATTAGAGAAGTTGTCGGTGCGTTTTCGGATACTGTCTACAGGCCAGGTCGATCAGATGGAATGGTGCCAGACATGCAAGGGCAAAAAGGCAAAGGTAGAGATGGACAAATCAAAGAAAAACACCAAGACGGTAGCGATAATCAAAAATATTTCAAAGGCTTAATCCCTAACTTTTTAGCAGAACAGCTTGAGCATAAACAAAGAGAAAAAGACATAATGGAAAGTCATCAGGACGGAAGTATGAACAGGAAATACTTCAGAGGCCTGATACCCAATTTCGCTAACGACATTGAAAACAAACAAAGAGAAAAAGAAATATTTGAGAGTCATCAAGACGGCAGTAAAAATAGAAAGTATTCCAGCGGACTTGTGCCTAACTTTATTAGGTCGGGAACCACAAGTAGAGAATTTGCTAAACTTAGTGTCTCTCTTGCAAAATGGTCTGCAAGAAATCATCCAGAACCCAGACTGAAGCTGATTGGTCCAGATAAATTGTTCAGTATACCTAGGCGAAATGCAGATGAAGCAAATAAAAATATTCAAAATATTAGACAGTTTATTAGTTCTGCCGAATATAGAGCACTAGAAGCTCCACAGTTAAAGAAAAAAATTACAAGATTTTATAACAGAGCAATGGCTAGGTCGTCTTTAGATAATCCAGATCGAAGCTTTGCTAAAGGTGATCATACATTTGAAGGCCGCATAGCTGCATCTAATGGGCTAATACCTAATTTTCTGGATCCATTTGCAACAAACCAAAGCGAAGACCTAGCAAGAATACTTGCGGGGACTTCTGATGGTGATATGAATTATCCACACTTGCAAAAAAATATGGACGGCACTCTTAGTGGAAATTATGCATATGCGGTATCTGGTGGCAGGCTTTTTAAGCCAAGCCCAGGTCAGAGGCTTGAAGGCTTAACAGACGGTCAGTTTATTAACGGTAAGATAATGATGGGCAATAAACCGCCCAAGAAAGGCAAAATCAAACTATCTACTCTCAAAAACTCTCAGCCCGCATCGACTGGGCAATCAATAGCCTTTAATACCCTGCCTGGCCATATATATGAACAAGCTCTTGCGGACGAGTATATAACCAGCGGATGGACGGGAAAAGGCCCTTCTAGAATTGACTTTAAGGATGCCGCTTGGGATGGCAAAACCCCTATCGGCAGGGGGCCTAATAATTTTACCAGAAAATGGGGACAAGCCGATGCAATAAAAGGGCTCAGTCATGGGCCAAGATTAATTATGCAAAAGTTATGGGGTCAATACAGTCATCAGGCGCCTTTCCACAAGGCAGTTATGGAAGCCTCAAAAAGAGGAGTTCTAGACTTAACTACATTTCCCCTAACTGATGATTTTGCTGAAATATCTGGCAGCGCGCCTTCAGACAAAAAAGCTAAATCAAGTAATGTATTTCATCCGACGCAATCAAAAACCTTCCCAGGCTTAAAGCCAGGCAGTGGCAACAGCTTAAAAGGCAAGGGAGCCGAAAGATTAAAGCCTTTTAAAATTCACTGGAATCTGGATGCATTCCATATGAACAACGGCTTAATCCCTAACTTTGCAGATCCGCTTGGCGAAGCAGTCGCTAGAGAAAAAAGCGCTCTAAAATCCCAAGGTTCTTCCGCTCAAGTATACGTTGATCAAGACAATAGGTTAAAAGGCCCGAAAAACCCTATGGGGCTATTGGTTGCCAATAGGCGTGATGAGCCTGTTTCTGGTTCACAGGGAGTAAACCGTGCGCTCAACAGGGGGCTAGACCCAAAACATCATGGGGCAAGCAATGGGTTTTTTCCCAACTACGCAACAAAAAGAGATATTCGAGCTCAAAACGACCCAGCTTTTGCAGCTAATGTTGGAGAAATAAATAAACCGTCTAAAATGAAAACCGATGGCGTAGACAAATTAAACGAGTCATCAAAAAAAGCCTCAAACTCTGTCGATAAGCATGGAGATTCATCTGAAAAGGGGACAATGATGGGTATGGACTTAATGGGAGCCATGTTTGCCCTTACCAGTGTGACTTATGCGGTAGAAGGAGCTATGGGAGAAGTTGAAAGCACTGCTGGCAAAACAATGAAAGCTTTCAATGCTGTAGTAATGGGAGGCTCTCAAGCAGCCATGGTTTTCCAAGGCATGAACTCTGTAGCCGATGGGTTCGCAAAGAAAAATACAAAAACTGGGAATATTCTTTCAAAAGTCGCAAAAGGAGCAGGAATATTTGGGGCTGCAATAGGGGCAGCAATACCCATTTTTGACGCCCTTAAAAACTTTGAAACTTTTCAAACTCCATTTGAAAAACTACAAAAAACAATAAAAGAGACGTCGGAGGCATTCGAGAACGCTAAAGCGGCTGTTGATGGGTTAGCTCAAGTTGAACAAGAGCGCGAAGCTCTGGGTAAATTAGAGGCGTCTACAAAGCCTAAAACATTAAAAACTGAACTTGAAATGTTTAACAGGCGTACTCAGCTTATCCAAACTGAAAATGAATACAACAAAACCCTCGCCGACCTAAAGGTTAGTGTTGGATTAACTGACGAACAAATGAGAAAGCTTAGCAGTTCTTCAGCTGATGCTCAAGTTGAACTAGCTAAAATCATGAGAGAAAAAGCTGTGAAAGAAGGCACTATGGCAACTGTAGCTAGCCTAACTGAGCCAATGTCCAATGCATCCATGAATCTTCTTGGAGCCCATAATTTTAGTGGGTTTGGAACGGATGTCCTTAACCTGTTTAGAAAGAATGAAAAGCAAACATCTATTGATGAAGACACTGAAAAATACTTTGCAAGAAGAAAGTCTACGTCTATAGAGCTTGGGCTACAAGGTAAAACTCTTAGCTCAGGCCTTAAAGAAGCAGACTTAAATAAGCTTATTAATATTTTCAATGAAGGAATGCATCTACAAACCTCTGATAAAGAGAGATACCAAACAGATGAAACTTCATCTTTCGCAAAAAGAGGTTTTACATTAGCGGAAGAGGGTGGTCAAAATTTAGCAGAAGACCTTAGAAAAATGATTCTCGGAACGAAGTCTGTCGATAAGCACGGAGGAGGAAGCACAGTCGATTTTGATGACTCAACAATTACCAGTAGCATGGCTGGCTTTGTTGATAGTTTAGGCAACATAGCGGATCCACTCGCATTAAATATGGCAATGCAAGAACTTGTTAAAGGGTTTAAAGAAGCTCGCGACCACATAAGATCTAATGCTGATGAACTAGATAAAGTAGATCAGGACTTCTTAAACAGACTAAAAACTCTAAGAGAAGAAATGCTCAACAATCTAAAGCTATCTTCCCAAAAAGCCAGCATGGCTCTAGCTAGAATGGGCGATGAAATATCTATTGATAATGATACACTGAATTTTGAAAACGAACTTAATGCAGCGACAGGGCTAATTACCAGAGAAATGCAACACAGGGCCGAAACTGAAGCGATGGTATCCAATGCAAATAAAGAATTTGCCCTAAGCGTTAAAAAGAAACAAAACGAACTTGATAGTAAAGCTAATGATATTCTAGTAGATATGGGAATTAAAAATGATATGCTGGATAGCAAATTTACCAGTACCTCGGGTGGGACTTTAGATAAACCAACGAATCCAATGGAAGATAATTCTCAGGAATTTATGGATAAAGTAGTAAGTCTTAGTATGGATCTTGAACAAAGAGGAGCAAGTTTTAGAGATCA
>Ga0315320_10004312_pt1 | contig 11662 bp, 5 predicted proteins | sample M140m21515metaG_FD_203458 | JGI IMG/M metagenome (GOLD analysis project Ga0315320, IMG submission 203458) | Ammonia-oxidizing marine archaeal communities from Monterey Bay, California, United States - M1 40m 21515 | ecosystem: Environmental > Aquatic > Marine > Coastal | place: USA: California...
AATGATCCACCCCAAAGTGTTTGAGACCTTTGGCTACGACCCTGATGAAGTTCAGGGGATCGCATTTGGTATGGGAACGACACGCATGGCTGCCCAAGCGCACGGCATCGTACGCTCCAAGAGTTTGTACGAACAAGACCTTCGGGTCTTCAAACGCTTGCAGCGAGGTGAGCCATGAAGATCAGTCGCCGCGTACTCGCGCGCTTCGTCCGCCTACCCGATTCGGACACCGACCTCCGCAACCTCCTCGACGACCTTGGGCTAGAGGTCAAGCGGGCGCACGGCAGTGGAAACTTCACGTTGGAACTTCTCGCGAACCGGGGCGACCACCATTGCTACGATGGTATCGCGACGGAGATCGCAGGTCGGACCGGAGCGCAACGGTGCGGTCCCAAGATCGAACGACTGCAAGCAGGCGCCCCTCCCTGGGAGGTCAACATCTCCTCAGCGAAGTGCCTTGTGTACACCACTACCCTGCTTCATCGGACCAAAGACAACGCAAGCTTGGACATCGCAGACTATGCGGTGCTTGAGGATGCAGGCGTCCAGTCTACGCTCCCTCCAATCGATGCCACAAATGTCGCGAACATTGAGTTAGGCCAGCCCACGCACGCCTTCGACGCCGATACCATCGAGGGGCCGATCGCGGTGCGTGAGTCCGTAGCCGGGGAGCGCGCGCACCCGCTTTTTGCAGACGAACCCATCGAGGTGCCGGCAGGCACTCTTGTGATCGCCGATGACACCAAGATTCTCGCAATCGCTGGGGTCATCGGGTGTGAAGAGAGCAAAACCACCGACACGACGACTCGAATCCTTCTCGAGAGTGCGTGCTTCGACCCTGTCGCGGTGCGCAAAGCCAGCCGCGCGCTCAACATCCATACAGACTCGTCCACTCGGTTTGAACGAGGCAGCGATCCAAGTCGTCCGCTGATTGGCGCTGGACGCGTTGTCCAGTTGCTTCGCGACACGGACGCCTGGGAGCTGCAAGGCGCGAGTGGTGTCATTGAAAACTGGGACGCGACATCCGTAGAGGTCCACCTCAACGCAGACGACACGTCTTCCTTCTTGGGGATCCCGTTGAGCGTGGCAGACATCACGCAGCGACTGGAACGCTATGGATTTACGAAGGGCGAAGCCAACGGGTCCAACGTCTCCTTCGTCGTACCACCGGTTCGCCGCTGGGACGTCGAGACGCGTGCTGACCTCTATGAAGAGTTGGCCAAGTCTATTGGCTACAGTGAGACGCCGTGCATCCTCCCTCCCGTGGGCCGAGGCGCCCAGCCGTCTGCTACAGAGGGACGACGTCGTGCAATCGATGAGGCGATGGTTGCGCTGGGATTTTACGAGGTCATCACCGATGGCTTCTACGGCCGCGCCCTCGTCAGCAAATATGGGCTCAGTGACAGCCATGATTTAATGCAGCACGTCGAGACCACCAACGCGATGGAGCGCGCATACGGACTCCTTCGCACCAGCGGTATTGGACAAGCACTTGAGGCGGTCGCTGCAAACCACCGCTGGAAGGTTCGCGACATCAAGATGTATGAGCACGGACGGGCCTTCCATCCGATCACACTACCCGATGACACCCCCTCGCGAAGCGCAATGCCCTGCACGGAGCGTGGCATGCTGTGGGCCATCTGCTCTGGCGACGAGCGACCAGGCGTGTGGGGTGAGACGAGCCGCCCCGCAGACGCGCACTTCATGAAAGGTGTCTTGGAACAGCTGGCCTCGTCACTGTCCATGCCTGTTGGTTTCGGTCCACCCGACGCGGAACACCGCGTGTTCGAACTGTTGCACCCCAACCGCCAACTCTCGGTTGAACTAGGCGGCGTGCCCGTGGGCGTCATGGGTGAGGTGCACCCTGAGGTCGTGAGCCGTTTCAAGATCAAGCGTGCGCGTCCGTGCTACTTAGAAATCGATACCGACCGGCTTGCGGAGGCGTCGTGCAGGTCGGGTTACTCCCCGCCGCCCGCTTGGCATCCCATCGAGCGCAGCCTCGCGTTTGGGCTCCCCGGACACGTTTCGGCCGGCTTCATCCGGGCTCAACTCGTCGCCCAGTCGCCCTCCTCTGTCTCTCAGGTGCACATCGGAGACGTGTATGAGCACGAGCAGGATGGGGAACCCGTTCGCGCGGTGACCTACAACCTCATCTTCGACAACCCACCCGAAAAGTCGCTGAGCGCGGAAGACGTAAATCGAATGGTTGAAGCGCTGGCGGAGAACATCGTGGCCGGCTTTGGCCATGTTGGTGTGACGCAACGATGAGCGGGTGGTCCGACGTCGTCGTTTCGTCGGGCGTCGCAATGCGCCACGAGCGGGATGCTCTGCCCGCTCAACACGTCGGCCGCTCCGACCGCCCATCGTCGGACCGGCTTCCACCAAAGCTGGCCGGGAGACGTATTCTCGTCACAGCGCTGTCTCTATTCGCTGGATGTTCCCCCTCTTCTCCTCACGAGATACCAGAGACCGTGATCACGACGGCGGCACCCGACGTCCTTAAACTGGTCGTCGTTGGAGATATTGGAAAGCCCGGCGAGCGGCACGCCGCGGTCGCCGCCTCGGTTGCCGCCGTATGCGCATCCGAGGGTTGTGACCTCGTGGTGTTCACCGGCGACAACGTGTACCCACGAGGAGCCCAGAGCTCCGACGACCCGATACTTGAGCAGATCTTCTCGCCTTACGCGTCTCTGGGCATTCCTGTGATGGCGGTCCTTGGCAACCATGACTGGGGCCACGGTTTTGACACCGACGCTGCGGAGGCACAGGTCACGTACGCCGAACGAACGCCCACGATTCTTCTGCCAGCGCCAGATCACATCGTGCAGGCGGGTCCAGCGACCCTCGTCGGAGTCGACACGACACGTGTGTTCTGGGACCTGCTTGGGTGGCGCAGCGACTGGGCGGAGGAGTCGCTCGCCGCGTCCGACGCCAAATGGCGCGTGCTCGTTGGACACCACCCTTTTCGCTCCGACGGACCCCACGGGGACGCCGGACGCTATGAGGGATGGCGCTATGTTCCATGGATGAGCGGCCGCTCGCTTGCGAAACTGTTTGAGCGTGCCGTCTGCGGTCACGCTGACCTTTACCTGGCGGGTCACGACCACAGTCTCCAACACCTTCAAGCATGCGGCCGCGAGCTCGTCGTCTCGGGGGCAGGCGCATCGACCACTCCGCTATCGCCCGACGGTGATCGGATGTGGGGCAGCGAATCCTTGGGCTTCGCCTGGATTCAACTCGCAGACGACTTTACCCTTCGCTTCCACGACCAAAGCGGTCGATTACTGCATACATATGTGGACTGACGTGTTCACGTACACAATGAGCCGCACTGTCCTACATCGCTTACGTTCAACACATCGTCGCCTCGGAGCCACTATGCCACGTTGTTTACTCCCCCTGCTGCTACTCGGCAGCGTCGCATGTCAAACCGACACCGATGTCGATGGTACGCCCGACTGGCGAGACTGCGCGCCCGAAGACCCAAGCATCCACGCAGACGCCGAGGAAGTGTGTGACGGCATCGACAACAACTGCAGCGGTCAGATCGACGAAGACGTCACCCTGCTCGCCTATTGGGACCGAGACGGCGATGGCTACGGCGACACCGCCAACGCACGCAGAGTCTGCACCATGCCCGAGGACGGCAGTGAGATGGGTGGCGATTGCGATGACCAAGACGCCAACATCTACCCAGACGCTGCTGAACTGTGTGACGGCCGGGACAACGACTGCGATGAGGCCGTAGACGAGGGCGCACTTTTGACATTCTATGAGGACGAAGATGGGGACGGTCATGGCGCGCCGGGCGCATCCATCGAGGCATGCCTGCCGCCCGACGGCTACGCTTCGGTGGACGACGACTGTGATGACTCGGACCCACTCGCGTGGACAGATGCGCCCGAACTATGCGACGCGCACGATAACGACTGCGACGGCGAGGTAGACGAGGGGCTCGCTTTGGTGCGCACATGGCGCGATGGCGACGGCGACGGTTCGGGTTCTGCCCTAGAGCCTACGCTCGCCTGTGGCGACAAACCCGGTTTTTCCCTTAACGACGCCGACTGCGATGACGCCGATGATCAAGTGGGCCCTCACGCGAATGATGAACCGGACAACGGATTCGATGAGGACTGCGATGGGTACGTCGACGAATACGGAGTCCCCTACCCCTACGCCACCCTTGCCGACGCGCTGGATGCGGCACCCGATGGCTCTGTCGTTCAACTCGACGCAGGACTACACCGCGGCGTGGTCGATCTTCGTGGACGCAGCCTAACGTTGGCCGGTGAGGGCTGCGACGCGACGACCTTGTTGGCCAACGCAGCTGCGAGCGTCATTACGACGGACGGCGGAGTCACCATCGAGCGTTTGACCGTGAGCGGCGGCACCGGCACCCTCAATCCCGAGTTCTTAGGCGGTCGCACAGAAGGTGGTGGCCTACTCGTCACCGACGGCTTGGTAAACGTTCGGCAGGCCTGCTTTTCTGGGAACGAGGTCACCAAATACGGCGGCGCGATCAGCGTTAAATCGGGCGGCGCGTTGGTGCTCGACGACGTCACCTTGGCCGACAATATCGCTGACCACCAAGGTGGCGGACTTTACGTCTGGCCGTCGGCGAGCGCCGACATTGTCCGCACAAGGTTCCTCGGCAACACCGCCACGAAGTTCGATGGTGGCGGTCTTTCTGTACACGGCGGCACGGTAGATGTGTCCAACACCATGTTCGGTGGCAACGTGGCGGGCGATGATGGTGGCGCGGCACATGTACAAAACTTTGAAGAGACCACCTTCACCGTGGCCGGCCAGGCGACCTTTGTCGCTTCTACCTTTCACGCAAATCGCGGGGGCGACGGGGACGTCCTGCATCAGGGGAGCGCACTTCACGCTCAAGACAACGCGGACGTGGTCGTTCGCGACACCGTCTTTAGTCAGCACCCTCAGACGCTCAGCATTATGGATGACGAGACGGGAGCGAGCTTTGACGTAGAGAACTGCGGATTCGGCGACGCGGGGGGCTCGGATACCCGCGAAGGCCACATCATGGAGGCCACGCGGGGACGAGCCTTGTACATCATGGATGACCCTTCGATGCCAGCATCGCAATGGGACCTTCGACCGCGACCTGGCACGCCGTTCGAAGAGATCGGCGCACACTCCGGCGACGATGCATCCCCCGACGCCCTCGAGGGATTTCTCGACACCGACGGCGACGGCCTGTCGGATGGCTGGGAGATACGCTACGGCACCAACCGGTGGGTAGATGACGCCAGCGCCGACCCCGACCGAGATGGCCTGACGAACCTTGTCGAGCGCGACCTCGACACCTCACCGAACGTCGCCGATACGGATGCTGACGGACTGGACGATGGCGAGGAGTCTGCCAATGGCTCGGACCCCACCCTTTGGAGTGACAACCGTCCTATCGCCGACGCAGGCCACGATCGTTTCGTCATGGCCGGGCACCCCGTAACGCTTGACGGCCGCCAATCTTGGGACCCATCGGACCTCCCTATGACACCAACCTGGAGCGTCCTCGCGCCGGCTCTGTCGAGCGTCACACAGACCGAGGCAGACGATGCGTGGCTCTCCTCCTTCGTGCCCGATGTGGCAGGGGTCTACGAAGTTACCCTGACGGTTGCCAATGTCCACGCGGCGCAACAGGTCGTGGTTCGGTTTGAAGCCGTTCGTGGCTGGACGGTGCCCGATGATGTCCCCACGATTCAGGGCGCGGTGGATCTGGCTGGCGATGGGGACGGCATCGGTATCCGTCCCGGAACCTACAACGAGTCCGTCGTCGTGGAAGGCAAAGAGTTGACCTTGGTGGGTCTCGGCGACGGACCGACCGATGTCCTGATCGACCCCTATGGCCTTGGCGCTGGAATCGATTTCACGCGGGGTGGTTCGGATAACCGTGCACGGCTTACGCTGGCCATGCTTTCGATTGTCGGAGGGCAGCACCCTCTTGGCGGGGGTGGCGTACACGCCAACGATATCGACCGGCTTGTTCTGCAAGACGTCGTCCTCTCCGAAAACGTGGGTCTCGTCTCGGGTGGGTCCGTCTACGTGGATGCGGACGCCGCAACGTTTGAGCGCGTACACTTTGGTCACTCATGGGCGCCCAACGGCGGAGGCCTATACGCGCTCGATACCCGAACCACGCTCTCTGACTGCGTGTTCGACGACAACACCGCGGAATTTGGCGGCGCCGTGGCAACCCAAGCCGGCACGACGCTCTTGCGCCGCATCTCATTCCATGAAAACACAGCCACTACCGGAGCTTGCGCACATACAGTAGGCGGTTCGATCCGGCTGGAGAACAGCGTATCCATCGGCTCAAAGGGAACCTCTGCGTTCGCCAACCTGCTGGGCACAGTCGACCTAGTCAACAGCGCATTTTTGTATCCCGAGGTGACGCATTTGTTCGACGGGGACTCAGGTTGGTCTGCCCTGTACTCGTTCCTCGTCGGAGTCGACGACTCCCAGACCGACACCGAAGCGTTCGCGACGCTTGCGGACGCCCTCGAGGTCGCTGACAGTCTATTTCTACGGGTCAGCGCAGATGGCGCGAGGGACAACGAACTACTCGCACCGTATGTTTCTTCGCTCGCGCAGGACGGAGGACTCGTCACCCGGCATGACGTCGACGGCACGCCTTCGGACATCGGTCTGACCGGCGGGTCGCCGCTTGGCCGTGACTGCCGTATCCGCGATGGTGATCTAGATGGGCTCGATGACATCTGGGAGATCGACGCAGGTACGGACCCAACGCGCGCCGATACGGGGGACGACACGGACTCGGACGGCTTGAACGCCTCGGCCGAGTACATCGCGGGGACAGACCCCAACAACCCAGACTCCGACTACGACGGCCTCAGCGACAGTGTCGACATGGCCCCCTTGAACCCCGCCGGCCAGCGCGTAGCCGTATCTCCGGCCATCTTGACGGCCACCGGTCAGCCGGTGGTTGGGCTCAGTGCGAACGCCACCTCACCCATTGACGGTGAACTCACGGTGTCGTGGCGAGTCGCCAACGTCCCGCAGGGCAGCGCGGTCGGGACCCCTGACCTCGTCGGCATCGACCTTCAAGAGGTTGAGTTCACTGCGGACGTCGAGGGGGCCTATACGCTGGAGGTCATCGCAGACGACGGGAGCAGCGACGAGACCGCCCTCATCACCATCGTCTACGACGAATAGAACACGATGCGACTAGCGCCGCCGACGGCGCAGTAGCAGCGCCGCGACCCAGCCGAACATACCTAGATGTCCACTGCTCGGAGCACTCTGACAGCCGCACTCTACGCACTCACCGACCGTTAGGTTGTCGTCATCGCAGTCACCGCCCTTGCGAACATAGCCTTCACCGGGGCTCTCGCATGCGTACGTCACGTTCGACTCATCACCGTAGCCATCCTCATCCGTGTCCGGATAAAAGGCGATCTGCTCGTCTTGGTCATCGTCAGCCGTGCCCGAACAATCGTTGTCGATTCCATCGCAGACATCGGTCCCACCCTCTACATAGGTACCGTCAAGCAGGTACCTCGGCGGGAAGCTGTTCGGGTCAGCGTCGTCACAGTCACCACCGTAGTTCGACCAGAGGCCTTCTGTCGGCGACTCACAGGAAATCGTGGCTTCGCCTGTTCCGACGCCATCACCATCCAGATCCGCGTACCACATGGCTGCAGGATCGGTCGGTTCGTCGTCTACAAGACCGTTGCAGTCATTGTCGAGGCCGTCGCACAGTTCGCCAGCTCCCGGCCGAATCTCGTCGTCCGTATCGTCGCAGTCGCCACCTTCGAGACGCCAATCGTCTCCTGGCGATTCACAATCGATCGTCCGACCGCTCTCCGGACCGCCGTATCCGTCGCCGTCGGCGTCCCGCGTCCAGGTCTCAAATACCAACAAGTCGGGATCATCCACGATACCGTTGCAGTCGTTGTCCTTATCGTCGCAAACCTCTGGCTCTCCGGGGTTGACGTCGTACATGGTGTCGTCACAATCCAAGTTGTTCGGAGCCCAACCTAGGATGGACCGGTCCGTGCAATCAAACTCGGGCACCAAGACGCCCGCGTCACCGTAGCCATCGGCGTCACCATCGGGGAACCATAGGGACAAGTCGTCTTCATCGATCACGCCGTCGCAGTCGTTGTCGAATCCGTCGCACGCGTCACCTGCGAGCGGGTGCACGGTTTCATCGACGTCGAGACAGTCAAAGATATTCTCGTAGGTGTCGCCATCGCGGTCCAACACGTCGGCGTTGGGACCTCCAAACGCGCCGATGTCCGACCGGTTGACCTGAAGGGTCCCGTCGGGCAGAAGCCGCTGCGGAATGGCGTCGACAATGTCGGGGTCGCCTCGGTCTACGACGGGCGAGCCCCAACGCGGATGGAATGCATCCGAGTAGCAGTCGAAGTCTGGCCCATAAAACGCCAACTGCGGGTCTGCCGTGACGTTGGAAAACGACACCGCGTACGTCGCCAGGCTACCCACAAAGTGGGACTCTGGCCCGAGAATGTCGTTGTTGATGTTGAACAGGTTGTATTCGAAATCGATGGCGTCACCGAGGACGTAGTTGACCCCTTCCACTGCCGACACACCACCACCGCCGGAACTGTACACAATGTTGTTCCGAAACGCTAGCAGGGTCCCCTCTGCGGCTACTGCGCCGCCACCGCCGGCTACACCGGACGTCGAGCCAGCCGAATTTCCAACGAACGTGTTGTTGGTGATCGAGGGCTGTCCGGCTGCGGACTGCTCCACGACCACCGTAAGTCCTCCACCGTATGAGCCCGCAATGTTTTGGGCGAAGATGGAGTTCTCAATGTTCACATCCATGAGGTCGTCGACGTACAGCCCTCCGCCTGTGACACTTCGGTTGGCGCACATCAGTGAGCGGGAGAGGTCCAGAGACTCCGCTTGCACATACATCGCGCCGCCGCGGCCTTCACCGTAGAGGAACGCGATGAGTTCGTCGGACGCATCGTCGATGCCGCCCTCGTCGTCTTCACCGTCCTCAGCCGCCGCCACCTCCTCTGGTGTTGGCGTAAACGAGGCGAGGTTGTTCTCCATGCGACTGTTCGTGACACTGACTACATCGCCTTCCTCAACCGCTAAGGCACCGCCGCCTAGCGTGGCACCATTTCCTTCGGCCTCCACACCGTCCAACACGACGTTGTCCACGCGGATTGCGGAAATCGCGCCACCATACGCGACACTGTCGGTCACCGTAGATTGGATAAACTCACTGTTTTGAACCAACAGAGTCTCGACGCTACCGAGCCGGCCCTGATGGAAAATCGAGCCGCCGCGTGACGGCGCCGTGTTTTGATAAAAGAAGCTGTCCGACACCGTGAGGTCGCTACCTACGGCCCGAATCGCGCCTCCTTGTGTCGTCGCGGTGCAATAACGAAAGACCATATCCTCAGCGACCAGCGACCCCTCGTCAACCCGAACACAACTGTCCGTTCCGTCCTGCATTGTGAAGCCGCGCAACGTGAGCTGTGCCCCGTTGATCACGCGCACCACGAATCCTCCGCTCGACTCGGCACGCCACACCGTAATGTCGGAGCCGAAGGCCGACTCAATGGTAATGTTCGCGACGTCGTTGCCGTCGATCACCACGCTGTCTTGATAGCCTGGAGAGTCCGACAACAAGATGATGTCGTCGAAACGAATGACATCGCCGTTCGTAGCGACCTCAAGCGCCTCGGTGATCGTACAGGCAATGCCCGGTGAGAGGCAGGCGCTGGGGTTCACTACGAGCGTGGCGCCGAACGCCTGACCGATACCCAAAAGAACCATGAGAAACGACATCTAAACTCCACCATCGAAGCACATCGTTACGCCGCCCGCGAACCGAACAACCAACACCGTGCGCAAATGAACTCTAACGGGATTCGCTCTCGGAGACGACCCACAGTTCCCCTTCCAGACTGTCAACCTCCTCACCGGAGGCTTCCGGGCTAGCTCCGGAACAATATTCCTCGCCCTGCGCGGACGGAAACGTAGCTGCATCGGCCGTGGGATTTAGGTACGCGACGAACCCGTCGCCATCCACGATCACCGTCCCGTCTGCTCGCGCACCCTCTCGGTAGCCCCGCGGTCGGCTGACCTCCGCGTCGTTTTGCCATGCCTCATATTTCGGGTCGTATCCAGTGGTGTCAAACCCCCACCGCCACAGCCCCCCGGGTAGCGAGGCCCAGGAGACAAAGGCGCCTTCCGCGCTCGCCCAGCCCGAGGGCGTGTCTGTACCGATGGCGGACGTCATGACCGACCATAAAACACCATGCGTTGGACCCAGTGACACCCGCTGTGCGGACGCTGAGCGAGGCGGCATCGTAGTCAGGCGGAGCCCATCGACATGCCCAGAACTCTCGAGGATTGGGGCCTCGACACCCACCAAGGACACGCCGGGAAGACGATCTCGCACCAACCGAAGTGCTTCTCCAAAAGCCTCTTGTGGGGAAATCGAACGCGCCCGTACGCCGTCCACTGACGCCGCCCACAAACGATCCAGCTCTACCCATTCCACACCTGTGTCCGCCAGAACGGCAGCGGCAGCCTCCAAGCGCTCGCGCCCCGCAGCGTGCGTCACGTCGACAAAGGCCATACCGTCCGTGGCGAGCGTCGCGCCGTTGGCATCGAGCACCCAGCCTTCGCCAACCGCGGCCTCTGAGGCCACCGAAAATGGTGACCAGCGAAGGCCTACGGTCACCTGGCGCTGCTTCTCGCGCACTATCAGATCGTCTAGACCCGCTTCCAGCGCGTCTGCCAGCGAGCCAACGTCCCAAGGCGCACCATCGCGTGCTGCGGTGAGTACCACAACCTGTCGCTCTTCTCTCGTCTTGGCGTAGGATGCCAACGGCGCGAACACTTCGTCCCACGTTTCAAAACTAGGCATGTCCCCGACCCAACCCGAGGCGCTTGGTGCCAACTCCGCCGGTGCTCCGCTACTCTGCGCCACGCGGTCAACGTACACCTGCCAGAGCTCGCTGGCGTCTGGACCAAAGGCTCCGGCCACGGGGTCAAGATAAAAGGATTCTCCTTCGACAAGTGCTCGGCCGCCACGCCCGAGGGACCATTCCGCCTCGAGAAAACCACCTGGCGTCACGCTCACTTGAAAGGCCGACGTACGGGCCGTCACGGCGCCCACAACGAGCGATGCCTCGCCGGGCCGTTCAAACCACCCGCCACCGGTGAGTCCGCTACGCACCTCTGGCTCCGTGGTGCCAGAGTGCGAAGGGAGTCCGCGCACACGCAATGCGCTCGCCCCAAACAGGTCGATCTCCCCCCTGAGTCGCAGGCCATAGAGCACCGCATCTGGCGTCAGCGCTCGAACAACCGGCAGCGTCGTCGCGCCATCGGTATACCATTCGAGTTCGAACACCCCCTCACCCAAAATCTCGGGGTCGCGGAGCCGGAGCGTCCCACACGATCCAGACAGCAAGGAGATCCCCTCCTCCGAGACATAGAGCGTGTCGTAATATTCGCACGCACCCGCCGTCTCTTCCACGCCATCGCCAGGAGATGTGCACCCCAAAACCCCCGCAAACCCAGCGACTCCTGCGCTTGCCCTGGCCACCAAAAGAACCCTGGAACGAGCCCACGCCAGCCCAAGCCTCACACGCTGCATCACGGCGCCTCCCCGGATAGGTTAGATAGC
>Ga0315320_10004314_pt1 | contig 11658 bp, 10 predicted proteins | sample M140m21515metaG_FD_203458 | JGI IMG/M metagenome (GOLD analysis project Ga0315320, IMG submission 203458) | Ammonia-oxidizing marine archaeal communities from Monterey Bay, California, United States - M1 40m 21515 | ecosystem: Environmental > Aquatic > Marine > Coastal | place: USA: California...
AAGCGGGTAAAATTAAACCGATCAAGCTAGATATCATGGCAAATAAATATACTAAAGGTGAATTAAAAGCTGTTATCAAATAATTTTATTGAGCTAGAAATATGTGTGATGAATGCCGCTGAAGCTTATTTAAATCAGCGGCATTTATTTTAAGCATACCGTGTTCCATAGCAGCTAAACCATAAGGCTAGCTATAAAAATTTCATATTTTACGATCTATAGCTTTATTCAGAAATTTATAATAAAGCATCTGAATTTATCACTCTGATGGTGGCACATAACCAATAGGGTCTTCAGCACCTGCGCCGAAAAAATGTGCTTCCATTTGTTCTGCCAAATATTTACGTGCTTTAATATCTGACAAATTTAGGCGATTCTCATTGACTAGCATGGTCTGGTGTTTAATCCAATCGGCCCACGCCTCTCTAGATACTTTCTCAAAAATCCGTTTTCCTAATTCTCCCGGATAAGGAGGAAAGTCTAGACCTTCTGCTTCGCGTTGAAGTTTGACGCATTGAACCATTCTTACCATTAAATTTCTCCGATCTTAATAATTTATTTTAGGCTACTAAAGTAAAACTATACTATCAAATTAATCATACGATTCAAGTCTCAGAAAAAATAATATTGGGATTTCTAATATCTTATATTCTCCCAATATTATGAATCTATTGATTAATTTTAAATACAATTAATGCTTAGATACTCCGTATAAAAATTTTTGAGCGGCGCTTATAATTGTATCCTCCCTGCCTCATTTTAGGCAATTTCTCTATACTAGTTTCATTGAACCCACGTTCTGTGAACCAATGAAAGGCCTTTGTAGTAAGTACAATTAATTCATTAATTCCATTATTCTTAGCCCTGGTCTTAATACGTTTGAGCAGAGAGTCTCCATATCCTTTATTGCGATAATCAGAATGTATTGCCAAACAAGTAAGCTCACCTACATTTGTTCCGGGAAAATGATTGAGCGCAGCGCAACCAATAATCATATTGTCATATTCTAAAATTAAAAAACGATCTATCTCTATTTCTATTAGCTTGCGGTCACGCCTTGCTAATACCCCTTCACTTTCTAATGGCTCAATTAATTCCAGAATTCCACCCACGTCATCAATCTCTGCAGAACGAAAGGTTTGTAAAGGGCCACGGGAGATCATACAACCAACACCTTTATGCGTGAATAATTCCTGTAACATAGCCCCATCTATACGACGGCTAATAAGGTGAATGCGGTCCACCCCACCTGCACATGCTTGTACTGCACTTGGCAAGTATTTCTGGATATCCTTTGAAGGTTTGACACTGCTACTCTCTAGCTTTGAAAGTAATGCCTTTACCTCAGACAAAGTCAGCTCACTTAACTCCCCATTCAAATCACCATTGGATTTTCTATCTATACCAGGTGCATCCATTAGAAAAATTAATTTATCTGCTTTTAATGCGGTTGCCACTTCTATCGCAACATTCTCTGGGGTCAGAGAAAAAACTTCGCCAGTTTGAGAATAGCCAAGCGGTGAAAGTAATGCCATCTCACCTTGGTCCAGATGAAGGCGGATAGCTGCGGTATCAATTTTACGTACTTCGCCGGTGAACATTAGGTCAATGCCATCTACTATTCCTATTGGACGAGCAGTTATATAATTTCCATTAGTAATTCTAATAGTAGAATTAGCCATAGGTGGCTTTGATAGGCCCATTGATAATAATGCCTCTATCTCAATACGAATTTTCCCTATTGTTTCTTTAATTAAATTTAATGTCGCAGCATCAGTAACACGCCGTCCTTTTATATATTTTGAACGTAAATTAGCGTCTTTTATCTTTGACTGGATCTCTGGATATACACCGTGGACGATAACAAGTTTAACGCCTAAATTTACCAATAAATTGAAATCACGAAAAATTTCTGCAGATCTTTCACCTGCCGCAATCTCTCCGTCAAAAACCACAACAAATGTTTTTCCACGGAACTCATTAACGTAGGGCACAATTGAGCGAAACCAAGCTACGAAATCATTGTTTGGCTTCACTATATACCTCGGTAGATTACAAATTTCATTTGGATATACTCTTGTTTAAACTAGTCTAAGGTTCGATAAATCATAACAATTACTTCTATAGTTTACAGTTCATAAGCACATACTCAAAATTTGCTTTAAATACTAATTTAGTAATCACCCCAAATAGTCTGTAGTGCAGCAATTGCTGCAAGGGCAGCACTTTCCGTCCTTAGAGTACGACTCCCTAAACGTAGCGAAGAGAACCCTGCCATCAATGTAGCTGCATCTTCATCTGATGTAAATCCACCCTCTGGTCCTACCAACAAAGCCAATTCAGTAACTGATAAACTTTTTGAAAAATCATGCAATCCCATTTTTGATGTCGGAGAAAGCATAAAATATAGTTTTTTTGTGGGCTCATTATTTAATTCTTTTTGCATAGCCCCTTGCCTACTAAGCCAGCTCGACAAAGTAACTGGTGATGACACCCCTGGTACACGATTCCTACCACACTGCTCACAAGCAGAAATAATTATTTGCTCCCAGTGTTTCACACGCTTTAGCTCACGTTTTCCAGAGAGCTTGACCAAGCATCTTTTTGCCAGAATGGGCTGAATATTATTAACACCGAGCTCAACTGCCTTACGTATAATTAAATCCATTTTTATATTAGTGCATATGCTTTGGGCTAATGTAATCTGTAATGGCGATTCATGCTCAACATTAATAAACTTTTCTATTGATACAAGAATAGCTGCTTTACTTATACACTTGATAAATGCTAAAAATTCACCACCCTTACCATTGAACAAAGTAACTCTGTCACCTTCTTCAAGTCGCAGTACATTTGCTGCATGATGCGTAGCTCCGTAAGATAGCTCAATTGACTCTCCCACATTAATTTGATCAGGATAATAAAAACGAGGAGATTTCATAGTTTCCTAAGCAAGGTATTAAGAAGATTACCCATGATAATATAACTGCAAATAATTACAGAGTTATAGGAGAAAAATATGGCAAGCTTAGAAACACCCATTTGTAATTTTGGCTGGGGAGCAGAAAATTTTAATTTATTAGGAGTTGATGGAAAGCATTATGATCTGGAAGCAGCAAGAGGTCAAAATGGTTTATTGATTATGTTTATTTGCAACCATTGCCCTTACGTTAAGGCTATCTTAGAACGCATAGTCCGCGATACAACAGAACTATCTCAGCATGGTATAAATACAATAGCTATTATGTCAAATGATCCTTCAGACTACCCAGAAGATTCATTTGACAATATGACTTTAATTGCAAAAAAATTTAATTTCTCCTTTCCATACGTACTGGATGAATCCCAACAAACTGCTAAAAACTATGGTGCAGTATGTACCCCGGACTTCTTTGGCTTTAACAACAAGCTGGAATTACAATACCGAGGCCGTCTTGATGCTTCACGAAAGGAGTCAGCACCTACTGATGCACGTCGTGACCTTTTTGAAGCCATGCTGATGATTTCAAAAACTGCTAAAGGACCGGATAGCCAGATTCCTAGTATTGGTTGCTCAATTAAATGGCGAGAAGAATAGGTATGTTAGATGCCGTTATTGATGCAGTAAAGGAAGTTGCGAAACATGAAATTATCCCTCGTTACCTAAAAGTACAAGGTCATTACAAATCTGATGGCAGCCTTTGCACTGGAGCCGATATTGCAGCACAAGAAGCCTTAATAGGGAAACTACAAGAAATATATCCTGGGAAGATAGTTAGTGAAGAAATGTCAGTAGCGCAAAATAATGATCAATGGAGCTCAGGTGATGGAGGATTGTGGTGCATTGACCCAATAGATGGCACTACCAATTTTGTAAATGGCATCCCATATTTTGCGGTTTCAGTGGCCCTAATGAATTGTGGCAGAAGTGTTCTAGGTGTAGTTTACGATCCAATAGCAGATGAAATGTTTTCTGCTGAGAAAGGGAAAGGTGCCTTCCTAAATAAAGCAAAGCTACCAGTCAAAGAATATACACCTACTGCATTTGAAGGTGCTATAGCAAGTGTAGATTTGAAGCGCCTCAATAAAAAACTAGCAGCAAGAATTTCTACCACTCCACCATACTCTTCACAAAGGAATTTTGGGGCCAGTGCATTAGATTGGTGTTTTACTGCCGCTGGACGTTTTGATCTTTCTTTACACGGGGGACAAAACCTATGGGATTATGCTGCTGGTTCTCTAATTTTAGAAGAAGCAGGTGGTCGTATGTGTGGCCTTGATTTAGATGATTTCTGGAAACAACCTCTATGGGAACGATCGGTAATCGCAGCACTAGACCCGAACTTGTTTTTACAATGGCGTAACTGGGTACGTATAAACCAATAAGAATAACTGTAGGCACTCCTATATAGATAGGTATAAAATAATAATATTACAAGGTAGATTACTCAATTGAAAATCATCATTCTAGGCGCGGGCAGAGTTGGTACTTCTGTAGCAGAAAGTCTCGTAAGTGAGGCTAACGACATTACTCTTGTTGATATGGCCCCTGACAGGCTCCTTTCGCTGCAGGACCACCTGGATTTGCGCACTGTGGCTGGAAATGCTTCTCACCCATCAGTATTGATTAAGGCTGGCGCTAATGATGCTGATCTAATTCTTGCTGTAACTAAAAGTGACGAAACGAACCTAGTCGCGTGCAAACTTGCAGCCACGATGTTTAATATACCGACCAAAATTGCTCGTATTCATTCGGCTAACTTCCTTGCCTATCCAGAGATTTTTTCATCCGATAATTTTGGAGTTGATTACGCGATCTGTCCGGAACAGATCATCACTGATTACACAGAAAAACTGATAGAGTTTCCAAATGCTCTACAAGTTCTTGATTTTGCAAAAGGAAGAGTTAGTTTAGTAGCTGTACGAGCCTTCCATGGCGGTCCTCTTGTTGGCCGTGAGCTGCGTGAATTACGTCAACACGTACCTAATGTTGATACACGTGTTGCAGCAATATTTCGTAAGGACAGCCCTATTATTCCAGAGGGAGATACCATAGTTGAAGCAGAGGATGAAGTGTTTTTTCTTGCTGCAGCAAATGATATCAGAAGTGTGATTAGTGAATTACGGCGAATGGATAAGCCGGTCGAGCGCATAATGATTGCAGGAGGCGGCAAGATTGGAAGACGGCTAGCTAATGCACTAGATAAAGCGAAAGATAAAAATTATCAGGTTAAACTTATTGAATACGATAAACGAGTAAGCCAGAGCTTAGCAGCGGAGCTTCAGCATACCTTAGTTTTACATGGTGATGCTACAGATGAAGGTTTGCTTGAAAATGAGAATATTGCTGAGATGGATATGTTTTGTGCCCTCACTAACGATGATGAAAATAACATAATGTCTGCTCTACTTGCTAAAAGCATGGGAGCTCGCAAAGTGCTCGCTCTCATTAATCGTAGTGCATATGTGGATTTAGTACACAGTGGTAATATTGATATCGCCATATCTCCCGCACAAGTTACAATTGGGTCGCTGCTTGCACACGTCCGACGTGGAGATGTTGTGGCTGTACATAGCCTCCGAAGAGGTGCGGCAGAAGCACTGGAGCTAATTGCCCACGGTGATGCTAAATCATCAAAGGTTGTTGGGCGTAAAGTTTCTGATATTAAATTACCTAAGGGTGCAACTATTGGCGCTATTGTACGAGGACTCTCAGCAACAGAAAGCCGAGGATGGAATAACGAAGAAGGAAAGGAACCACATGATGATAATGCGCAAGTACTAATTGCTCATCATGACACAACCATTGAAGCAGAAGATCATATTATTGTATTTGTAATCAATAAAAAACTTATCCGTCAGGTTGAAAAAATATTTCAGGTTGGAGTCGGCTTCCTGTAACAGGACCTATTGATGAATCGACTTTTCCCAGTCATCAATGTACTTGGCATAGTAATCCTAATATTCGGATTTACCATGCTAGTACCTCTTGCGCTTTCTATTTGGCTGAACAATGTTGCTCAGTTTGTTTACTATAAATCTGCCACAATTACTATTACTTCAGGTTTATTGATGTGGGCAGTAACACGTAACTATAAACGCGAACTAAAAGTACGAGATGGATTTTTATTGGTCGTTCTAGTTTGGTCTGTATTGCCGGCTTTTGCAACATTACCCCTATTATTTCATCTTCCTTATTTGAGCTTTACCAATGCCTATTTTGAAGCCACATCAGGGCTCACTGCCAGTGGCGGTACTGTTCTTTCTGGGCTTGATTTGCTCCCGCCATCTATAAATTTTTGGCGTACTGAGATGGTCTGGATGGGAGGAATGGGCTTGATTGTTCTGGCAGTGGCTATTTTACCGCTACTGGGAGTTGGTGGAAGGCAGATGTTCAAAGCGGAGACTCCGGGCCCTATGAAGGATACCAAACTAACGCCACGTATTGCTGAAACTGCTAAAGGCTTGTGGCTGGTTTATGCCGGGATAACGGTTGCTTGTGCCATAGCCTACAAATTAGCTGGTATGACTTGGCTAGATGCAGTAATGCACTCTTTCACCACAATTGGCCTTGGTGGGTTCTCCTCACATGACGCAAGCTTTTCACACTGGGATTCACCACAAATTGAGGGAGTTGCTATTCTGTTTATGTTGATAGCCGGTATAAATTTTGCTTCACATTTTTTAGTTTGGCGAGAAAGATCTCTATTACCTTATCGATATGACCCAGAAGCCGGTCTGTTCATTACTACAATTTTATTAAGCTGCTTTATGCTTACTATTTACTTGTGGGACATGGGAGTTTATCCAGACCTACTTACTTCTTTACGCTATGCTAGTTTTAATACCGTATCGGTTGCCACCACCACTGGGTATAGTAATACTGATTATAATTTGTGGCCTATATTTGCTCCATTATGGATGTTGGCGCTTTGCTGTTTCTGCTCATCATCCGGTTCTACCGGTGGCGGTATTAAGATGATCAGAGCCAAGCTTCTATTCAAACAAGTTTTTCGTGAAATGATTGTAATCATGCATCCTCAGGCAGTTACACCGGTTAAGCTAGGTAATAGCGTGGTATCTAACCAAATTGTTTACGCAATATTGGCTTTTCTGTCCATATATTTAGCTAGCATAATCTCATTAACTCTAATCCTTGCTTCTAGTGGCTTAGACTTTGTAACATCTTTCTCCACCGTGGTTGCATGTATCAACAATTTAGGTCCAGGACTGAATCAAGTTGGCCCTGCCGCTACTTTCGAAGGACTCACTGATTTTCAGACTTGGGTATGTAGCTTTACTATGCTATTAGGTCGATTGGAGCTTTTTACCTTACTTATTGTCTTTATTCCTGCATTCTGGAGGAAATAATTATAGAGAATTTATAACAAGCTATAATTCTTGAAATTTTACCTAATGCTACAAGAGTGATATTCCTAAACGAGAACTATCTTAGGAGTTTGCACTACATCCGAAAACCGAAACTACCTTATAATAATACCAAGACAGATCATTTAATAAAATTAATAAGTGGCTTGCCTTAGTTACAATTTACATAACAAATCTAGTTTCAAATTAATCTAAAATAAAATATGAGTCAAAATCCCATAGTTATTATTGGCAGCGGACTTGCGGGGTATACCGTAATCCGTGAGTTTCGAAAGCTCGAGAATGAAATTCCCGTAATTATAATTTCTACTGACCATGGCGGGTTCTATTCCAAGCCGATGCTCTCGAATGCTCTGGCGAAAGGTAAAACTCCCGACACTCTCTTGAATAGTAACGCAGAACACGTGGCTGAACAGATGAAAGCAGTCATGCGACCTTATAGTACGGTACGCGCCATAAATCCAGTGAATAAAAATATAGTTCTTCAGGATGGAGAAGAAATAAATTATGATCAGCTTGTTCTCGCTTTAGGAGCAAATCAGATCCGCCTTCCTCTTGAGGGGAATGGAGTTGAAGAAATACTTTCCGTAAATAATTTAGAAGACTACCGTAGCTTCCGGGATATGCTAGCAACGAAAAAAGAGATTTCAATCCTCGGTGCGGGATTAATTGGCTGTGAATTTGCTAATGATCTTGCTATGGCAGGTTATAACGTGCACGTAATTGATATTAGTATACAACCTCTAGGTAAATTATTGCCGCCTGCCGGCGGTACTTTCCTGCAACGAAAATTAGAAGCTATTGGCGTAATTTTCCATTTCGACACTATCACTAAGCGTGTTGAAAAAATAGGAAAAAAATTACAACTAACATTTGCTAATGGAAAAATCCTTCAAACAGATATTCTATTAACAGCAGTGGGGCTCATTCCAAATACTTCTCTCGCAGAAGAAGCAGGCATCAAAGTAAATCGTGGGATTGTGGTGACCCGATCACTACAAACCAATTACAGCGATATTTACGCCTTAGGTGACTGTGCTGAAGTTGATGGCAGAGTACTGCCATTCGTGATGCCGATCATGCATGCGGCACGCGCCTTAGCAGCAACTCTAGCCAAAAAACCAACGCTAGTACGGTACCCTGCTATGCCAGTTATAGTAAAGACTCCTGCATGTCCAACCGTAATTTCACCTCCTAGTCCTGGCACAAAAGGAGAGTGGCAAATTAAGGAAACACCTGATAGTGTAAGGGCCCTATTCAATGATGCAGAAAATAATTTACTCGGTTATGCGCTACTAGGCACAGCAATAAATGAAAAAATATCTTTAACTAAAAATTTGCCACCGATAATGGAATAGAGATTATTATTAACCAGTATTTATATTCAGATTTTAGTATTATTGATCCTTGAAATAAAGGTTATTTAGCAGTTTCTACCATTGCATGAAGTAAAAAAATTAACTGTAGTCTACAGACAGAGTTAAATCCATAATTGTCAGAATATGGACCCGCACTTCTGCCCTTTGGATTGAGTTGCTCTGACAGGAGAAGATTATGCAGCGAAGAGATTTTATCAAACTAGCTGGAGGTGCTACCTTAATTCCAATTGCGCCATCGGTCTTTGGCGGGCAAATTAGCCATTCAAAATGGAATAGTTATCGGCTGACCTACCAAATTAACCTTCCAACAAAAGGCAAAAGAGCCTTACTATGGTTACCACTCCCCGATACAACTGATACGTATTACCAGTTTACTCAAGGAAGTGTGTGGAACGGAAATGCTAAAAAGGCTAAGTTTCACAATATTCCCAAAACAAATTTCCCGGTTTTTCATGCTGAATGGCGAGGCAGCGGCCCACGAAAGGTAACGGTAAGCAGCATCGTTAAAACTCGTAACCGATCTGTGGATTTACAAAATTTTTTCGAAAAAAAGAATCGTATAATTCCTTCTAGTATAAAACGTTTTCTATTGCCTACCAGACATGCGCCGTTAAACGGCATTGTGCGCATGACCGCCTCGTCTATTACCAAAGCTGCCAATGCAAATACTCCTCTAGAAAAAGCTTACGCCATCTACAACTGGGTAGTTGATAATGCACACCGTGACCAGACGGCACGTGGTTGTGGGCGAGGAGATATCAAATACATGCTGGAAAGAAATAATTTAGGTGGCAAATCTGCTGATCTTAATACGCTATTTGTGGGTCTGGCACGAGCTTCAGGCATACCAGCAAGGAATCAATACGGGATTCGCATAGATGAGTCAGTAACACACAAATGTCTAGGTAAATTTGGGAATCTAAGTAATGCACAACACTGCCGCGCAGAATTTTATCTTGCTGGCTTAGGCTGGGTACCAGTAGATCCAGCTGATGTACACCAGCTGTTACTTGATGAAGAACTAAGGCATGATCACCCTAAGGTAATAGCGTTAAGAGAGAAATTATTCGGTGCATGGGAGATGAATTGGGTGGCATTTAATCATGGAGATGACATCACATTAGCAAACAACAGTGTCTCAGGTAAATTGCCTTTTTTTATGTACCCACATGCGGAAATTAGCGGACAAGAACAAGACAGCCTGTCATCAGCAGAATTTTCTTACAAAATCATCTCTGCAAAACTTGTAGGCACCCGTATAAAACTTTAGTAACCCTAACCTCTATTCCCGTCACATGTAATTTGCCAAAGGTCTTCAAGTACCAAATAAACTCTTAGCTAGCTCTTTTGATTTGTCGCTTGATAAGCATAATAATATCTAGTACTATAATTTTTATGAGAATTATTGATTTAAGAGCGGTTAATTTTTGATTTAAATGAAATAATTACTTAGCATTCTGCTGCAAAATACAGAAGAAAAATATTTTAATTAAAGGAACCGAAATGAAAAATGATATCCGGGCAATTATTTTAGCCGTAGCGGCCATATCTTTGGTTGGTTGTGCAGCAACCCAGCCATCTGGCAATAGCTTTAACGCAAAACAATTGAGCACTGCTAACTATGCTAAGAAAATTGATACCTTTGTGATTATTCATGATGCCTCATCATCAATGGGCAACAAACACATGGGGCGCGCTAAAATTGATATCTCCAAAGAAGTCCTGTCAAACATGAACCAAACAATCCCTCAGTTAGACTTTAACTCAGGTCTGACTAGTTATGGCAGCGGAGCTAAAGTACACTTTGGACTATCAGAGCATAGCCGTAGTGGCCTTGGTGATGTGATTGCGCAACTTACAAGTGCAAATGGGCCGTCTCCTATGGACGCAGGCCTCAAAACCACTAACAATAAATTCCTGACAGGACTAGGCCTTGGAAAAATAGCAATGTTTATCGTCAGTGATGGTATATCAGACGTGAGTAATTCCGGGGGCCCTGGCGAAAGAAATGCTGCCATTTCAGCTGCAAAGAAAATCAAAGACCAACTAGGCGACCGGGTATGCATTTACCCAATACAAATTGGTAATGAACCGGGTGGGAAAGAATTTATGCATGAACTTGCCGAGATTGGAGGCTGTGGCTTCTTAACCAACCATAAGCATATTAGTTCACCAGATTCTATGGCAAGTTTTGTGATTATGACACTTCTCGGGCCCATAGAATCAGAATCTCAAATTTCTGATACTTCTCCAGATAAAATTACTTTTTCAGCCGATGCATTGTTCGACTTTGACGGATCTGTACTAAAACAAGATGGTAAAGAAGCTTTAGACAACTTGATGGCGGAGCTAGGTAAAGTAAAATATGATGTGATCATAGCTCTTGGTTATACAGATCATATTGGTAGCGCAGATTACAACAAAAAGCTTTCTTTAAAGCGGGCAGAGGCAGTTAAAAATTATCTAGTATCGACTCATAGCATTGATCCCAGCGATATTTTTGTTGATGGCAAAGGGGAAGCTAACCCCGTAACCGGAGTGGGAACATGGCATGGTTTATGTAAAGGGAAAGGGCAAAAACTAAAAGACTGCCTACAGCCTGACCGCCGCGTTGAGATTGAAATTGCTGGCGTACAATAAATTAACCAGGGATTTTCTCCTAAATAACAAAATACTTAAACCCTGCCTCTGGCGGGGTTTTTTGGGATATATTAATTAAAATTACACAAGAAATTATAATTAATACCCAAAATATTAGCTTAGCTTCCCGCAACACTGCTTATATTTCTTACCAGATCCGCATGGGCATGGGTCATTACGGCCGACCTTCCCACCTTGGCGCACAAACGGCTGATGCGCCTCTTCTTTGCTATTGTTATTTGCCTCTTCACCCTCGCCTTCACCTTCACCT
>Ga0315320_10004315_pt1 | contig 11657 bp, 9 predicted proteins | sample M140m21515metaG_FD_203458 | JGI IMG/M metagenome (GOLD analysis project Ga0315320, IMG submission 203458) | Ammonia-oxidizing marine archaeal communities from Monterey Bay, California, United States - M1 40m 21515 | ecosystem: Environmental > Aquatic > Marine > Coastal | place: USA: California...
AAAAAGACTCTCTCAACAGAGTAGTTGTTTTGTCTCAGCTCACCCTAACGCAGGACTCCCCAACGCCTTTGGGGAATACGACCAGACTCCAGAAGAAATGCGAGATTTGATAGAGGATTACCTCAAGCAAGAAGCAGTCAATATTATTGGGGGATGCTGTGGTACTTCACCCGAACATATTCGATTAATAGCTGAAGTGGCTAAAAATTACAGTCCAAGAAATCCTAGAGTACTTCATCATGGTTGATTTCAAAAAAAAGGCATTAATGCTATCCGGTTTGGAACCCCTTGTGATCAATGAGCAAACTAATTTTGTGAATATAGGCGAGCGAACCAATGTTACTGGATCAAGAAAATTTTTGCGACTGATAGAAAATCAAAAGTATAATGAAGCCATAGAAATTGCTAGAGATCAAGTATTGGGTGGTGCACAGATCATAGATGTTAATATGGATGAGGGGATGATTGATGGCATTGAAGCCATGACCACTTTCTTAAATCTTATTGCAGCAGAGCCAGATATTGCACGAGTTCCTGTCATGATCGATAGCTCTAAATGGGAAATCATAGAAGCGGGACTGAAAGTAGTTCAGGGTAAAAGTGTTGTAAATTCTATCAGTTTAAAAGAAGGTGAAACCAATTTTTTAGAGCAAGCCACTATCATCAAAAAGTTTGGTGCAGCAGTTATTGTTATGGCTTTTGATGAAAAAGGTCAAGCGGATAATTTAGACCGACGTATAGAAATTTGTAAGCGATCCTATGATCTACTTGTAGATCAAATTGACTTTGCACCCGAAGACATCATATTTGATCCTAATATTTTCCCAGTTGCAACGGGTATGGAAGAGCACCAAAAGAATGCCTTAGATTTTTTTGGTGCCACCAAATGGATCCGCAAACACTTACCCCACGCAAGTGTCAGTGGTGGAGTAAGTAATGTATCCTTTTCCTTCAGAGGAAATAATACCGTAAGAGAAGCCATGCATGCTTCATTTTTATATCACGCTATCAAAAATGGGATGAATATGGGAATCGTTAATCCAACCTTACTTGAGGTTTATGATGAGGTTCCCAAAGAATTAATGGAATACGTTGAGGATGTTTTACTTAACCGGAGAGACGATGCAACGGAACGCCTTCTTGATTATGCTGAGCGATTAGTGTCAACCAAAAAAACTCGTAAAAAAGAAGATGACAGCTGGCGTAAGGAAAGTTTACAGACTAGAATTACTCATGCACTAATAAAGGGTATTGATAGTTTTATTGAAGCTGATGCAGAAGAAGCAAGATTGGAAGCCAGTCAACCTATAGAGGTCATCGAAGGGCCGTTAATGAAAGGGATGAACATCGTTGGAGACTTATTCGGTGAAGGAAAAATGTTTTTACCCCAAGTGGTCAAGTCTGCTCGAGTGATGAAAAAAGCAGTAGCTTATTTGCAACCTTTTATAGAGGCCCAAAAAACAGAGGACAAACAACACGCAGGTAAAGTATTAATGGCAACCGTCAAAGGAGACGTTCACGATATTGGAAAAAATATTGTCAGTGTTGTTTTGGCGTGTAATAATTACGAAATTATAGATCTTGGAGTTATGGTACCGCCTGAAGTTATCATCCAACGTGCTATTGAGGAACAAGTTGATATCATTGGACTTTCAGGTTTAATCACACCCTCCTTAGATGAAATGGTATATGTAACTAAGGAACTCAATCGAATGAATATTGATATTCCAGTACTCATTGGGGGAGCGACAACCTCCAAGGCACACACTGCAGTTAAAATTGCTCCAGGGTCCAAAGCAGCAGTGATCCATGTAAATGATGCATCACGCGCAGTAGGTGTGGTGAGTAACCTCTTGCAAAAAGATAAGAAAGCGGCTTATACACTTCAAATCAGAGAAGAATACGAAGCGTTTAAGGCAAAATTTATGGCACGAGGGACAGCCAAAGAGTACTTGACTTACGCTCAAGCTAAAGAAAACCCTTTTCAAGTCGACTGGACTCAGTTTAGTCCGCAGCAACCCAAAGAATTGGGTATGCAAACTATTACCTCTTTAGATTTGAAATTATTGGTTCCCTATATTGACTGGACACCTTTTTTTAGGTCTTGGGACTTGCACGGAAAATACCCTGCTTTACTTGAAGATGAGACAGTAGGAGAACAAGCTAAAGTTTTATTTGAAGACGCTCAGACCATGTTGCAAATGATGATTACTGAACGTTGGGTGACTGCAAAGGCTCGCTTCGGAATATTTCCTGTAAACACAGTTGGGGATGATATTGAAATTTACTCAGATGAAAGTCGAAGTCAAATTCTAGGAAACTGGATAACCTTAAGGCAGCAATTAAAAAAATCAAAGGAACAACCAAACATCGCCTTAGCTGATTTTATTGCACCCAAAGACTCGGGGACAATTGATTATATGGGAGCTTTTTGTGTAACTACAGGTTTTGGTACAGAAGAAAAAGCCAAAGAATTTGAGGATGTAAATGACGATTACAGTTCCATCATGGTTAAAGCTTTGTCAGATCGTTTAGCAGAGGCCTTTGCAGAATATTTACACACCCAAATTCGAATCAAACATTGGGGATATGCAGCTAACGAGGGTTTGACAAATGAAGATTTGATCCAGGAAAAATATCAAGGGATACGTCCGGCTCCCGGTTATCCTGCTTGCCCCGATCACTTAGAAAAACATACTATATGGAAACTTCTTGAAGTAGAAGAAACCATAGGCGTAAGCTTGACAGAGAGCTTGGCCATGTGGCCAGCTTCCTCTGTTTCAGGGTATTATTTTGCCCATCCTAAGTCACGCTACTTTGGTTTAGGGAAAATCAAAGAAGATCAATTGATTAATTATAGTAAGAGAAGAGGAATAGAAATTGAAAAGGCAAGAAAATGGTTGAATCCCAATCTTGCTGAATAATTACGTATAACTAGAGATCGATGAAAATTACAGACCATATTAAAAATTTTGCTGGGGCTACCCAGTTTACATTTGAAATTTTACCCCCTCTCAAAGGACAGAGCATTAATGCTTTATACAATGTGATTGATGAACTTATGGAATTCAATCCTCCTTTTATTGATGTGACCTACCATAGAGAGGAACATCTTTATAAAGACGCTGGAAACGGACTTCTTGAGATGAAAGTGATCAAAAAACGTCCTGGGACTGTCGGGATTTGCGCCGCAATTCAAGGGAAATATAAGATAGATGCAATTCCTCATATTTTATGTGGAGGGTTTTCTAAAGAGGATACTGAGAATTTTTTGATTGATTTAGATTTCTTAGAGATTGACAATGTGGTGGCTTTACGAGGTGATGCGCTCAAAAATGAAACCTATTTTAAAGCAACTCCTGATGGACATAATTATGCAAACGAATTGGTAGGGCAAATAACAGATTTGAATAATGGAATTTATTTGGATGAGGAACTTCAGAATTCCCATTCGACAGATTTTTGCATCGGAGTTTCCGGTTATCCTGAAAAGCATATGGAAGCCCCAAGTATGGAGAGTGACATTCATTTTTTAAAGAAAAAAGTAGCAGCTGGAGCAGAATATGTGGTGACCCAAATGTTTTTTGACAATCAAAAGTATTTTGATTTTGTTAAACAAGTTCGGAAAGAGGGGATTAAAGTCCCTATCATACCAGGATTAAAACCCCTTTCTACTCTAAAGCAACTGAATATGATTCCCCATCGTTTTCATGTAGATTTACCCGAGGCCTTAGTAAAAGAAGTTATCAAATGCAAAGACAATAAAGCAGTAAAACAAGTGGGTATAGAATGGTGTATTGCTCAAAGTAAAGAACTCAAAGAATCTCAAGTCCCCTTTTTACATTATTACTCCATGAGTAAATCCGATAATATTAAAGCGATTGGGAGAGAGGTTTTTTAATTGAGGTATTTATTTATTGGATTTCAAAAACAAGGAGACTAATTCGTTAGTATTGTCTTAATTCGAAGTTAATTCGTTAAAAAGGGTTTCCAAACTTTCGTTTTTAAGTTGGAGTGATAAAATTTTAAGTCCGTTGTCATGGGCAAAGTCAAATACTGCAGGACGTTGGTCTTCGGTGCCTTTGATAAAGATTTCGTAGTTAAAATCATGGGTATTGTTAACTTTTTCAACCTGAGTAAGTCTAGCTAAAGCTTCTGTTTCTACACGGTAGTCAAAACTAACTTTGATGATTTGCTGTTGATTTTTACGAAGGCTTTCAAGAGAATCATCCAAAACAATTTCTCCTTTATTGATGATAATTACCCGGTCGCAAATAGCATCTACTTCTTGTAGGATATGGGTGGACAAAATGATGGTTTTATCTTTTCCTAACTCCCGAATCAGTTTTCGTATTTCGATGAGTTGATTGGGGTCCAAGCCAGTTGTAGGTTCATCTAAAATCACCACTTCTGGGTCGTGCAGTAGTGCTGCAGCTAGTCCTACACGTTGTTTATAACCTTTGGAAAGGGTGTTGATTCTGGTATGGGCATGATTTTCCAGGCCTGTTTTACGAATGATGTCAACTAATGAGAGATTAGAAATTTGATAGAGATCGGCGCAGTAGTTTAGATATTCTACCACATACATTTCTGGATAGAGTGGATTATTTTCAGGTAAGTACCCTGTCTTTTTTTGGATGTCGCGCAGTTGGGTCCTTAGATCTTGATTAAAAAAATGAATTTGTCCTTCCCAGTTAGTGTAATAACCAGTTAGGATTTTCATTAGTGTTGATTTTCCTGCACCGTTGGGTCCGAGTAAACCGACAACCTCCCCCTTTTTAAGTTCCATGCTAATGCCACTTAAGGCCTGTATACTGCCATAGTTTTTAGCGACATCCGCAATAACTAAACTCATTTTATTTTTTTTTAAAGATACTTATTTCTCTTGAGCTGTTCGTGTGCTTTTTTGTTCGATCAAAACGGTTAAAATAATCAACAACCCACCAATAATACTTCTTCCAGTAGGAATTTCACTAAGAAATAGAATTCCTAAGAGTATTCCATAAATGGGTTGGATGCCGCTCATGATACTCACTGTACCAATGGAGAATTTTTTAAAACTATTAAGGAATAGAGTGTGGCCAATGGCAGTCGTCAAAATCCCTAAAATAAGTAAATAGGGGAGATTGATGATGTAGGATTCCATTTCAAAGTAAACCAAGGCTGGAAGAAGAATGATCAGGGTAACCCCCATCTGATAGAGCATTAAAACCGAACCGTCCACTGCTGCAATTTTTTGTTTCATCAGAATATTTCTTAAGGCATAACAAACAGAAGAGAGTATTCCCATCAATACCCCCTGAGTAACGGTGTTGTTTAATTCAAAACTTGGAGCTAGTAAATACACCCCAGCTAAAATCATTAGGCCAAGAAGGAGGTGTCTTTTTTGATAACGAATTTCAAAGAAAAAAGGTTCGAGTAACACCGTGATCATGGGATAGGTAAAGAGGGAAAGCATACCGATGGTCACGGAACTCCATTGTAGAGCAAAAAAATAAGTAACCCAATGACTGGCCATTAATATTCCACTGAGAACTGTTGCGCTTCCTTCTTTTTTAAAGTTGAGGAGTATTCTCTTTTTTTTCCAAAGGGCAAACCCGAATAGCAAAACAAAAGCGACAACTGCCCTAGACCAAATCGTTAATGGAGGGGGTAAACTGATAGAACGTCCTAAGGCACCAGAAGTGGAGATGCACAACATGGCACAGTTCAATAAGAAAAAATGTAGGGAGTTGTTTTTGTCCATAATTCACAAAACAAAAAATTGAAGAAGAGTAATGGTAACCATTCCCCAAAAAGTTCCAGTAGCCATACTGAGGACAGCTAAAATAATGGCATGGGGCATCCATTTTTTTTCATAGGCTGCAGTAACTGCAGGAGCAGTGGCTATTCCTCCTACATTTGCCATGCTTGCAATGGGAACCCAAGCAGCATGAACATTTAATAGTTTGGCTGCAACTAACATGATAACTAAATGGCTACCCAACCAGATAATTAAAAAGCCCACAAAGGCCAGGTCAAATTGAATTAATTCAAAACGAAGTTTAAGCCCTAGTACGGCCATTACAATAAGGATCAATACACCACCTAATTTAAGTGCAAAGTTGAAATTCCAAGATTTGATAAAAAATCCGAAACCTAGACCCAGTACAGACAGTATAACAACTTTAACGACAAAAGCAGTCAGGATGAGTTGTGCTAAAACAACAGTGACCAATAAAATGAAGAGGCTTAATAGCGGATTGTGACTTTTTGTTTTAAGTGCACTAAATTCTGAAGGAGGCTCAAAAGCAGCTATACCCATCAGCTTGTTGAGTGTATCACTTCTTTTGATACTTTGAAACATCCCAATAGTCCATAAGTTCACTAATATATTATCTAATACTAAAATAGTAAGGAAGAGTGCTTCTGGACATGAAGCCAATTCTTTTAATACCAACTGACTCGTACTTCCACCAATCCAGCTTCCTACTACAGGAGGAATGCCTTTCCAGCTCTCCTGACTCACTAATGCGTCACTCACAAAATCTGTTCGTTGGAAAAGGAGCATAAATACCACTGGGAAAATAGCAATCCATATAGAACCAGATAAAAAAACAGCAATAGGTTTCCAGCCTACTTGTTTGAGTTGAGAAAATGATAGACTGCTCATTACAGCAACAATTGCCAAAGGAATAAAAAAATTCTTGCTCCATTGATGGATTGAAACCTCAGAAAAGTTTTGATTCATCACATAGGAACAAATTGCAGGAATGAGGTAGGCTAATAAAATGGAGGGAAGCCAACTGAATAATTTGATGATCAAAGGGTGTTTTAATCGTTCTAAATATAAGACCAAAAGCACTGTAAAAAAAGTGATCAGTACGGCTGCGATCATTGAATAGAATCTTTGAACAGTTAAGATAGTTTATTTCGCCACATTTTTAATGAATAGAGCTATTTTCCGAATAAAACACTAAAAAAAAGAAGGAACTGTTTGTTTTTTTAAAAAGCAATGCTACATTTGTGCCGATTTAAAAGTCATGAAAAATAACTTTTCTTATTACAACGCTTTCTACTACTTCTTTAACGAAGTATAAGGGACTTTGTAGTAAGATTATTACAACATAAAAAAAAGAGTCCTGATTTTTCGGGACTTTTTTTTTGAGTACAATGGAAGATAAGATAAACATAGCCATTCAAGGAAATAAAGGTTCGTTTCACCACGTAGTGGCAAAGGAATATTACAAACGTGATTTTTCACTAGTGGTTTGTGAAACATTTGATGATACAGTAAAAGCATTATTGAAAGGCACTGCAAACCAAGCAGTAATGGCCATAGAAAACTCCATTGCAGGATCCATAATTCCAAATTATGCTTTAATTGACAGAAATCAACTGAAGATTGTGGGAGAATACGGTCTGAGTATCCACCACCAACTTATGGCGTTATCAGGTCAAAATATAGAGGATATTAAAGAAGTGCACTCTCATCCCATGGCCTTGTTACAATGTAAGGATTTCTTTCATCAGCATCCTCATATACGACTTGTGGAGGCTGAAGATACCGCCGATGAAGCAAGGCGAATTGCTGAGAATCAGCTTGAAGGTATAGGTGCTATTGCAAGTCAAGAAGCAGCTGATTTATACGGGATGGAAGTCGTAGCATCATCAATTCAGACAATAAAAAATAACGTTACCCGATTTGTAATTATTCAAAGTGAAGGTCATTTAATAGCCCAAGAATCGATCAACAAAGCAGCTTTAAAATTTATTTTAGATCATCAGAGGGGTAGTTTAGCAGCGGTTCTCAACGTCATGAGCGATTGCCAGTTGAATTTGACAAAAATTCAATCTCTCCCAGTAATTGAGACACCAGGCAAATATGCTTTTTTTGTTGATGTGACTTTTGAAGATTTTACACACTACGAGAAAGCAAGACAGTTGATAGCCATCATGGCTTCTGAATTTAAAATTTTAGGCGAGTACGCCCAGCATCAGAGATGAATAAGACAGCCAAACGATTAGAGAGTGTGCAAGAATACTATTTTTCTAGAAAGTTAAGAGAAGTAGCTCAACGTATAAAGAAGGGTCAACCAATCATCAATATGGGAATTGGTAGCCCCGACTTGCCTGCTCATCCTACGGTCATAGCTGCTTTGCAAAATGCATTGTCTCATCCAAAGGCACATATGTACCAAAGTTATCAGGGACTTCCAGAGTTACGCGAAAGCATAAGTGAATTTTATCAAACTCATTATCAAGTAACTTTGGATCCAAATACTGAGGTTTTGCCCTTAATGGGATCGAAAGAAGGCATCATGCATATCTCAATGGCTTTTCTAAATCCAGGAGATCAAGTATTGATTCCCAATCCGGGTTATCCAACCTATGCCTCTGTAACACGATTGATGGAAGCAGAACCTATTTCTTACCCTCTTTCAGAAGCCAATAATTGGCAACCTGACTTTGAAGCCTTAAATGCTTTAAACACTTCTAAAATCAAAATTATGTGGATTAATTATCCACATATGCCAACTGGAACTAAGGTGGATGTTACAACCTTTGATCGTTTGATTCACTGGGCTAAGCAACATGATATTTTATTGGTCAATGATAATCCGTATAGTTTTGTTTTGACCGACAAGCCTCAAAGTATTCTATCACGACCAGGTGCTCACGAAGTTGCTTTGGAGTTAAATTCATTGAGTAAATCATTTAATATGGCAGGTTGGCGTGTTGGAATGCTATGTGGAAAAGAAGAAACTATTCAGTCTGTACTCAAAGTGAAAAGCAATATGGATTCTGGAATGTTTTTTGGCATTCAAAAGGGTGCTATTGCCGCGTTGAAAATGGAGACTTCTTGGTTTGAAGATTTAAATAAAGTTTACCACCGTAGAAGAGTGTTAGTAGAAAAAATAGCTACCCGATTGGGGGCTGAATTTGACCTGAATAGTGTGGGTCTTTTTCTTTGGGCAAAACTACCGAAAAGCGTAAAAGATGCTGAAGTTTTTATAGATAAAATTTTAGACGAAAAACATGTATTCATAACACCAGGGACAATTTTTGGAAGTCAGGGAGAAGGATATATTCGCTTTTCGCTATGTGTCCCAGAAAAAACAATTGAAGAGGTTTTAAAGCGATTTGAATCATGAATATAGCAGTAATCGGTTTGGGTTTGATCGGGGGTTCTTTTGCCCTAGCAGCAAAAAAGCACCTTACTGAAGTAGAACTATTTGGTGGGGATAAAAATCCAAATCACCTCAAAGAAGCTATCGAAAAACAGATTATTGACCATGAGTTACTGTCTGAGCATATTCCACAAATGGATGTTATCATCATGGCTATACCCGTAGATGTTGCAGCCAAATTGGTTTTAGAATTATTGGATCAAATTAATGATAATGCACTTTTGTTTGATGCAGGTTCTACAAAATCCTCGATTTGTAATGCGGTAGCTTTACATCCTAAAAGAAACCAGTTTTTAGGTACACATCCTATCGCAGGAACAGAATTTTCAGGTCCTTCTGCGGCTTTTCCAGACTTATACGTGAACCAGACACAAATTCTTTGTGAGACACAAAAAACTCGTCCAGATTTATTGGAATGGGCAATGCAATTTTTTCGATCAATGGATATGCAGATACAGGAAATGGATCCCCTGTCCCATGACCAGCATATTGCTTATGTTTCTCACATTTCACATATTTCCTCTTTTATGCTTGGAAAAACTGTAATGGAAAAAGAGGAAGATGAACGAACTATATTTGATATGGCGGGAAGTGGATTTGCATCCACGGTTCGTTTGGCAAAAAGCTCACCTCAAATGTGGACTCCTATTTTTAAGCAAAATAATGAAAATATACTTGAAGTCTTGGGTGAGTATATAGCCAACTTAGAACAATTTAAGTCTCTTTTGGAAAGTAAAAATTGGGCAGCATTGTTCCGTCAGATGGAAGAGATAAATTCAATAAAAACCATACTGGAGGGTATCCCAGAAGGAAAAAATATTAATAAAACGAATACGATTTAACACTTATTACAATGGAAAATAAAAAAGAAATGCGACAGTGGCTTACTAATTTTGGATTGGATCACCCTTTGGTGATCGGAGGACCCTGTAGCGCTGAAACCGAAGAGCAAGTTTTAAAAATTGCTCATGAATTGAAAGATACCGATGTAACGGTTTACCGTGCTGGAATTTGGAAGCCGAGAACACGCCCTGGAATGTTTGAAGGTGTAGGGGCCATAGGTCTGGGTTGGTTAAAAAAAGTAAAAGAAGAAACGGGCTTGTTGACAGCTACCGAAGTTGCCAATAAAGATCATGTAAAATTGGCCTTGGAAAATGATGTTGACATACTTTGGATTGGTGCAAGATCAACCGTGAGTCCCTTCATCATGCAAGAGATCGCAGATGCGTTGGAAGGTACGGATAAGATTGTATTAGTGAAAAACCCCGTAAATCCAGATTTAGCTCTTTGGTTAGGTGGAGTAGAGCGACTGTATACAGCGAATATTAAAAATTTAGGTTTGATCCACAGAGGATTTTCAACCTATGAAAAAACAAAATACCGTAACATTCCAGAATGGCAAATTGCGATTGAGGTAAAAAATCGATTTCCAGATTTACCCATGATTTGCGATCCTTCCCATATAGGGGGTAAACGAGATTTAATTTTTGATATTTCTCAAGCCGCTTTGGATCTTAATTTTGATGGTTTGATGATTGAGACCCATTGCGATCCTGAAAATGCTTGGAGTGACGCTGCACAACAGGTAACTCCCGCTCGTTTAGTTGAAATCATGAAAGACTTGAAAGTTCGAAAGAAAACGACCCATGAAGAAGCTTACCAGCATGAATTGAATAATCTGAGAGCTCAGATCGACGTTATTGATCAAACCTTATTAGATACATTGGGAAAACGAATGAATGTTGCTGTGGGCATCGGGAAGTTAAAGAAATCGAATAATGTTGCGGTATTACAAAATAAACGCTGGAATGAAATCTTAGGAAAGATGATTTTAGAAGGTCAAGAGCGTCAACTTTCTGAGGAATTTATTCTCCGAGTTTTTAAAGCAATTCACCAAGAATCGATCAACAAACAAGAAAAAATACTAAATACTTAAGCTAGATTTTGTAAATTCAAAATCCAATCTTAAAAATATGGATCTACTTAACTTAATGCGTGAATCGAGAGAGAAGCTGAAGCCTCACTGGCTGATTGCTTTTTTCATCTCAATTATTTATGGTGTCCTTGTGGGTGTTCCACAAGAGCTCAATTACTATGGGGAGTTTTTGTCTTTTTTGTTAGCAGGACCACTCCAGTTAGGTTTGAGTATTTATATATTAAATATTTTTTATGACCGACCTGCTTCCATTGAAAACCTTATTGAAGGGTTTAAACCGCTGTTAAAAGTATTGTTGCTTTATTTGGTAATTTCTGTAGCTACAATAGTAGGGTTTATCCTCCTTATTGTACCTGGTATTATCATTTCTCTTGGGTTGTCTATGAGTTATTACATTTTAATAGAAAATCCAGAGTTAACCATTGAGGAAATATTAAAAGAAAGTTGGAAACTAACTGACGGGTATAAGATGCAGTTGTTTGTACTTCATCTTCGTTTTATTCCTTGGTACTTGTTGGGAGTACTTTGTTTTATAGTTGGTATTTTTGCAG
>Ga0315320_10004316_pt1 | contig 11655 bp, 9 predicted proteins | sample M140m21515metaG_FD_203458 | JGI IMG/M metagenome (GOLD analysis project Ga0315320, IMG submission 203458) | Ammonia-oxidizing marine archaeal communities from Monterey Bay, California, United States - M1 40m 21515 | ecosystem: Environmental > Aquatic > Marine > Coastal | place: USA: California...
GATGACGTCCGGCATCCACAAGCAATATTGGCACCACTCGCCCAACGACTCTTCCCACGTCGCACGAACCAATTCGTTCCCCCCAACTTTTTGGTCGAGGAACATCCCCCAAATGCCCATTCCATAGGTGTGCCAAAACAGATCCTGATCGTTGGATTGCCCCGCCGATGCATTCATTCCCAAGTGTGGAGATTGGCTGAACATGTACAGGGCCGTCGACCAGTCATTGGCGTAGGGGTACACCAAGTCTTCCACCCAAGTCGCCGTGGCCTCCCACCACCAAAACTCGTGTGCGAATCCGTATGCGTATTGAATGGCATGGTGAAGTTCGTGGCAGGCCATCGTCTTGTACCAATTGCCTTGCCGGAACGAACTCGAACTCGCCACCACGTAGGGCATATAGACGCCACCACACTCGCCAACGGTCGTGTAGGCGCCACCGCCCCCACCCTGCATCCGCTCCACTTCAATACGAAGGAGGTATTGATCCGTACCCGTGGGCGCCCGCCAACCGAGCTCGCCCACCTCAATGTCCCAACTCTCCTCGAGTGAGTCTGCAAAATCTTGGGCATCGTCTTCGTCGAGATCCCCATCATTCCACTGCACACTGAAGTGTTCGGTGTCGATGCGATTGTCCTTGGTGCTCTCCCAACAGGTGTCACTCAGGGGCGTGGGCGGTGGTGGGCGCGTTCTTGGTTGCTCAAAAAGATCCTGCTTTGATGGTGCCAAGGCTTGCGTAATGGATTGGCGTTGTTCCGGTGTGAGCACATGCCAATCGGTTCGTAAACGCTGCACCAAACCCGTGAGGCACATCCCTCGTTCATCCGATCCATGGGAGTGTAGTCCCCCCATGTGCGACTCAAAGTCGCTCCACAGGATCTGCTGTTTTTCGAAATCAGCCGGTGCGAGTTCGACAGCCCACGCATCCAGACCCAACACCGCGATCAAAAACACCAACATGCTATCCCCCAACAAAACAGAGCGTATGCACCATCTTGCTCGACCAATTGTCGATGCGCGTCAGCATGCTGTCAATCCAATTCACCGGCCCCATGGGCGTGGCGTTAGGAGAGAACCATGAATGCTGTATTTGTTGCGATAGAAGGCTTGGATGGATCCGGTGGCACGACCCAGACCCAACGGTTGGCCGAATGGTTCACCGCGCAGGGACACACAGAGGTCATCACCACCAACGAACCCAGCACAGGACCTGTGGGGCGGTTTATCCGCACAACACTGAATCCCGCACACGAAGCTAGCGTCATTGGTGATTCGGTGCTCCCCTACCTGTTTGCAGGGGACCGGCGAGACCACCTCGATCGCGAGGTCATTCCGGCTCTGCAGCGGGGTGCCGCCGTGATCACGGATCGGTACTACCACTCGAGTCTGGCCTACCAATCACTGTCGGTTGGGCTTCCGTCCGTCGCCGCACTGAATGAGCCCTTTCGGGCGCCCGATATCACCATCTTCTTAGATCTCGAGCCCGAAGAAAGCCTGGCGCGAATCGAAGCCCGGGGGGAGGCATTGGAACGCTTCGAAGCCCTCGATAGACTTCGTTCTATCTACGAAGCCTATGAAGCGGTTTTGGTTCACTGTCGGGCCCGTGGTGAGCATATCGTCCGAATCCATGCCGGGGGCACCATCGATGAAGTGCACGCCCTCGTCATCGCTGCGGTTCAAGCCCGGCTTGAGGACATGAAGTGAGGGTGGTCGACCTCGGTCGCATCGCCTACCCCGTGGCCGTCCAAGAGATGATTCAAATTCGGGATGAACGAATCGCGGGAACCATTCCAGACACCCTACTGATCTGTGAACATGACCCGGTCTACACCATCGGACGTACCCGGGGGGCCGACACCAATATTCTCGGCACCGGCGATGTACCCATTGAACGCGTAGCCCGCGGCGGGGACGTGACCTTTCATGGACCCGGACAAATCGTGGGATATCCGATCTTTCAGTTGCCCGAACACCGACACGATCTGCACGGATTTCTTCGGGGCCTGGAAGAAACCATGATCCGAACCCTGCATCATCATGATTTGGTGGGAGTCCGTGACGATCGCAACACGGGCGTATGGGTGGATGGCCGCAAAATAATGGCGATTGGCATCGCAGCCAAACGCTGGGTGACCTGGCACGGATTTGCACTAAATCACACCACAAACCTCGACTACTTCCAACGCATCAATCCATGTGGAATGAGCAGTCAATTGGTGACACGGGTGGCCGATCACATCAACCCCGTACCCACCCGGGCTGCGCTAATCTCAACGATCGGTCATGAGCTGTGCCAATGGTGGGAGGACTGGACGGGTATCGCAGGATAGGACCCTCCCCCTCGGAGGGCTCCATGCTGGATCGTCGCCTAATTATCGAGCACCCGGACATGGTTCGGGCTGCACTCGTCAAACGCCATGCCGATTCAGGGACCATCGCAGCCCTCGATCGGATCATCGAAATGGATGGTCGCCGTAAAACGGTCAACACAGAAACCGACGACCTTCGGGCCAAGAGAAATTCGCTCTCCAAACAAATTGGTCCGTTGATGCGAGAAGGAAAGCTTGAAGAGGCCGAACCCTTAAAGGCACAAGTCAAAGCGGGTGGTGAACGGCTCGCGGAACTTGAAGCCACACTAAAAACAATGGAAGAAGAGCAGACGCAGCTACTGCTCACCATTCCCAATCTTCTCGATGAGCGGGTTCCGGACGGGAAGAGTGAAGATGACAACACCGTCGTTCGAACCTGGGGAGACATTCCAAAGCTCGACTTTGAACCCAAAGATCACCACGACTTGGGCACCGATCTCGACATCCTCGATTTTGAGCGCGGTGCCAAAATTTCAGGGGCCCGATTTACAGTCATGAAGGGGGCTGGGGCGCGACTCGAACGGGCGCTCATCAACTGGTTTATCGATCAAGGGATCGACCAGGGATACAACGAAGTCATGGTTCCCTACATCGTGAGCCGAACCGCCATGATGGGAACCGGACAGTTGCCCAAATTCGAAGATGACGCCTTCAAGGTCTCCCATGACGTGGCCGGTGAGGATGCCTTTTTGATCTCGACAGCTGAGATTCCGGTCACGAACCTGCATCGCGATGAAATCATCGATGAAGCCGACCTGCCCCTGAAGTATGTCTGCTTTACTCCGTGCTTTCGGGCTGAAGCGGGAAGCTACGGAAAAGATACCCGCGGGCTGATTCGGCAGCACCAGTTCCACAAAGTGGAAATGGTGAAGATCGTGACCCCAGATCAAGCGGTCACAGAACATGAAACACTCACTAAAAATGCGGAGGCGCTGCTACAAGCCCTGAACCTTCCCTACCGCACCGTGATCCTATGCGGTGGCGATGTCGGATTCACCGCACGGATTTGCTACGACATCGAAGTGTGGCTTCCAGGTCAAGGGGCCTTTCGTGAGATCTCTAGCTGCTCACACTTCGGAGATTTTCAATCTCGTCGCGCAAAGATCCGGTACCGTCCAGAGGCCGGTGGCAAGGCCAAAATGACCCACACAATTAATGGTTCCGGGCTCGCTGTAGGCCGAACTGTCGTCGCCATCATGGAGAACTATCAGCAATCCGATGGCTCCATAATCGTCCCCGAAGTTCTCCGACCGTACATGGGTGGCCTTGACCGGATCACCGCGGGCGAATAGTTGCCGTGTTCGATGGCCGGAGGCGTGGCCGAGTGGTCGAAGGCGTCGGTTTTGAAAACCGAAGGCTCGAAAGGGCCCGGGGGTTCGAATCCCTCCGCCTCCGCCTTCCTTGTTCTTTCAATTCAGTTATGGAGATGTGACCGAGTGGCCGAAGGTGCTTGATTGCTAATCAAGTGTGGGATGAAAGTTCTACCGAGGGTTCGAATCCCTCCGTCTCCGCCACCTAAACAAACAGACAAAAATGCACCCTTAGCTCAGCTGGATAGAGCGTCTGGCTACGGACCAGAAGGCCGGGGGTTCGAATCCCTCAGGGTGCACCATACAAAGAGCCCCGTCGAGTTATCGGCGGGGCTTCTTTATTTCTGAGAATGTCTACGGCTCATTCAGGCGTGTAGGTACCCATCCAGTTGTAGGTCGTCGTGCATGGGCTCGAGATGCCGTAGTAAGCTCCCGCCTGATCACAGTCGCTGCCTGTACAGGTCATTTCCATGTCCACCGTGCCAGACAAGGTGCTCTCACTGGAAAAGGTCAGCGTGTTGAGCCCCGTGAAACTGATACTGACGTCCATGTCATCGACAGACCAACTCGACGTGACCTCAGAGCACACATAGGACCCGTCCGTCAGACTGCACGCCACAGGTGCATCAACGAGCGAGTTGCCGTCGTAGATAAGATCTAAAGAAAAAGAACCGGACACTGAATCGCTAATTTCAACGGAAGTTGGCGTCTGCAGGGTCATCGGCCCATTGCATTGATCATCCGTCCAGCGGCCATCGGTGACAGCCCAGCGACCCTCTTGCTCAGGAGCGGCACTCCCAGCTTCACCATCAACGGAATCTCCGCTGGTGTCATCATCGGATTTTGAGCCACAGGCGACCAGTGAACCGATCATAAAAGAAAAAAGTACCGTATGCGTCATCAGATTCTCCATTAGTAAGCGCCACCCTTAACGTCACCAAAGACTACGTATCGGATTGATTCCTTGATTTATGTCTATGAAATTACGCCCAGTTCTCGCCCTACTTCCGTAAATGCTGCCACAGCCTGATCGATGTGCTCACGGGTGTGGGCGGCCGAAAGCTGCACACGAATGCGTGCTTGGCCCTTTGGTACCACCGGATAGCTGAAGCCGATCACATAAATGCCGCGAGACAACATCGCATCCGCCATCGTTCCCGCCAGCCGGGCTTCGCCCAACATGATGGGGACAATCGGGTGAACGCCTGGACGAATCTGAAAGCCAGCTGCCGTCATGGCCTCCCGAAAATGCATCGTATTCGCTTCCAGTCGATCCCTACGTTCGGTGGTGGCCGACAACATCTCAAACGCCTTGATGGCCGCACCGACAATGGCGGGCGCCACCGTGTTCGAGAACAGATACGGCCGGCTCCGCTGCCGAAGCAATTCGACGATTTCTTTCCGGCCGCTTGTAAAGCCACCAGAGGCACCTCCAAGGGCTTTTCCAAGAGTGGAGGTCACGATATCCACCCGACTCATGACATTGCAGTGCTCGATGCTTCCCCGGCCTGTTTTACCGGTAAAGCCTGTGGCATGGGAGTCATCCACCATCACCAAAGCGCCATACTGGTCTGCGAGATCGCAGATGCCACCCAAGGGTGCGATATCTCCATCCATGGAGAACACCCCGTCGGTGGCGATCATGATCTTGGGACAGCCCGCAGCCTTGGCTTCTTGAAGCTTGGCCTCCAAATCTGCCATATCCATGTGCACAAACCGGAATCGCTTGGCTTTGCACAACCGGACCCCATCAATGATCGAGGCATGGTTGAGCGCATCGGAGATGATGGCATCATCGGGGCCTAAAATCGTCTCGAAGAGCCCTGCATTGGCGTCAAAGCAGCTGGTGTACAGAATGGTGTCATCGGTGCCCAAGAAGCGGCTAATGGACGCCTCGAGCGTCTTGTGTTGATCTTGAGTCCCACAGATAAAACGAACCGAAGAGAGGCCAAACCCATACTGATCCATGGCGGATTTGGCGGCCTCGATAAGATCCGGATTGTTGGACAAACCCAGGTAGTTATTGGCACAGAAGTTCAAGACCTCGGCCCCAGAGTCCACCTGAATATTCGCCGCCTGATCGGACACGATAATCCGCTCGTCTTTGTACAAGCCCGCTTCTCGAATGGCACCAAGCTCTTCTGTTAGGGCGTCTTTTACTGTTCCGTACATGCTCTTCTCCGTTCAACCGGCAAACCGGATGACAACCTTGGGATGGGTTCGAATGGCTTCTTCAAATGATTCGCGTTCCCATTCACGAATGTCGACCATTGTGCCTTTGCCCTGGTTTAGGATCACATCCCAGATCGCATCTTGAATGCCGTTGGATTTCGTCTCCAACAAATTGCGGGTGATCTCCCATGTTCCAAAGATCTGCCGGCCCACCACCCCGTGCATCCGAATGCCATCCATGACCACACGATGAGAGTCCTCGATGACAGCATCACCATTTTTCACACCGAACAACACAACATCCCCTCCGCGACGGGTGAGCTTGATGGCATTGTTCAGGGAGGAATTAAAGCCGGCCATTTCCATGGCTACATCCACACCAATACCATCGGTGAGATCGAAGACCGCTTGACGCAGGGCCGGGTCTGAACGATGAGGCGCATCGTCGGGAGGCATCGCCGGATTGAGAACCACATCACACCCAAGGCGCTTCGCCATTTCGGCGTGATGAGGGTCGGGTTCAACGCCAATAATCTTGCTGGCACCCATCCCGCGTGCGATCAGGATGGCAAACAGACCAATGGTTCCACATCCCAAAATGGCGACCGTCTTCCCACGCAGATCACGCACCTGACAGGCATGCACCGCGTTTCCAAACGGTTCCTGGACTGCCGCGACTTCAGGACGAATGAGATCAATATTGGTGGGCCACAATGCCTTGGCGGGCAATTTGACGTACTCGGAAAAACACCCATCTTGCGAGATGCCGATGATCTTGTCACGGGCACACACGTGAGAGTCACCGAGTCTACATTGGTGGCATGTACCGCACACGATGTGACTCTCAGTGGAGACAACATCCCCAATCTTGTAGCCATATTTGCTGGTCACCCGATCGCCGACTTCCACGATCTCACCGAGCAGCTCGTGTCCAACAACACGCTTGCTCTTCCCTTCTTCGGCAAGGGAGTCCAAAATCATGTCCCCAAATGCTTTGCGCCACCAGATTCCCCGATCAGAGCCACAGAAACCCGCGTACTTGACCTTGATGATCACAAACGTCCCATCAGAATGGACCGGGTCACGAAGAACGGGACGTGCAGTCTCCTCTTTGACCAAACCCGTCGAAGAATTCCATTCTTCTCTGGATTTATCGAAGGTCAGCGCCAACATAGTGTCACTCATCTGTCCCCCTCATACGCTGCCCAAAGCGGTCACATCCACCGTGGGCAATCGCCTACATGTAGTAGTTGAAATCAGCCAAGACTGAACCGTAATGGTATTTCCAATAGTTCGAGGCATATGGAACCGATGCCCCTGTTCCCACCAGCATGTTCCCTTTCCCTTGGAACCGAATGCCGAATGCGATCTGGTTGAAGGTGAAGGGAGACGCATCATCGGAGGGTGCTGCCTTACTGATGTACGTGGTCTCCATGAATACCTTGACGGTCTCTGATGGAGACACGCTGACATTCATCCCGCCGAGCATTCTCGGTGAAAACATCCCTGGGTAGACCATCAAATCGAGCCCAGACTGAGCCTGCACATCGATAACGGTACTTCCCTTCGTTTCAATTCGTTTACCGAGCGCCATCATGGGCCGGAAGCCCGGGGCGATCGGATCGAGGTTCAAGTGCACATCACCAATCGCGGTCAACACCATATTGGTTCGGGTCGACTTGATCAGCGCATACCGTGCACCGCCCTCCAAGTTCCAGCCACTCAATCGGTGCTGAATACCGCCGTGGATCCCCAGGTCACGCCGAACGGCGACCTCATAATCAAGGATCAGGTTGACCCAATCGATGTATCCCCACTCAAATCCCGCCCGAAAACGCGTTCGGGGATCAATGGGTTCCAACAACAGCCCGTGAGCGAAATCCATGGCTTTCTGCGCTTCATCCACGGGGCCTGATGGACCTCTCGCACCGCCAAACATGCTTTCAGCAATTTCAGCCATGCGCTCCTCGATCTGAGTTCGAAAAACGGATGCGGTGTACATCTGGAGGTACTCCTCCCATGCCATGCCTTCTTCATCGGGAGCCATGCCTTCAACCGCGGCCAACTGCTGCCGATAAATCGCCGCAGTGTCCTGCCCTGGAGCCAGGGTGTCATCATCCAAGTCATCGTCCTCATCGTCATCCAAACCGAGGTTCAGCTGGAGGGTTTCTGCTTCGGATCCCACGATTTGTTCGAAGGTGGTGTCTTGAACGTCATCAAGTCCCGCATCGTCTTCGTCCACCTCAAAGGTGTCTTCTTCATCGATGCGGGGGGCGGGAACGTCTTCATCTTCTTCTGGATCTTCATCGAAGAAAATATCGTCATCATCCAGTGCGAAGACTGGACTGCTGAACAATGCAAAGGCGAACAAAAAGGACAGGCGAGAGAAGGCGGCCATTTGCGACTCCAAGAAACGTGCTGCGGGATAGTTAAGCTCAACCACCGAACACGCGCAAGGAACGATCCGTGACCATTGCAGAACCACCACATTCTCCAGGGCCTTCTCCAGCAGAAAAGGCGGAGGCTGTTCGCGCGTATCTTGTGGCCGTCCGCGGGGGCGCCCCCTTCCTTTCAGCGGCCGATGGGCGCCTGCTTGTACGGTGGATTGAACAGGGAATTAGTGTGGCCAGAATTCTTGCTGCTGTGGACGAAGTGGCGGAAAAACGTCGCAAAAAAATGACGCGCGGACGACTCACTTTGACGGCCTGCCGAAGAAGTATCGAGGGGCGTAAGAAAAAGTCTGTTGAACAGTCGGACTCAAATGAGGGCAAATCAAATGCCCCAACCGTCGATTTCTCTCCATACATTGATGCACTTCAAGGCATGGTGGTCACCTCACGACTCACCGCTGCGCACACTCGACTGATTGCCGACATGACCGCGCTCAGCAATACGGCAGATCCAGAGCGAGCCGCCACCGAAGCCGTGTCTGCATGTCGGGCCTTTCAGGAGACTGCATGGCGATCATCCCAATCTGAACATCAGGACTTGCGTGCACAAGCACTCGAAGAGTTGGCGGCACTGCGTACGGTATTGAGTACAGAGGCACTCGAGGCCGCCATCGATGAGGTCGCACGCGATATCGTTCGCCGTCGTTTTCCTCTGGTGTCGGCAAGAGAAGTATGGGATAGGGTCTCGACCACATGACACTCGCTATGAACAATCACCCCGCCCATGCCCTTGATGCCTACCGACTGGTGGCAAAGGGCGAGTCTGCATTTGCGGAAGCCCTGGAGCGCCCCATATGCCCCCAATGCGGTGGTACGGGACACGCACGGGCTGAAGTGGACGGCGTCATCTCCATGGGCCGGTGTCGATGCCAGATGCTGCCCGACCGCATTCGGTTGTTCAACCAGTCCGGAATCCCTGCCCGCTATATTCACGCCACCTTTGTAAGCTTTGCACAGACACCCGATGGCCAACTGAAAGATCTGGAACCGAGCGCCATCCGTGCACTCGGCCACTGCTCACAGTTCATCGATACCTATGTTCCGGGATCGACAAATCGGGGACTCGTTCTGCACGGAAACGTCGGCCGAGGCAAGACTCACCTCATGATCGCCATGATCCGTGAACTGATCTTCCGGCATGGCATCCCGTGTCGGTTCATCGAATTTTCACGGCTCTTGTCCATGCTGAAAGAAGGCTACAGTTCGGGACGCTCCGATGCACCACTGCTAAGCGACCTGGCTGAAATACCCGTCTTGGCGATCGATGAACTGGGCAAAGGCCGGATGACGGACTGGGAACTCACGATCATCGATGAAGTGGTGAGTCGTCGATACAACGCAGTGGGCTGCACCCTCGCAACCACCAATTATCTGCCCGGCGAACCCACAGGTGCGGCACCTCCAAACCTGTCCACATCCAACCAACTCACCCAACGACTCGGTGATCGGGTCGGTGATCGGGTCTACTCTCGTTTGATGCAGTTGGTCGCCTTTCTCGAAGTCGAAGGCAAGGACCACCGCACCCAAGGCTGACCGGAATCAGCCCTTCTTTTTGCGACCGGGACGCACAATCTTCAACCGAAGATCTCGTACGTCTTCCGCTTTTCGACGTGCCCATGAACGACGGGGATCGAGGGCCACACTGTTCTTGAAGGCGTGGTAAGCCGCGTTGAGCTTATCCTGCTCCCAAAAGACATCACCCTTGGCCTCAAGAGCGGCCGCCAAGGGGCGGGCGGCGTCCTTCAAAGCAGGCAATCGATGATCCCACTTTTTGGCCGTGAGTAATGCGGACACACGCGCCTTTTGGGTGGGGGCGTCGGCGGCCCTATCCACGAAGCACTGCGCGATCGCACGCTCGATGGCTGGACGGTGCTTATCCCGCCATGATGTTCGGAAAGGACGATGCCGAACCGCATTTTTCCACGTGGGCCAAACGGCCTCACACCGATCATTTTGGGCTTTCTTGAGCGCTCCCTTTCGCTTCAAGTGAGCCGCTGCACCCACATCTTCTTTGGTGCCGATCTTGGCCGATGTAGAAAGGGTGTATGCCCCTGCGATCCACTCAGACGGAGGGCTCCCCTCATCGCCTTGTGTCACCAATGCAGCACCCGTCTCCTCATCCAACAGGGCAATAGAGACCGAGACTGGACCCATGGGAAACGTCTTGGGCACCAACACACGGAAGCGCCCCTCAACGGTCTCTGTACGCTTCCACTCCTCCGGCGGGTACCAGTCATAGCCGGGCGCAAATGAACCCACTGCACGGGTTCCGTCCAATGCGGTCAAGGCGATCAGAACCCGAAAACCGTGCTTCCGATATTCGGCCCGCCAAGCGGTAGACACAAAAAGCTGAGAACCCGGCTGAACCAAGGGGGCGGGAACCTTGGCATCGACCAATTCAACCCCACCCGTGAAGACCGCTACGGGTTCTCGTTCGTCTTTTTGGCGGACAAACAACTTCTTGTTGATGTGGTTTCCAATGTGGAGCTTTTTCTTGCTGATCGGGTATCCAGGGATCTCAATGAAGTTGTCCTTAAACTCTTTGAGTTTCGGGATACGAGAAGCCCGTGCCCAGCCGCCATGAATGTGGGCAAAGTCGGGTTTCCGCTCTCCAAAAACATATTCACGAAGGAACTTTTTATTGAAGTCGGAATGCCGCGCCATGGGCACATCCACCAACCCCGCTGTGTCCACAATTTCCCAATCTGTAAAGAACATATGGGCGCCCATATCGACATCCAGCAACGTGATGCGATCGACATCCAGCCGATTTTGGACCCACTTCATGTACTTGACGCGACGATGAATATCGCGAACCGTCGTCTCAGGATTAGACGCAAATACCGCCGTTAATCGCAGCTCGTTTGCACCCCAGGAACCGACTCCGATGAGCAACAGTATGGTGGCCAGACCACCCCGACTCCGAGCCGTGCGCAATGCACTGGAAATCGAATCAAACCACCGGATACGGTCGGTACCGGCCACAGTGAGTACGACTTCTGAAAGCCCGATGGTGAACACACACATCAGCGGCACACTAAACAGATTGAACCACCGGTGGGCCTTCATCCAGTCACCACCCACCACCACCACAAAGAATATGCCGGCCGAGGCATTCAGCCACACCAAGCCACGGGCCCTCCAGCCGGACCGACCAATCGTGGCAAACCACAGCACAGGAACCATGGCTGCCAAGGTCCACACCCGGGCATGAATCCATTTGGCCGCCACCGGCTCAAACCATTCCGGGGGGGTCGCGAGACCCGCTTTGCCATCCCACGCCAACATGAGCGCGAGAAGCGCAACCAAACCCAGCCCCAACCACCTCAGGCGGCGGGTGAAGCCAACCAGGCC
>Ga0315320_10004318_pt1 | contig 11650 bp, 9 predicted proteins | sample M140m21515metaG_FD_203458 | JGI IMG/M metagenome (GOLD analysis project Ga0315320, IMG submission 203458) | Ammonia-oxidizing marine archaeal communities from Monterey Bay, California, United States - M1 40m 21515 | ecosystem: Environmental > Aquatic > Marine > Coastal | place: USA: California...
ACAACCTCACCGTATGGCCCGACAGGTTTCTACGGCACGTCAGCGTCCACACCATCCGTGGCTGCAGCACTTGCACTCTTGATGGATCACGACCCCAGCTTGTCAGCGAGAGACGCTGCGATCAAGCTCACCTCGACCGCCATCTCAGTCGAGCCAGTGTGGACACCGCCCGACCCGGCGCTCGGCGCCGGAAAGGCTCGACTGCCGTCTTTGCAGGAAACCCATTCGGGCTGTGGGCAAGGGACGCCGCTCCTGATGGTGCTGTGCTGGATACCCCTTACTGCAATAAGACGGCGGAAATGATCCCCAAACACGGCCATGTGTCGGTACACTCTCTGCGTTGAGGAGGACCCCAATGCGTCCACACCCCCTGATTGTTCTGCTGGCCCTCGCCGGCTGCGGCTCCGAATCCACAGAGAGCTTCCGCTTAGTGGAGATTGATGCCAGCACACCCATGGCGATTCAAGTCCACGATGCTGTGGGTCGCGGCACTGTTGCCGTGCCCATTCGGCAGATCAATAGCTATGGTGTCGCGGTGCCCGGTGGAGACGTCTCCATCGCGGTTCGTGGAGGCGGCACCATCGCCGGCAGCGAGCTGACAGTCGACGCCACAGGCTACGCGACTGCCTTCGTCTCTGTGCCCGCGGGCCAGATCGCTCAGATACAGGTTCAGCGTGCATCAGAGACCGACAAGATCGGGCCTGCGGCCTGGGCTTACGGCCTCACATCAGCGCTGCCAGACCTACCGCTCGCTCCCACTCAGATGCTGACTGCAGATATCGATGACTATGACTTCATCGCGCCCGGTAATGAGGGTGTCGCAGTCGCAGCCGGCGACGAGGTCTGGTGGGTACCCATGACTGAGGGACAGCCCGCACATCCAGTGGCCAACATGCCGTTCTTCATCGACGGAATGTGGGGGACGCACGTCGACCAAGACGGAATCCTGGATCTGGCCGTCTGGGCTGACACACAGCTCATCGTTCTGCGCGGGCGCGCCGCTGGAGGCTACGGCTGGGGTGGCGCCTGGTCAGCAGGTGACCAAGAGGTGGCTGGCGTGACGGCTACGGATGTAAACGGCGACCGCATCGCAGACTTGGTCGTTGCGATATCAAGCGACACCGAGAGCCTCGTTGAGGTCTTGGTCGGTGATGGCCGCTGGAACTTTGAGGCCACAGAGCCCTTGGCGCTCAGCTACCCTATCGAGGGCGTCTCCGCTGCAGACGATGACCGCAACGGAGACCCTGACATCACCGTCTTATCCGGCGCTTCAGGTGTACTGCGTCGCTACACCGTGACCGAGGACGGCTGGGTCGGTGGTACACCGCCAGAGATCGCTCAGTACAAAGCTGAGCCCGGCTCGCTCCTCCTTCCGCCCATCGACCTGGACAATGCCGGAGCCCCTGAGATCGCGGTCATCGGTCCCTCTGAGGCCGATGCGCAAGAACTCATCTTCTACGTACTGGGTGAGCCGCCCACAAAGTACCCCCTCAGCTTCAATCCCTTCCACGCCGCCTTCGCAGATCTGGATGGTGACGGTGCTGATGATCTGATCACTTTAGAAGACAATGTTGTCAACGCCATTCGCTTTTCAGCGAGCGAAGACAAGTTCATCTCACAGTCTACGGTCGGTCTCGGCGATGCCGGCCCAATCGCAGCCCGGGACTATACCGGCGACGGCCGTGCAGACTTGGCCATTCTCAGAGACGGCGTGAGCCTCCGGGAAGGCACCGAACCTGATAACGGCGGCTGGTCTGTCCGTGCATTCGGTTTCCGGAGCTACAACCTCAATATGGTCGGTCCGTTCAGCTCAGGTGACTTTGCGGGCAACGGCAAGGTCGATGTTGTTGGCGTGACTGACAACGGCGGTATTCCAACGGTATCCGGCTGGTGGTTTGTCGAGGGCGATGACGGCCCAGCACTCCAGCAAGCTGCGGCAATTCCCACCCAGCCCGGCGTCTTGCTCGACTTCGCTCACTGCGGCAGCAACGTCTACGCACTCATATATGGTGCGGATGGACCCGCCATCCACCGGGTGAGAATCAATGCAACTGGTGGCAACTTCGATCTCGAGAACAAGTGGGGAACACCCATCTCAACCGACGCTGAATTTCTCGCATGCGGATCGGCGACAGCAGCGACCTTCGGTGTAGCGGCAGCCAACAGCAGCGGTGACTGGACCATCTACAGCAATGATCGCTCAGTGATCGACTCAGGTAATTCTGGTGCCACTGCAGGCATTGTGATGGCCGACACCAATGGTGATGGTGCTGACGAGGTCTACTCCTGCGATGTCATCGACTGCACCATGCTCGCCGCTGACTTCAACGGAGATGGACGAGATGAGATCGTGAGCAGCGGCTTCACGACAACGGTCGAGTCCGCTGAGGGCACACAGACCCTGCCCAGCGGCGGGTGGCTGAGCACGAGCGATGTGAACAGTGATGGCCGACTCGACCTCACCATCTTTGATGGGGTCAGCGGGACCTACTCCATCCATCAAGGCTTGAACAACGGCCTCGCACCTGCAGTATCAATTCGGACAGAGCGCGCCACCATCGGACCCGCATACCTCGGCGATGTGGACCGGGACGGCACGCTCGAGTTCCTGAGCGTGAACACCGAGGGCAAGCTGGTCCACTCTCGCACCAGCGACTGAGCGGAGAGAGTCACGTGTCAGGTCACGTCTTTGTTACCGGTGCGAGCGGCCGTGTCGCTGCCGCACTCATCCCAGCCCTGATCGGTCGCGGTCAGCGGGTGGTTGGCTTGGCACGCTCTCAGGCAAAAGTTGACGCAGTCATAGCCTTGGGCGCCGACTGTCTTCTCGGAGATCTGAGTCGACCCGACATCATCGACCAAGGCCTCGACGGTGCCCACACGATCTATCACCTGGCTGGAGGAATGAGAGGACCAGGCAAGGAGACTCCAGACAGAATCAATCGACAAGGCACCCTCGCACTTCTTGACCGCATACCCGTCGACCATGCGATTGAGTCTTTCGTCTTTACGAGCAGCTGTGCGGTCCACGGTGACCGCTCCGGGCTGTGGGTCGACGAGGACATGCCTGCACACCCGCACACCCGCTACGGCCGCTCCAAGCTCTCTGCCGAGCAAGCACTGATGGATGCCACAGAGACAAAGCAGCTCCCGCTGCGGATTGTGCGCCTCGCAGCAGTCTATGGCCCAGGTTTCCCTTTCTTGCTCGAGGATGCCATCCGAAAGGGCCGGGCATGGCTGCCTGGCGAGGGCAGGAATATTGTCCCCACCATTCACATCGATGATGCGGTGAGCGGCCTCCTGCGAATTGGCAGCAGCGACGCCAGCCACACCCTGTACAACCTCGCGGACCAACAGCCTGTGAGCCTGCGCGAGCTATACAGCGCCGTTGCCAAGGCCACCCAGGGTAAGCCGCCCACTTTTTGGTCTACTTGGGTACCCAGCTACATCCAATTCTCAGCCGCCCGGTTTGTGGAGCGTGTGCAGTCTCAGACACCCATGATCCCCAAGTTCACGCCCGATGCGATCAGATTGTTTACCGCCAGCGTGCGCCTGAATGTTGATAGAATTTCAAGCGATCTCGGTATGGAATGGCGTCACCCGCGTGCGATCGAGGGCGTCACACATACGCTTTCACCTGGCTGACCTCAACAAAGATCCTCACCAGGACACTACAACAGTACCCAGCCAAACGCTTGACCATGTGCGAGCGCCGACCTATATCACTGCTTCATTGATTCGCGCGTGCGAGCGCCAATTCGGAGTCACAATGAACATCCTTCTTTTTGCTGCCCTCACAGGTTGTGCCCCAAATGACGCTGAAGTCTCCGGTGACTGGTTTGTCTGGCTTGCTGCCGGCTCATCAACCACAATCGATCGCGAGGCCCTCGACATCAGCAAGGCGACCCACTTCGAATGCAAGAACAAGTGGGACGCAAAGCTCTGTGCATTCGAGCCCGCATACGCAGGCCCAAAAACCGGCGGATACAACCCAAACGATAATTACATCGGCGGTGACTGCGCACGGATGAACGATGCTGGCAACTTCGATCCAGCTGAAGGCGCATGCGACGGCGACTACGCCGACAGCTGTAATGAAGAAGACATGGAAGGCTTTGCTGCAGAGTGTGCTGAGCTCGAAGCGCTCAACAGGAACAGCTGGATTGTTGACGATGGCTTCTACGGCCTCTCTGGCGAGATGGACCCATGGCGCTCAGAGGCGCTCATTAATTCTGAGGGTGACCTCCAGCTGACCGTCCACGTTGAGCTTGAAGAAGCCGATGGTGCTGACGCCCAAGACTTCCGCTTCCACTTCTCTATCGATCCGGGCTTTGCTCCTGATGTCTGCCTTGAGAACGAAGATGGCGACACCGTCCGCGAGTTTCAGGACGGCTCAAACTGGATCCACGAGTGGTCAGAAGACGAAGATGGAAACCAGATCTTCTACCTGAACGCCGGTGCATTCCAGATTGACCCGAACGATGCTGAGAACAGCTGGTACCTCTCAGACGATATGGTCTCTGGATACGGCTTCTCCAAGTTCGCTGAGGAGGAGTTCAGCTCTGAGCCCACAGCCTACGGCCACTACAACCCAGCTGATAGCAGCGGTCTCAAGTGGGGCTCTGACGCCCTCGGACTCGGCGACCTGACAGGTGGCTTCCTGGGCGTCAGCTCGATCGGTCACGCAGGCGAGGTCAGTGAAGCTGGTAACTTCGGCTACGTCGACTGGTACGAGCAGTACACCGCCAACTTTGACCAACTCTGCAGCACTGTCCTTGGCGCTGCCTGCGAGAACTACGATGACGACGGCGTCATCAGCTGGCAAGAAGAGATGACGACAGTGCTCGGTGCCGTGACAGACTCAAACACCAACGGCCTGCTCGACGAGGGTGAGGCACGCTTTGAGCACAAGATCGAGACCAACATGTGGCGTCCAATCGACGGCACAGTGTCCGGCCTGGATGGATGGATGGAAGTTCACTCTTCCTGGATTCGACTCCAGACTGGCCAGACTGTTGCTCCTGGGGAGAACGTGAAGGGCGACTACCAGATCTTCTACTCAGGCCAAGAGAGCGGCTCTCGCCTCCTCGTCCGCGGTGAGTTTGAGATTACAGAGCTCGATATGGACCGCTGGGGCTACGACCGTCTCGAAGACGTGAAGCGCGAAGAAAACGGCACACCGTACTGCGGCGGCGCCGAGGCTCCTTAAAGCCACGATCAACGCCAACTTTGCGTTGACACCAAAAAAACCCTCCGTTACGCCTTTGCGTGTCCACGGAGGGTTTTTTCGTGGGCAGAAGGCCGGGCACACCTGGTGTTTCGTCGAACGCGTCCCCCCCCCAACGTTCGTCGGCACTAGAGGTCCCGGTCTTCGTCCGTCTGCACACAACGGTACGCGCCACTGATGGCCATCCAATCACGACCCGACGGTTCCACTTTGTAGCGGTTCAAGCACGGACACCCTTGAGTTACCGCTGCTACAGCTTTCATCCTGTGTATGATGGCGAGCGATGATCACTTACTCACTCATACTCATACTCAGCTGTGGCGGGGAGACTACTCCCACACCAGCAAGTGCTCCGCTTACTCCAAAGCCTCCAGCAAAGGTGACTGCAGCTGCAGCCGCCGGTGCGCTAAAGGCAGAGCGTCGGCCTGAAGACGGCTGGGGCGCCATATTTTGGCGCCAAGCCACCGCATGGAAGGTCGGTGGCGGAAGCGTGGTGGTCGGCCCCAGAGAGGCCTCACAGGTGCGCACGAGTGGAGAGGCGCTGACCTGTGACGGCGTGGCCAGCAAGGGCGCCCCAAAGAACGGTGCCATAGCATTACCTGAGGGTGCCAAGGTCCCGACTGTTGTGGCAACCCCAGCCATTCAAGCTCACCGAGTTGAGCGGGCAGCGTGGCGTCTGGACGAGGTCCTCCCTCCCCGAGGGCGCTTTGCGTCAAAGGTGACTTCAAACTCACCATCACTGCAGCGTGGTGTTGAGGTTGGCAGTGTCACCAAGACACGACGCCATGGCGCCCCCCCTTTCTTGATTGCCACAGGAGTCCGGAGCTGCGCTGGTGTAGTGGCCTTTACCGATCTCAAGGCGGAGAAGACCTTGGCCTACGACAGCATCTCCTCCAGCTGTGAGCCACTTCGTGTGCTCCCGGCCCAGGACTACGACGGCGACGGCAAGCGCGAGTTCGCCGTCTTTAGCGACGAGCGGGTCGTCATTTACAGGGTTGATGAAGGCCCCGGACTACTCAGCATGACTCGCCTCTCAGACTTCGCCTGCAAGGTGACCAACTGAACGGGTGGCGCGCAGAGCCAGACAGCAGTACGTCAGAGCAGTGAATTCTCTACCTCCCGATATCAACGCCATCACAGAAGCACGCATTGAAGCCGAAGATGGCGGATGTGACGCAACGCTCCTTGCCATGCGTGAGCTCGAGCTCGCCCACCTGGCACTGCCACCAGTGATCGATGGTGTACGTCGCGTTCGACTGCTCGATACAGATGCCATCAGCACAACCTGGGAAGGCTGGAGTGTGAGCGGCGGAGAGCGCGCATTCTTGCGCTGTGTTCGCCCAAGATGGAAGACCGATCCGGTCATGCTTCGACGAATGAGCAAGGGCACAGATGATGCCACTTCATGGCACCCCGATGGTACATGGCCACACCTGCGTGTGGTTGCAGATGGCGCGCTCCTCATCGATCGTTTTCCTATAGAGGATGTCGCATCGACAGTCCTCCTCGCCAGGCTCCTCGGACGCGGACTCGCCGAGCTCGATCGCCTCCATCAACAAGGCAAGGTCCATGGTGGCCCGCTGGCGTCATTCATGATCGAAGGAAAGAACGCGCTCAAGCTTGTTCACCTCGACGGCTTTGAGGTCACAGCGACCCCACAAGACGACATCAGACAGCTGGCTGAGACCATTCTCGCGCTCGACCCAACCCAGTCCGACCGCGTAGCCTTGCTGGCAGAGGAGTGGGTAGAGAGCCCACCGCCGACAGCGGCCGACGGCATCAAGCTGCTGACTCGGTGCATGAGCGGCATACTTCTCGCTGAGCGACACAGACTCAGCGTTGCCGGTCGCTCCGCGAACAGGCTCGACCGCAGCACCAGGCTCTCCAGAGCTGTGCGTAAGCTCGCAGCATCGGTCCATCCCCCAGCCACCAAGGTCTGTCTACGTGCAGGTGCCGACGGTGTGCTTGTCATTGCTGAGAGCGATGGCGAGTCCGTGCGCGGCGGCGCTGCAGCTGACGTCACCGAGGGGCGCTTTCTGCCGCTGATATACACCCAGGCACAAGGGCTCGATGCACAATCAGCACGCTTCTTACTCCGCTCCTGGGCCATGAGAAGCAAGGGTGATGAGACTCACAGACAAGACCTACAGACTGAACTTGAAGCCAGCGACACCCAAGCTGAGCAACTTGTCCGCTGGCTGAGTGCTATGGCGCGGCTTCGCGCGGCACGCCTCATCCTCCGCGCAGGTCATCCCGCAGCGATCTGAGGGTAGGGCTCAGCCCCACCAGTCGCTGTGAACAATCGTCAGCCGGTACGGAGTGGTGCAGCCCGCGCCACCCAGCGACGAAATCTGGACACGAAAGTCTCCTGAGTCGCTACCAAATCCAGACTCCAGAGCGAATGAGAGCTCCCCATCGTCAGGCGTCGCGAAGTCCTCATACAGCTCATCACCAGAGTCCACATCGACGATCTTCATCTTGTACGTGATGTCACCCGTGAGTCCACTGAGCGTGACCTCCAGACTGTCCACGTCGATCAAGCTGTCCGTGTAGGTAAACCGAAACCGATCGACGTCATCCTCGTCATGGAGAAAGGCGGTCAGCTCGAAGGTCCCAACCTCATCGAGATCGCCCAGACCATAGTCAATCGTGTCGTTGGGCTCATAGGTATCTTCATCGCCAGCATCTTCGTCGATGAGACCATCACAGTCCGTGTCCTCACCATCACATCCGTCAGTCAGCCCTGGACGCACCGTGTCGTCATCATCATCACAGTCACCGTCATTCTCCGAGTAGCCATCCTCATCATCATCGACATCTTGAGGGTCAGGCTCGCTATCGTCAGGCTCGCCGGTGTCCTCAGTGACACCGCCATCGGCATCCTGGTCTGCATCCGCATCGACAAAGTCATACATCGAGCCGCCTGTGTCGACGCCCTCGACCTTGGTCGATGCACCGAAATCACACCCGCCCAGCACTACAAGAAGCAAACAGCGCACGGATAAACCCTCCATTCAGGTGTATCGTAGCGCCGTGACCTGGGTTTCTGCCGAACACTGGCGCGGACGTCGCGTACTCGTCACCGGGGCCACCGGTTTCCTTGGTGCATGGGTGAGCCAAACTCTCGTCGAGGGCGGGGCAGAAGTGCATGGTACCGGCCATCAGAGAACGCCTCTAAATGTGCATCACGCTCACAGGGCATACTTACCCAGGGATGCAGCGGCAGTAGTCGAGCATTCGTCGCCGGAGGTGATATTTCATCTCGCCTCACCAATTATCATAAGGCCATCGCCTACCCAGGTGGGCACCCTCAAGGATGAGATCGTCGGTGCGACAGAGGCCCTGCTCAGCGCAGCATCAGCAGCTGGTGCTCGACTCGTACATGTCGGGACGTGCGCTGAATATGGAGACGCCCCTGCTCCACACCATGAAGAGGGCCCAGCACAGCCCACCAATCCATACGGAATGCTGAAGCTTGAGGCGACCCGATGTGTTCAGGCCTCCCCTGTTGCTGCAGCCGTGGTGCGCCCGTTTCGTGCGATTGGGCCCGGCGATACCGCCAGCGTTGTCGCCGCCGCCGCAAAGGCCGCGCTGACCGGGTCATCATTTGAGATGACGGAGGGCAGCCAGGTGCGTGAGTGGAATCACGCTCAAGCCATCGCGACCGGCATTGTCGCTGCCGGCGCTCACCCGGGTGCTGTCGGTCAAGTCATCAACCTCGGGGGCGGTCAGTCACGCAGTGTCTACGATGTCGTCCGGGCCGTCTTTGAGGCTGCTGGAGCGAGTGCTTCACTGATACGACGCGGCGCGCGACCTCAGCGTCTCGGTGAGGTCGCACTCCTCACAGGAAGACACAGTAGAGCAACAGCGCTGTGGGGTTCGATACCACAGCCCTCCTTAGACGAGACCATCGCGCAGGCCGTGGCCTGGATGCGAGCTCAGATTGGGGATGCAGCGTGACTGACCTCTCTATGTTCTGGGACATTGGGTTGAGTGTGTGGCTGCTGCCGCTGATCTTCATCTGTCCGGGCTACGGCTTTGCTCGCCGTCTGACGGGTACTGACAGACTGGGAGTGCTGCTTCATGCGGTCTGGATCAGTCTCGCCTTCAACTGGATTGATGTCGCCGTCATACGGGAAGTCGGGATGTCTCCAGAACATCACGGCACTGCACTGCTCATCGGGGCCACGGTATGGACCGTGACAGGCCTTGTGATCAGCCGGGGACTGCAAGCGATCCGTCCAATGTCACCAGGTGAGCGGATCGGAACTGCAGCTGTAGTGGCCGCGGTAATCATCCTGGGCCTCTGGCGCTCGAGCGACATTGCTCGGCCACTACAGGGCTACTGGCACCTCGAGGGGGCTGAGGAGTGGCGACACGAAGCGCTGCCCATCCGCGGCGTCTCTCCTGAGGTAACTATCCACGGAACAGCGGACTCCGGAGCCTACTCACTCGCCCCCAAAGATGGGCGTGTGACACTCCAGGCAGAACAGCAAGCTAAAGGACGCATCACCCTGGCAGTCCAAGGTCCAGTAGGCAGCTATCTGGCCCTCGGGGAGCGACGAAATAGTGTGGCAGCGTCGATGGTGGGCGTGGCTGATGAGGGTCCTGTCCGCCGCTATCTCGACCACGGTGTGGCCGGCATGAGCATCGATGTCAATCTCGCTGAGGGCGAGACCCTCGAGGTACAAGCAAGTGGTGAGCGGGTCTATGTCATGACCGGTGCGGACGCTGTCTGGGCACTCCACGCTGAGGGCACGCTGCGATTTATTCACTATTACCAGATCCTCAATCAGGTCGAGAACCAGGTCTGGGCTGATGAGATGCTCCAGGATCGGTGGGCAACACTCAACCAGCCGCCTGGCTGGAGTCCCACGCTGACCAGCGCTACGGTGCTGCTCAACACCGACCTCCCTGCCGCTGGTGTCCTGTTCTTGTTCGTTGTTTTTTTTGCTGGGGTCAGCGCAGTCAGACTCGCACATGTGCTGGCGCCCCAAGCGCCGACTACAGCGCTCTTGCTCCCAGGGGTAATGGTTCTGAGTCACGGCTTGTTGATGCTCGAGCCCGGCTCTCAGAACTTCCCAGATAGTCTGTTCGCTGTGGCAGTACTGGCCTGTGCTACCGCTATTGCTGAGGGGCGACTGCGCTGGATTGCCGGCCTCAGCATCGCCGCTGGAATGCTTCGCTGGCCTGGTGTTGTCCTCAGTGCAGTCTTCATCCTCACGTGGTGGAGAATGACTGGTTCAAGTCAACTCCAAGCGCTCAAGCGGATCGGGCAGCTTGTACTCGTGGGCGCCGGCATTGCTGCCGTCGGCGCGTACACTGGAGTCCTTCAAGACCTGCTCTTTATTCTGTACTTTGAGACCTTTCCTGAACACTGGCACGGAGAATACAGCCTGACTCGGCTTATTCCTAGGGTGCCTGGATTCTATGCGCTGTGGATTGCCTACACCGGAGGTGGATTGTTGCTCGCCTGCGGGAGCACTTGGCTTGCTGCGCCATCCGAGGTGCGGCAGCATGGCCGCTGGCTGCTGCTGTCAATCGGACTCTATAGTCTGATGCTCGCCACCATTGACCATCATCCAACCCACTACTTCTTGCCGCTGATCTGGGTCGCAACCGTTGCCTTGATGTGCGGTGCTGCAGCGACAAGCCGCGATCTGCTCAGACAAGGACTCCCCGTCTTGGCGCTCGTGGGCACCGTCTACTTCTTGGCCAGCGGAGACGTCGGCCTTCAACCCGTAGAAGACATGGTGAGCGCCCTTGAAGCCGCACTCAACCCAGCCTGAGCCGAGAGCGTTACGGCTCGCCCAGGCTGCCGTGTGTGCAGTCTGGGCAGCCCTCTCCGTTGCCTGGATCGCAGCCGATAAGCTCATTCGCGATGGTGATGAAGAGGGTCACGTTGGTGCCGCAGAACTGTTCTTGGGCGACCTGCGTCACGGCGACCTTCTCGGGTTCTTGGAGCGGCTGTGGGTGGGACCTATGGGCGAGTACCCTCAAGCGTTTGCTGCCAGCGTCGGAAGCTGGTGGTGGCTCACAGGAACCAGCAACCCAGGTGATGTAAGCGTTCGGGCGATATGCCTGATGTCTCTGCTGCTCACAGCCCTCGCAACCGGGAAGATCGCGAGAAGATACGTGCATCCAGGACAGGCCAGATCCGCAGAGCTTGTCGCAGTCTCAGCAACGCTGCTGATACCGCTCGGGAATGGGCTGAGTCGACACTTCATGCCCGAGGGTGCGCTGATGGCAGCGGTTGCCGTCACTCTTCTGTCAGCCCACCGACTGACTGAGCGCCCCAGTATGAGTCGCGGACTTCAGCTGGGGGTAATCCTGGGCCTGGGCCTGCTCACTAAGCAGACATTTCCGCTACTGATAGCCGCACCAATGATCTACATCATCGGGAGGCCGCGTCGCACACTCTGGATA
>Ga0315320_10004319_pt1 | contig 11646 bp, 6 predicted proteins | sample M140m21515metaG_FD_203458 | JGI IMG/M metagenome (GOLD analysis project Ga0315320, IMG submission 203458) | Ammonia-oxidizing marine archaeal communities from Monterey Bay, California, United States - M1 40m 21515 | ecosystem: Environmental > Aquatic > Marine > Coastal | place: USA: California...
GTGTCTTTTCTTTTCATTTTTTGGTTATGGAAAAAGATAAACGCTTTTTAAAAGAGACCTTTGGAACCTATATCTCACCAGATCTTATTGATCAGATGGTTGACAGTAAAGAAGAGCCAAAGCTTGGTGGTCGTGAGGAAGTACACACTGCATTTTTTACGGATATTGAGTCTTTCTCTTCTTTTTCTGAAGAGATGTCAGCAAAGAAGCTGGTAGAACTCCTAAATATATACCTCACGGATATGACAACAATATTACTCGACAATAAAGGGACTCTGGATAAATATATTGGAGATGCTATTGTTGCCTTTTTTGGAGCGCCAATGCCAGTGAAAAACCACGAATATTGTGCCTGTAAGACAGCTCTAGATATGCAAGCGCAACTTAAAGTCCTTAGAAAGCAGTGGATATCTGAGGGGGGCCGATGGCCAGAGAGAGTTCATAAAATGCAAAATAGAATTGGAATACACACAGGTCTTATGGTAACAGGAAATATGGGATCTGAACAACGCATGAATTATACCATGATGGGTGATACTGTTAACCTTGCTGCTAGACTAGAAAGTTCGTGTAAACAGTACGGTATTTATACCCAAATTTCTGAGGATACATACGAATCAATAAAAGATGATATTCTTTGTCGCGAGGTAGATCGAATGGTCGTTTTAGGGAAAAAAGAACCCGTTACAACGTATGAATTGATGGCATTAAAAGATGAAGAGAATGAGGAAATAGTAAATTTCATAAACACATTTCAAACGGCTTTAAAACTTTACAGAAATCAAGAGTGGGATAATGCAAAAAGCTTATTTCACGTTACTAATGAAAAAGAAAACATGTTTTTGGGTAGAAAAACAAACCCATCTTTAGTTTATATTGCGAGATGTGAGCAATATAAAAAACACCCCCCAGATAAAAATTGGAACGGTGTGACGAAACTCATGAATAAATAACATTTTATTTAAAATTTTATTATTATTGATATGGTATTACATAAGTTATTTTTTTAAATATGTGGTTTATTTGTAGCCAAGATCATTATTAAGGGATTTACACATGAGATTAGAATCTTTATTTTACTGCTGTGCTTTTTCTTCTTTTTTATTTTCACAAAGCATAAAACCAACGGTTGCAATTCTTGACTTTGAAGGGCAAGGGGTAAGCGAAAGCGAAGTTCAAACACTCACTGAACGAGGGTATCATACGGTTCAATGGGATGGAGCAAATAGTGGAGGGAGATCCGTAGGTGCTGGAGTTTATTTCTGTACTTTAACAAGTCCTTCTTTTGTTAAAACGATCAAATTTGTTCTATTAAAGTAAAGGGAACCCAATTATGATTCAATTTTCGCAATTTAGATTTAAACCTATTCTAGCTAGTTCTACCGCTATACTGATACTGATTATCCATGGGTGCGTAATTAAGCCATCCAGTGATATGGATTCACCTGAGTATCATCATAGCGCTGGAATGAGGCATCTCGAGATGGATCAGTTTGACGAATCTCTTATCTCCTTCAATCGAGCTATTGCTCTTGATAAAAAATTTGCTCCTGCTTATGCTGGGCTAGGGATAGCTCAAGCAAATTTAAAAGATGCAAAACAAGCGAAAAAGCATGCTGGTAAAGCAGAAAAATTAGCGGGTAAAGATGCAGGTATTCTAGCGCTATGTGGTAAAGTCTATATTGATCTTCGTCATATTGAAAAAAAATGGTACAAAGAAGCACAAAGAGTTCTAAAAAAATCCCTGAAGCGTGATAAAAATAGTGAGGCAGCTATTTACTATTCAGCTGAAATGAATTTATATCAATATAAATTTGACGAGTCCGAAGATCTTTTTAGGTCCGTAGTTAGATTAAAAGGCGAGTATGCGTCAAAAGCAGATAAAATGTGGCAGTTAAGTCAGAAAATTGTTCGAGCAATGCCAGGAACTAAAATTGGGAAAAAAGTTGCTCTGTATGAATCTATCTCCAGAGCCGACCTTGCCGTTCTCCTTGCTGAAGAATTAAAAATATCTCAGTTGATGGAACGGAATAATAGTTCTGCAGCATCTTTTCAAACTCCTAGTGCTATGAAAAATACAAATAAAACATCACCTTCGGATAGTAAAGGTCACTGGGCAGAGGTATGGATCAACGAAATGTCTGCTTATGGAATTCTTGAAGGTTCGCCTGGGCAACCTTTTTATCCTGATGAGCCAGTGAATAGAGCTGAATATGCAATGGCTGTTCAAAAAATATTATCAATGGTAACAGGAGATCGAAGCTTAGAAACAAGATACTTTGGTGAAAGTCCATCTCGATTTCAAGATGTGACCAGTAGCCACCCTGCCTATAACGCGATGGCTTTATGTGCAGAAAGAGGAATAATGCAGGCAGATATGATAACAGGAAGATTTCTTCCAAAAAAACCAGTTGCAGGTGCAGATGCTTTATTGAGTATTCGTTCGTTTCAAAATGCATTACGCATTACATTTTAGTATGAGATATGCTTTACTTTTATTTTGCTTACTTGGATTTCTGTTTGCTGAATCAATTGAGGGTGTTGGTTATGGACTTACCAAAGATGCGGCCATTGAACAGGCAAAACGAGATGCTGTAGAGGTTGGTCTTGGTGCATATATATCCTCGGAGACAGTCGTTACAGCAACTTCTTTAACAGACAATATTTATTCAAAAGCACAGGGTTTTGTTAAAACTTTTGAAGTTGTAAGTGAAAGTCAAGGACCCGACGGAAACTGGGAGGTTACAATCTCTGCTGAAGTAACCGCAATGCTAGATGAGGTAATGCAAGACGAGGCTGCTCTTCAAACTTTATTAAGTTCTATGAACAGACCTAGAATCATTTTTTTAATCCGTGAAGATAACCTTATAGACAACGTGCCAACAGATTTTGCTGAAACAAAGCTTCTTAGCATGTTTTATAATAAAGGTTTTGATGTAGTAGATAGACAACTCGTTCAAGCGTTAAAAGGTGCACCGGATTATGATGATGCTATTTCTGGTAATGTCTCCGCGGCAGCAAAGGTAGCTAGCCAACTTGGCGCAGATATTATCGTAATAGGAACTGCAAAAATATCCTCTGGCGGAAAAGTATATAGTATGACTTCTGGGCAAGCAGATATTAATGGCAAAATTGTTAGGGTTGATACGGGCGATATTTTAGCTGTTGTCCCAAATGCACACGGTAAAAAACCTCACATTTCCCCTAGTACTGCTGGTGTGAATGCTATGAATGATGCAGCAGGTAAATTAGGTACAGAGATAATCAGGCAGCTCATTCAGAAATGGAGCACCGCTCAATCCAATTTCATCAAATGTTATGTTGTGTTGAATAATGCTGATTTTATGTCTTACACAATGTTTGAAAGTTTCTTAAAAGCACAAACAGTTAATGGTATTAGAAATGCTTATTCTAAAAGCTTGAATGATGGAGTTGCAGAATATGAAATTGAATTTGAAGGCAAAGCAATGGATTTAGCAATGGGTTTGAGTAAGACTCAACCAGATGGACTTAATATAAAAGTAACAGGTATTACGGGAAACCGTATTACCGCTAAGGTTGCTCAATAAAAGAGGTTTATATGAAGTATATATCTATTTTTTATCTAGCGATTTCAATATTGATTGCTCAAGATAGCTTTATTGGAGATGTTTTTGAAAAAGGATCGATTAATTACGGAGAAAGGACTATCCAAGCCATTGGCATTGGTTTTATACCCGAAAATGTAATCAATGCAGGTCAAGCCAGAAGAGCTGCAATGCGAATTGCAAAGCAGGATGCATTGAGACAACTCATTGAAATTATAAATGGAGTAAATGTTACTTCTGAAACAACGGTTTCTGGTGCCATGTTTGATGATGTGATTAAAACACAAGTTCAGGGTGCTATTAGAGGTGCAAGACGTGTCGGACAACCTTCATATTTAAGTGACACAAGTGTAGAAGTAACGTACGAAGTTAAAATGGCAGACATTTCAAAAGTCCTACTTCCAATGTCTGAAAGTGCACCAACTGTGCAATATGGTACTGGAAACAGCACTAGTGCAGTAGTGACTTCTACATCCACATCTACATCTGCTACATCGCAGACAACTTCAGGTGGAGTTACTGGTATTATTATTGATGGTTCCGGTTTGGGTTTAAGACCCGCCATGTCTCCTCGAATCTTAAATCAAGAGGGAAGTGAAGTATACGGTCCTGGGCAATATAGTCGAGATTATGCTGCCTCTAGTGGTGTGGTTGGCTATGCAAAAACTATAGATAAAGCAAAGTCAGATCCAAGGGTACAGGGCAATCCACTTGTGATACGTGGTTCCTCTGTTTCTGGCTCCTCTGCTGCTGATATGGTAATAAGTAATGTGGATGCTGGTAAAATCATTAGGGCAGATGGTAATGCAGGCCTTTTAGGTAGCTGTCGTGTTATGTTTGTATTAGACTGATTTATATTGAATTTTTAAACATGAAGGTAATTATGAAAAGACAACTTATAATTGTAATGATTATGTTTGGATCCATGCTCTTCGCTCAAGATCGAGAAGTTGCAGTGGTTCCAGACGATGACTCAGTTGATCCTGGACTTAAGGAAGGTGATATTGCTCCATCTTGGGCTCTAATGAGCGGTCCAGGGAAATTTGAATTCTTGAAAACATGGACAGAAGAAAAAGGTAAAAAACTTCGAAAACCAATGACGCAGCCAGATAGGCACGTAGTGGTTCTTAGTTTTTTTGCAACCTGGTGTAAACCTTGTATGAAAGAATTACCTCATTTACAGAACCTGTATCAGAAATATGAAGGAGAACAGATTAAGTTTTTTATGATAGATATTACTGAAGCAACGCGTACAGTAAGGGGGCTCGAGGATTCTCCAAAAGCAGGACTTTTTTTAGCTGAGAAGGGAATTACGATGCCAATCCTCAACGATTCTCGTGGTGTTGCAAAAAAGCGATACGGAGCAAAGACTCTTCCAAGGTTATATGTGGTGGACAAATATCGTACTATAAGACTGGCGAAGAAAGGTTTTGACGAGGGCGAAGATTTTGAGGGTGAATTAATTGCTGTTATAGATGAACTTCTTAAAGAAGAGTAGATTAAGAAAATGAGACAACTACAATCAATTATATTTTATTTCTATATAATAATATCGATTTTATTTGGACAGTCAGGAAAGCCAACTGTAGCAATCCTGGATTTTGAGGGTCAGGGAGTTGATGCTGGAGATGTGCAGACACTAACAGAGCGAATGCGTACCGAAATTGGAAATACTAATGCTGTTCGTTTGATTGAAAGAAAAGCTGTGGAAAAGATTATGGCAGAGCAAGGGTTTCAGCAAACGGGATGTACTAGCGATGAGTGTGCAGCTGAGGTGGGTCAACTATTAGGTGTGCAGTTCATGGTAAGTGGTTCAATTGGGAAGATGGGAAAGAAGTATACTATAGACTGTAAAATGTTTTCCGTTGAAACTGGTGAAACAGTTCGTGCAAAAAATGCAACTTTTGACGGTGATATTTCTGGATTATTACTAGAGATGCAGATTATGGCATGGGAAATCACAGGCTTGGAAGCTCCTGGAAATCTTAAACTTAAGAGAGCTGGTTCAGAAACTACTCGAACTGTAGCCGTTTTAGATTTTGAAGGTCGCGGCATTACTATGCTTGAGGCCAAAACTCTTACGGATCGATTTACGACTTCTCTGGCAGGAACTAAGAAAGTGATTATGGTAGAACGGGGTACGATGGTAGATGTTCTTGAGGAACAGGGATTTGAAGCTGGCGCCTGTGCGAGTGATGAATGTGCAGCAGAAGTTGGAGCAATGCTTGGTGTTGAGTTTATGATATCTGGTGCTATAGGTAAGCTGGGAGATACCTATACTATTGACGCTAAGATGTTTTCTGTTGCTACTGGGGCTGCAGAGAGTATGAAGAGTATTACTTATTCAGGAAAAGTGGATGGGCTTATTGTTGAGATTGAAGTTCTCGCATGGGAGATACTGGGTCTAGATCCACCAAGATCATTAAAAAAGAAAAAGAATAGAGATTATAGTGGAGTCAGTGGAAGTGGGCAAAAAAACGGTTCAAATTGGCTACTATGGGGTGGTCTTTTACTATTAGCAGGCGGAGGTGCAGTAGTCGCTTTAGGTGGAGCGGGCTCTGGAGCAACAGCTATATCAGAACCACCATCGTTGCCTGAATTACCATAGGATGATTAAATGAAAAAATTATTATTACTTTTATCTGTTTCATTTGCTTTAGCTCAAACCTATGTTCCTGATGATAATTTTGAACAAGCATTGATTGATCTTGGCTATGATGATGTTTTGGATAATTATGTATTGACGGAAAATATAAACGAACTGACGAATCTTAATTTAGGTGGAAAAGGCATAGTTGATTTGACTGGGATACAAGATTTCATTTCATTGACAGAACTTAGTGTTAGGTTTAATCAATTGACGGCAATGGATGTAACAAATCTTACTTTATTAACTCATTTAGATCTTGCATCTAATCATTTGACTACGATCGATTTGAGTAACAATTCTTCTCTACAATATTTGTACGTCCAAAATAATCAACTAACTGAGATGAATCTTGGAGGTATTAATTCTCTTTTACAATTAAAGTATAATTATAATCAGCTTTATGATTTGGATTTCACATCAAATACTGGTTTAAAAATTATTGAGTGTACTGATAATGATCTAACAAGTATCAATCTTTCTGGGCTTGCAGAGCTTGAGGAACTAGTTATATTTCAAAATTCACTGACCAACCTGGATGTTACTGATAATATAAATCTCAAGTACCTTAACTTAGGCGACAATCCTGTTGGTACATTAGATGTTTCATCCAATACTAATCTTAACGATCTGAGATGTTTTAATAATAATCTTCTTAGTTTAGATGTAAGTAACAATACATTATTAACATTTCTTGAGGCTACGAATAATTCCATAGCAAGTATTGATCTCTCCAATAACCTCCTACTTCAATCTGTTTATGTCAATAATAACCAATTAATATCGTTAGATATTAGTAATAATATCGCTTTACAGAATTTATACTGCAATGATAACCAACTTACTTCAGTGGATGTTAGCTCCAATCCAAATCTGTTAATACTTTTATGTATGAATAATCAGATAACAGATCTCGCGCTCAATACAGAGATTCAAAATCTTTATTGCGGTAACAATCAATTGACCAGTCTTGATGTTAGTCGAACCAATTTGAATATTTTAAGCTGTGGTAGTAATCAACTATCCTATCTAAATATCAAGACTTTAGAAAATCAATTAAACTCATTCAATGCACAAAATAATTCTTTGACATGTATTGAAACACTTGATCCAGATTGGGCTGATGAATTGTGGACTAGTGAAAATGGCAATATAGACAATGAAGTGACTTTTGAGGTTGTGTGCGGCTCAGAGGCACGAACTAATTGGCATGTTTCAACAGCTGGGTCGGACATCTTAGGTAGCGGTACAGTCCTTAATCCTTTATTACGTATTCAGACAGCAATCAATGCTTCGACAGAAGGAGATACAGTATTTATAGATGCAGGCATATACGTTGAAAATCTTCACTTCGGACATAAAAATATTAAACTGATTGGTGCAGACTCCTCTAATACAATTGTTGATGGAGATGCTTCTGGCGTGGTCATTTATCTAGGTTGGGGGCAAAATTCTTCAACAGTTATTAAAAATTTAACCCTAAGAAATGGTATAGGGATTGAAGGAAATGGCGCTGCAATATTAATGGGCGGTGGACCTCATGAAGGCTATTCAGGCCCGGTACTTGAGAATTTATTTATAACAGAAAATACTAATTATGCTGTCAGTAGTTTTGGTGCATCCTTTCACCTGAAAAATTCAAGGGTAAATAATAACTATGATCGTGGAATAAATCTTGAATATGAACAGGTTTCAGTTATTGATAATTCAACTATATCCCACAATCAAAATGGTGGAATGAAACTTTCTTCTGGTGCTACTCTTCATCTTGGTGCGGGGTCTTATATCTCCCATAATACCACTGCAGGTCCTGGTGGAGGAATTTTATGCGAAGATGGATTTATCACTATTAATGAGTCTTTTGTTAAAAATAATACTTCAGGACAATCAGGGGGAGGTATATATCTTTCTCCACCTGATAATTCATCAGATTATGGTATTGATGTAATTAATAGCTACATTGATAATAATACCACTTCAGGTCAGGGAGGTGGAATCTATAGTTATTTTGGAAATGTTAGAATAATTGGAGGTTCGATTTTTTTTAATCAGGCGATAGGCGACTATGGCGGCGGTATATATACTACTCAAGGTTCATTAAGTCTAATCAATACATTCTTACATTATAATTATACAAATACAAGAGGTGGTGGAGTTGTTTCGGATGGAGAGCTCTACATTTCTGGTTCTCGAATTACAAATAATCATGCTGATGATAGGTATGGCGGTATACATGCTTGCTGTGGGATTGAGGCTGAAATATATAATACTGTATTTGGAGATAACTTTTCAGAGTATGATATTGGGGATGGTTTAACTGCGCAAGGCTATGGAACTCTACTCTTGAAAAATAATATTTTTTGGAATAATGGATCAAAGGAAATTGCTATTGAACCAAATTATGAATCTCCAATCACATTTGACATTGAATATTCCATAGTAAAAAATGGAGCAGACGGAATAGAAAATTTGGATTATCCAATTGCATGGGGACCAGGTATGGTTGACGAAGACCCTCAACTTATTGAGGGTTATTATATTGGAGAAAATTCACCCGCAATTGATTCTGGAAACCCGCATGTTTGGTTCAATGATGATGATGGTACCAGAAATGATATGGGTAATTTGGGAGGTAGTGGTCTTAATGTTTCTGCAACTGAACTAGATTTTGGGTTCACTGCTGTTGGTGATATCAAAGAAAAATCCATCCATATTCATTCCCATAAAGACATCAATGATTATAGTATCACTTCTAATAGTAGTGACGATCCTCAATTCAATTTAGGTAGTGAATTACCAGTATCATTAAATCGTTATTCAAAGAAAGAAATAAAATTTGAATTTTCACCATCCAGCTCTGGAGTTCAAGAAGGAGTGATAACCTTACAAACCAATCAAGATGAAGTAGGAAACTTCAATGCTAATGGCTATGGGATTGATTTTAGCGATGGTGTTGTAGTGGTTCCCTCAGAGGTACCTACAATACAGGAAGCTATCGATGTTGCAAATGATGGTGATACCGTTATTGTGTCACCTGGAGTGTATTATGAGAACATAGAGATACCTAACAAGAAAATACATTTAATGGGTCAAAATAGAGAAACAACCATTATTGATGGTGGAGGAGTCAGTAGTGTGATCAATATATGGGGAGCGGATGCAGGAGATGATATTTATATAAGTGGGTTCACTCTTCAGAATGGCTCTGGAAAACCAATTGATTCTGAAACTCATAATGGTAATCAATGTGGTGGAGGGATTGTTGTTGCAAGTCCAAGCAGTCCGTTATTAACTAATCTTATTATCCAAAATAATATAGTTAATGGTGCAGGGGGAGGTATATTTGTTGAGAGTGGCGCTACACTCCGTCTCTCTAATAGCATTGTAAGAAATAACGAATCAGGCATTGGAATGGATGGAGGCGGAATACATATGTCTGGAGGTACCATGGGATTTGTTCATAATACGGAGATATATGAAAATATTGGAATGAATAGTGGTGGCGGTATCTATGCAGATGCACCTTTATATATCACTAATTCTATAATTCGAAATAATAGATGCGTGAATGGTACAGGTAATGGATTGTCAGCACGAGTTTATATGTACAACTGTGTAGTTACCCAGAATGGTTGGTCATCAGAAAATGAATCTGGTAATACCGGAAATAATTCAATGCATGTATTTGCAAATTCCAAGATTTGGAATAGCATTATTTGGGGCAATTATGGAGATTCGAAAATTCGAAATAATCAAAATGTGCATATTGATTATTCTGCTGTAGAAGGAGGTCTCTCTGATGGTATTGATAGTCCTGATATAATAATCTGGGGAGATCATAATTCTTCATTAAACCCCCAGTTTAATGATCCAGATAATTACGATTTTTCTCCGAATCCACAAACTGCTGGACATATGTTGAACAATGGAGACCCAAATCAATTTTTTAATAACTCTGATGGCTCTCAAAACCATATAGGGCATACCGGTGGGGTAGGGATGATTGTATTACCTACTGAATTAGCCTTTGGTAATATTTCCGTTGGATATGATATTGCAAAAAGTATTGATATTGTAAACAATACAAATAAAACTCTTATTATTAGTTCCATAAACAGTTCTAATTCAGATCTCGATCTCGTAGGTTGGCAGTCATTGCCAATGTCAGTTTACCCTTTGGAGAAGGCTGGATTAGATCTTCAAATATTGGCATCAGCAGCAGGAACAATTTCAGCAACCGCACAATTAGAACTTGAGCATGCAAGCATTAGTAATAATGATGGTTCGATAAATGTAACTGCAACTGCATATGAACTGCCTAGTGGAGATATTATTGTACCAAATGATTTTTCTTCTATCCAACTGGTGCTAGATATTATACCCTCTAATATGGAGAAAACAATTCTAGTTGAGCCAGGTGAATATTTTGAGAATATTGTACTGAGACGAATACAGAATGTTACTATAAAGTCCCAAAATGGACCGAATCAAACCATTATTAATGGTGGTGGAAATGATATCGTTATTGATTCCGACGCATCAAACCGAGCCGGGTATATTACCATTGATGGTTTTACCATAACTGGAGGAGTTGGGGGAGCAATAGATGTTTACCATACCAATGACAACATCACTCTCAAGAATCTAATTGTGAAAAATAATCATGGCGTTAGCTCCAGCATTAGCAAATCCATTATAACTGTAACTCCTCAGAATACACTTCTTGAGAATGTCGTGATTTCAGATAATCAACACAACCAAAGCAATATCAGTCAGGATTGGGATTCTGCACTTTCAATTACAGGTAGCGCAGATGTAGGTCACATTACAAAAATTATTAACTGTACTATCGTAAACAACGATGAATTATCAGGATTAAAAGTCCAAAACTGGGGTGGAGATGCAAATATTGTAGTTTTTAATACAGCTATATGGGGAAATACTCAAAATATTATTATTCATTCTAATGGTTCACCATATGTCTATATTGATCAAAGTATGATTTATGACGCTTCTAGTATAATGGATTCAGGAAACTTAGGGTCCTTGACTCTAAATAATTGTATTGACGAATATCCTTATTTTAATGATTCTGAGAATGGTGACTATTCTCTTTCAACGTACTCACCTTTGATTTCTGCTGGATTATCACAAAGTTCTCTGGTTCCTGGAATTGATATATATCTATATGCGCCATCTGAGGATATTATTGGTAACCCGCGTCCAAGCCCAAATGGCTCCAACCCAGATATTGGAGCATATGAAAATAGTAGCAGTGATGTACTTTATAATCCAAACAAATATGTCTCAATTGATGGAAATAACAATAATTCTGGGGTAATAACATCTCCCTTTAGAGATATTCAATATGCTATTGACCAAGCTCAAAATGGTGATGTAATTAATGTAATT
>Ga0315320_10004325_pt1 | contig 11638 bp, 7 predicted proteins | sample M140m21515metaG_FD_203458 | JGI IMG/M metagenome (GOLD analysis project Ga0315320, IMG submission 203458) | Ammonia-oxidizing marine archaeal communities from Monterey Bay, California, United States - M1 40m 21515 | ecosystem: Environmental > Aquatic > Marine > Coastal | place: USA: California...
CGGTCGCCTTACTCGACGCGCTCCCGCCCGCTGCGCTGGTGCCCGCGACCGCCGTGCGGCCGATGGGTACCATCGCCTACTCGGTCCACTGCCTCGGTGTGCTTCCGCCACTGGAGTACTCGGACGAGACGTGTTGGCCGATCCTCGCGACCTCCGATCGTACGACGGATGGCTACTCGGATGAGACCAACACCTTGTGGTCGCCCGACGGGGAGCTGCTGGCGGTCGCGCGTCAGCTGGTCGCGGTCGTCTAGCGCATCAGTCGTAGTCGGGGAGTGCCTCACCGTGCACATGAGCCAAGACGTCGGCATAGATGTCGCGTATGGTGTTCTCGACTTGCTCGGTGTCTCGCAGCGGAGCTTTGAGGTGCTCGATGTACTCGTACTCTGTGACGTCTTCATCGACCTTGCGCAAGACGATGCTTCCGCGAAGGATGTCGAGGACGCTGCTGGCCTGCGTGAGGTCAAAGAGACCCCACGTCAGCTCGGGTTCGTCCAGTGTTCCGACCTCCACGTTGTGGCCGTACTTGAGTGTGTACTGCACGGCGATGATGTTGAAGAGCTCTACGTCGACCAAGTAGCTGTAGTCGGTGTTGGGATCGTCATCCCAGGTTCGAACCCATGAATCGACCTCACGTCGGTCCACGTTGACGTCCACGTTTCGGGTAGTCTCGAATACGTCTGCGATCGGCGCGTGCACGTAGCCTCGTGCGTGGCACCAGTGGTAGGCAGGCTCACTCTTCTCCTCGCCGCAGACCATGGACAGCATGCCCTCGGGGTACGGTTCGCCGCCTTGGGCCTCGACGGGGGGCGCCAGGTTGGGCTCAAGAGGTTCCACGGTGTCGAGGAAGTTGCGCTCGGTAGGCTTGCCGCAAGCGGCCATGCACAAGAAGGTGAGCGTCGCTGTCCGGATGTTGAAGAGATGTCGCATGTCTCCCCTTTAGCTCACTACCGTTCGGCGCGTGGCCAGCTTTCATTGTGCGCGGCTGGATGGGGCGGGCAAGCACGCGATGGTCGGTTATGGTGCAATCAAGTGAGGCGTACATGAAGCGCGTGATGTGTATTCTTGGTGTGATGGCGTGTGGTTCGGACGAGCCACCGGTGACGACCGGTCCAACGACGACCACAGACACGGCCGAGCCGACCACCACGACCACTGCGACGGTCACGACGGAGGACACCGGCCCGAACGCATGGCAGGTGGACGGCCAGCAGGGCAACCTCGTGAGCGTCTACCGTGGATTTGCGCCCGGACTTCCTCGCGGCTTCGACGTGTTCGCCACCTTCGCCGAAGCGATGCCTGCCGGTCAGGATGTGGCGTGGTGTTTGGGGGGCGGACCGTGCATCGATGCGCCGCCATCGGAGCCTGACACCTACATCGACGTAGGTCCTGTCCCTGAACTCGCCGATGTCTCATGGACTTGGGTGGGCAACGGTCTGCGTGTCGATGGTCAGCGCGTACCGTTCGAGAACCACCCTGAAGATGCGTTCGCTTGGTACACCCACACGGTGGCGAAGAAGCCCGACGTGTCTCTGGTAGAGGTCCAGTTTGAAGAGAACGGTGAGTGGGGAGCGTATGCAGGCGCGGTACTGCCTCAAGCACCCTCCGTTCGTGTGACCGACCCAACCCCCGGTGAGCGGGTCGACCTCTCCGCCGACGAGCTGTCCTTTGCGTGGACGGCGGACGGCGAGGGTGAGGTCTACCTTACGATTCAAGGAGAGCGCGCGGCGGACGACCCGATCTCCGTCTACTACCTCCTCGAAGACGATGGTGCGTTCAACCTCTCTCTCGCCGAGCACGGCTTGACCCCGGAGAGCGACGTCCGTATCGCCATCGGGCGACGCGTCGTCGATGAGGTGGACGTCAACGGCAACACGCTCCAGGTGACCGGTCTCGATGAGCAATCGTACCGCCCTGAGTGTCTGCCCTACCCCGACGTCACGGTGCCAACCTCGGCGCCTGCCAGCGGTACTATGCAAGACCCGTTCTATATGGACATCAGCGCCTACGGAATCTTCGCTCGGGACGGCATCCACGACTACACCGAGGACGGCGCGGACGCACCGACCTCTGCCCGGATCGTGTTCACCTTCCTCGACTTCTACGCGCAACCCATGTGTAGAGTGACCTACGACATCTCGGGCGAGCGCGCGGTCGCGCCGAAGAAGCCTTGGTCCGTCTACGGAGCCTTCTCCGGCTATGGGCCGTCCGTTTGGATGGCCTATGACCTCACCCTGGCGGATGGTCGAAGCAACTGTGATGGTGTCAACGCTGCCCTTTGGGGAAGCACCGACCTACGAAACTGGTTGGAGCTCTTCACATGGGGCATCGGAGTTGGCGACAACGTCGATGTCGCGGGTCAGATGACCTACGCAGGCTATGTGTCCTTCGACGGTGTAAGCGGCATCGAGCTCGACGAGGTCTCGGCCTACGAACTGCTCGACTGCGACCGGGCGATTAAGGGTGCGGGCCGACGGCCCTACGATGGCTCGAGCGGCGTGTTTGAAGACGCCTACCTTGAGTTTGAGCCGTACTACATCCTCGTCATTCAGTGACGCAGCCTAAGGCTGTGGTCGGGTAATACCGCCTCGGCTCTGCCACTCGCCGTACATCGGGTTGGGCAGAAGAAAGGCGCGTTCTCCAAGCAACTCGAGGCGTGTACTGGCGCTCTCTCCGTCCGCGGGGAAGTCACCCATGGTGTCGCCGATGTACATCGCGATCCGGGTGGGCTTGCCAAAGGAGCAGTCGCCCTCGCCAGTGCGCAGGCTCTCACGACGTGGCGCCTTGTCAGACGTGTCGGTGCGCAGACATAAGACATCGCCCTTCTTCCAAAGTCCGTGGTCGTCGAGGTTGTCTCGCGTGGCGTCCGTGACGGCCGCCTTGCGGTTGGTGACGTACGCGACCTCACCACCGGCGTCCCGAACGGCGTCAATGAAGGCCTTCACCCCTGGGACGGTCCCTGCTTGCCGGCGTTCACACCAGGCGAGCCACGAGACACTCTCATAGTGGAACCCGTATGCGCGCCGCTCGAGCTGGTAGGTGGAGTTGTCGAGGACCGTCTCGTCAACGTCGAGCACGACCGCCCAGGGGCGCGTACCCTTCTTGGCCTCCTGCAGCTGCTCGGTCGCCATGCGGTACACCATGGTCGTGATGGCGTGGTACTCCGCGCTGTCCCGGACATACTTGAGGGCTGTCTCCGTGGTCGGCGGGCCTGGGTCTTCGTTGGCGAGAGCGCCTTGCAGTAAACAGAGTGCGAGCGTGAGCGTCATCGGTACACCTCCACGGCGTCTCTACAGTTTTGTCGCGGCGCGCGCCACCCTTCGTCTCGCGACACACAGGAGCATCAGCGCGAGGACCGCGTGCGGTTGCGGCATCGATCCGGTCGACGCGCAGCCGCCACAGCCAGCCTCAAACCATGCGTTGGGGATGGCGGAGTCGAGGTAGTCTGGGATCCCGTCTTGGTCTTCATCCAGCGGCTCGTCTTGATCCAAAATGCCGTCGCCGTCTGCGTCTACGTCGAGCCAGTTGGGGAGCCCGTCTCTGTCGACGTCCTCGCCAAACTCCGCAGCGTCCATCACCTCGACGCTGGTCACGAGGCCGTCGTTGTCATCGTCGGGGTCGATGCGATCGGCGAGCCCGTCCCCGTCGGTGTCTTGGTCCGCCTCATCTCGGCTCATCAAGCTGTCGTCGTCATCATCGGGATCGCGATAATCGGCGTAGCCGTCTCCATCGCTGTCGGGCGTCCCCTCGTTCCGGTCTTCGAAGCCGTCACCATCGCTGTCGAGGTCGAGGTAGTCCGCCCGTCCATCTCCGTCGGTGTCTTCGGTGCCCTCGATCACGGTAGGGATTTCGTCTCCGTCATCGTCGTCATCGACATAATCTGGCTGTCCGTCATCGTCGCGGTCGTGTTCAAGGATATTCCCGTCGCCATCGGGGTCTTCCTCGACGGTGGGGATACCGTCATTGTCGTCGTCGAGGTCGTAACGGTCTTCGTCTCCGTCGCCGTCTGTGTCCCCCACCTCAAAGGCGGAGGGGACGCCGTCGTTGTCGTCGTCGCGGTCCACATAGTCTTCGAGTCCATCGTTATCGAAGTCATCGTCGAGCGGTGAGCCACTCCCGTCGGCGTCTTCGTCTCGGGTGAGCCGTCCGTCGTCGTCGTCGTCGTCGTCGAGATAATCTGGAACGCCATCGCCATCGCTCCGGTCATTCCTTGGGTTTCCGTCGCCGTCGCGGTCCTCCACGATCGTCAGCAGGCCGTCGTTGTCGTCGTCGTCGTCGAGCGCGTCGATCAATCCGTCAATGTCGTTGTCGTCATTGCTGGGGTCGCCATCGCCGTCGTGGTCTTCCAAGCGTGTGGGGACCGAGTCGTTGTCGTCGTCGTCGTCGAGGACATCGGGTGTACCGTCGCCGTCGGAGTCTCGGCCCAGCTCGCTGCTCGAGGGCAGGAGGTCACCGTCGTCGTCGTCGTCAAGGTAGTTGGGCAAGTCATCGCGATCGGTGTTGTCGTTTCGTGGGTTCCCGTCGCCGTCCGGGTCTTCCTCTCGGGTGAGCTGCCCGTCGTCGTCGTCGTCGTCGTCGCGGTAGTTGGGGAGGAGGTCACCATCGGTGTCGTCGTCGCGTGCATCCCCGGTGCCGTTGAGATCTTCGAACCGGGTCAACACCAGGTCGTTGTCATCGTCCTCGTCGAGGTAGTCTGGGATTCCGTCGCCGTCGCCGTCTTCGCTGTAGATCCCGTCGCCGTTGAGGTCCTCATCGCGTGTCTCGATGCCGTCGCCGTCGTCGTCGCTGTCGAGGGCGTCGATGAGACCATCGCCGTCGGTGTCTGGGGGCGTGTCTAGCGATGGGGTCTCGTAGAGGTCGCTGAGTCCATCCCCGTCGGTGTCTGCGTTCAATGGATCGGTACCGAGCCGTTCGATCTCGGAGCCGTCGGTGATGCCGTCGCCGTCGGCGTCGGGATTGTCGGTGGGTGTGTCGGTGAGGCAAAGCTCCTCGTCATCCGACAGACCGTCTCCGTCACTGTCGCTGTCTGCGTTGGCGAAGGAGAGCGTGAACGGCTCGGAGGTGTTTTGATCGAGCCACGTCCAGGTGTCGAGGAAAGCTTGGTCCCCCTTCGATGCGTTGGTGAAGTTGCCCCACGACCGAGCGTTCACGTTTGGCTCGAAGCTGTCGGATGGGTCGCCCGATGAGAAACCGGTGGGTGTTGAGCGAGCCAACGAGATGGATTCGTTGGGCATCGTGACCGCGTCGCCTTGGACCACATCATCGTTCCACAGCATTCCCGCTGCGGTCACGCTCCGGTCTTCATGGTGCTTGAATAGACGGAGGCCCTCGAAGGAGGTTTCGATGTCGGAGGCGACCCAGTGAACCTCTCCGGCGATCAACCGAAGGACACATTGATGATCGCCATTTGGGAACGGGAGGCCGTCGCTGGTCGTCCCGTCCCATACCACGGTGTTGAAGCCAGGCGTCGCCGAGCCAACCGTCAGCCGGTCGGAGGGTCCAACCGGATCAAAGAGGCCGTCGCCATCGACGTCACAGTTGAGGTGCCAATGCCCCTCGATGTTCGAGTCGAAGCGCAGCTCAAGGCTGTCGGTGTAGGGCAAGACCTTGTCGCAGGGCAGAATCTCTATCGCCTCTACGTTGGTTAAGGCAGGGGTGACCATGCCGAAGGTGGCTACCTGTGGGGGGCGAAGGTAGACCGCATACTCGGGGATGAGATCCCATGAGACCTGAAGCCGGCTACGACCCGCGGCGGTCAGGTCACCATTGGTCGCGCCCACGGCGTTCGCCATGACGTCGTAGGTGTTTCCCGCGAGCCCTTGCACGGCCATCTCGATCACGCCCGTGGTTGCGTCGTCACCACCAGGGACGAGGACATAGAACGAGCCAGTAAGGGCGTAGGGAGCAGTGAATCGTCCGGCGTCAAAGCGCCATTTTGTGGACCAGACACGGCCGACGTCGTCGGGCACGTCGAGGACGGAGAGGTCCCAGTTGTTGATCGGATCGATGACGCCATCGGGAGCGCCCGCGTCCGCCGCGCCGTCTGCGGCCGGCCCATAGGCGTCGACACCGATCGGTTCAAACCGATAGACGCCGGGCCCGGCAAGATCACCCGCCGTGGCGGTCGTGCCGGAACTCCACGTGGCAAGATAGGCGCCGGACGGTGCATAAACGTCGGCATCCACAGAGGTCACGTCACCCGTCGAGGTCTCGATCTGTGCGAACCAAGAGAGGGTCTCTTTGTTGGACAGGACATCTAGGTAGATGGTTGTGGACGGCCGGAGTTGCTGAAGCGCGCCGGTATCCGACGAGCCCGCAGCCCATCCGACATGGGGGAGCAAGATCAATCCCAGACCAATGTACCTCATGGTGTGCCTTCTCCGGTCTCGAGGACGCGAACGTCGATCCGCATGTTCTCGTTTCGGCCTTCGGCCGTTCGGTTGGTCGCGATGGGCTCGGTCGCGCCGAAGCCTTGTGCCTCAAGCCGGCCTGCGTTGATGCCGCGCGCGGTCAATCCGGCGACGATGGTTTTGGCTCGCGCCATCGAGAGCTTGAGGTTCTCGAGATCGTCGCCATCACTGTCTGTGTGGCCCGCGATGGCAACCAACGCGAGGTCTGGACGCTGGTCGAGCAGCTCGGCGAGCTCATCGAGGAGCATATCACTCGCTGCGCTCAGCGCCGCGGTGCGACCGGAAAACTCAAACCGCTCTTTGAACACGACGCGCCCATCTTGGACGTGCATACGCTGCTTGGGCAGCACCACACGAACCGTGGCGGGCTCCCCTTGGACGGCTTGGACTTTCGTACGGCTGGGTCCGTGGTCGGGGTGCGTGACCTGAAGCGACCAGGTGCCGGCGGGTAAGGAGACAGCCAACGAACCGTCGACGCTCGAGGAGGGATCGGAGGAGAAGCAGTCGGGGTGTGCGTCGGACCACACTGGCGTCGCGCCGACGACGGGTAGGCCATCGGCGTCTTCCACGCGCACTTTCAGTTGGGCATCTCGGACGGGCTGGAGCGGGACATCGATCCAAGATCCACTGGCCGCGATGGTGGCTTGTCCAGCGCCAATCAAGCACCCGCTGGATTGCGCCTCGACGACCCACAGGTCTCCTGGGAGCGCCTTGCTGCGCCAGCCATCGGCGCTGACGCTTGCGGCGGTCTCCCCGCTCGGGGTTCGCACGGTGATGTCTGCCGAGAGCGTGGTGTTGCCGTAGCGCGTGACGATCGTGAGGGGCACATAGCAGCCGTTTTCGAGCGTACGACCCACGACGGGAGCGCTCCCGTCGGGGCAGCTGGATTGCGGTGCAGGACGAATCGAGAGGGGTTCACTGACCGGCGCGCTGTAGCGGCCGAAGCTCCCGCCCGCGATCAGTCGCCATGCAGGAACGCCGATGCCTCGTGACAGACCATAGGCGAGTCCCACCCGCACGTTCGACTGGGGGTTGGCGCGTACACGCGCAGATGCGATCCCTTCAAAGGTACGCCCGGTGCCTGGTACCGACGATTTGCTCCAAGGCAACTCGGCGCGAAGTTCTGCTGTGAGGCTGGTCGTGTCACTCACTACGCCGCCCACGGCAGCCCCGAGGTTGAGGGTGTCTGACCCGGTCAGATTGCTCTGATCGAGCGAGGGACGTAGGCTCAGACCAACGTCGCTCGACACCAACAAGGAGCGTGTGGACCATGAGGCGTTCGCGCCCAAACCACCACCGACACCCGAAGAGCCAAGGAAGGCGTCTGCGTCTCCGGTGGGCAGGTCCAACCATGTGTAGCCGGCTGCGGCCCAACCCCCTTCGGAGGGCGCGCGCAAGCCAAGTACGGTGGCGGCCATGCGTATATCGCCCAAAAGCCCGACCTCTTTGGCTTGGTTGGGGCCTCGCGCGGCCACGTACATCGGGATGTGTACGTCGAGGTATCCATAGGTGTGTACCGCGGTGTGCGCGCTCAGGTTTGTGACCCAGACGTCTCGCAGAAGCGGCCTCCGCTCGACGGGGGCGTCGATCGATGGCTGACTGGCTTGAATGACCAACCCGTACGCGTACTCGCCAAGGAGTTGCAGACCGTAGTCTTTGGGGTTGATCTGCAGCGGTGTGCGCACCATCACTGGCGAGCGGGTATCTCCCGCATCCGGTGCCAGATGGAGTCCATGCGCGTTCACACCTTGTGCGTTGGCGAGCGATGTGAACAATGAGAGGAGGAGTGGGAGCACGGGGTAGTCGACCTTTGTGCCTACAAGATAACGCCGTATGGCCTTCTCGCGTAGGAGGGATTCGCTGTGCTGTGTGACCCCGGCTCTAGAGCTCCGCTTGGACCGCTCGCAAGACCTCGTCGTGGAAGCGACCGTTGGTCACGATGACACCCTTATTGGACTCAAGCCGTCGGCCCAGACCAAAGTCGAGATCGGCGCCCGAGACGTCTGTGACGCGTCCACCCGCCTCGGTGACGACCGCCCAGCCTGCAGCATGATCCCAGATTTTCTCGACGTATCCGGGCTTGGTTGGCAGCCGCAGATAGATCGACGCGTCACCGCGTGCCACCGCCGCGTATTTGCACTGGCTGTCGATACGGTACGGTGGTTCGGTAATCCCCAGTCGCGCGCCGATCCGCGCGCTGTGGGAGTGTGAGGTGTGTGCCGTCTCGACAGACTCACAGAATTTAGCCATGGAGGCGTCCGTGACGTCGTCGACGTGAATGGGGGTCGCGCTCCGATCGATCAGCCCGTGCTGGTTGGCGCCTTGGCCTCTGACCGCAGAGAAGAGCGCGCCCTTTTGCGTGCCCGATTGTGGTGGCATGTTCGGACAGCCGAGGACGCCGAGGACGACTTCGCCGTCTTCAATGAGCGCCAACGCGACCGCGTACTGGTCGAGCCGGAGGAAGCCCTTCGTGCCGTCGATAGGATCGAGCGTCCAATGTCGGCCAGATTTACCGCCCTCATACGTCCCGCGATCGATCGCGTCCAAGGTCGCGTTGAGTCCGAGCTCGGGCCGAACCGACTGAACACCCGCGAGCACGTTGTCGCGTAGTGTCTGGTTTCCGGCCTCGCGAAGCGCGTCCGCGTCCTCTTCTCCGACCAGCGGAATCGACGGAAAGGCTTGGTGGAGCAGATGGCTGACGATGGCCTGTGCGCCGAAGTCTGCCACCGTGACGGGGGACTTGTCGCCCTTTTGGAGTGTGCTACCCGCGACCAGCCGTTGCTGTACGGCCTGACAAAGTTTGCTGGCTTGTGCCACGGCGTCTAGCGCGACCTCGAGTTCTTTTTCGTACCCCATCTCATGCCTCCTGAGAGCGGGCCTTCGATAACGAGCCCTGTGCCACTCTGCACATGCTCTGTCAGCGTCGCGTAGGCGGAAAGTGATGGCTGATGGTCCGCGGGATGCTGAGCCACGCCACCTGTTCGGGCGCGATGAAGGGCTTTCCGTTGTTGAGGAAGGCGACTGAGATCTCCCGATCAGGATCGGTCCAACCCAAGATATTGGTGAAACCGAGGTGGCCGAAGGCGTTCTCGGTGTCGGGGCCGAAGAGACTAAATTGGCGGCCTCCGAGCATCACCCCGAGGCCAAATCGTACCGGGACTTTCATCACGCCGTCCGGTCGCAGTCCGCTGTTTTGAGCGACGCGCGCACGCGCGATGGCCTGTGGTGAGAGGATTCGAACACCGTCGAGCTCACCATGTTGTCGCCAGATCTCAAAGAAGCGAGAGAGTTCGTTGGCTGTGGCGACCACGTTTCCGGCGGGGATGATGCCGGTCAAGAAGCGAGGGTCGTTGGCCAGCGCGATCGCGTCGTTGAAGGAGACGCCGAGGGCCTCGACCACCCATTGCGCGAACGGCGCGGTCGCGGGAGGCCCGGTGACGCTCTCTCGGGCCAGCTCGCCGAGGAGATCGGGCGCCACCCCGTAGGTAAGATGCTTAAAGCCCAAGGGATGCCTTAGGCGTTCATCCAAGATCTCGCGGAGGCCCTGTCCGGTGGCGGCTTCCATGACCATCTGAAGGATGAAACAGCCGGTGAGGGCATGGTAGGCGACCTCTTGGCCGGGCTGTGATTGGGGCTCCATGGCACAGAGGCTCGCGAGCAGGCGCTGAGGATCATGGATGAGGTCGAGGTCGACCTGTTCGCGCGGTGTTCGAGCGAGCCCGGCTTGATGGCAGAGCACATGCCGTAGCGTGATGTTCTCCTTGCCGTGTTGTCCGAAGGCTGGGAGGTAGCGCACGATCGGTGCGTCGATGTGTAGAACACCTTCGTCGATCAGCCGATGCACGAGGGTTCCGGTCACGACCTTAGAGGCGGAGAAGAGACTGTAGAGCGTATCTGGCGTCGCGCGCACGCGCGGTGTGCCCCGCGGGTCATCGGGGTCTGCTCCACGTGCAAATCCAATGGCGCGATCGATGACCACTTGGCCCCGGTAGCGAATGCACAGAGACATGGAGGGCTGCATTCGGAGTCGGTAGTAGCTCACCACCGAGGACCAGATGGCCTCAATCGTATCGCGCTTGAGCCCCACATACTCGGGTCGCACCTCGTGCTCGCTGATCGTGGTCACTTTCGGCGGCCGCTCGACCTTCGCCCATCGAAGAGACGAGAACGGGTTCGAGCGAGTTGGTGTGATCTTCAGCATATGTCGACTAGCCTAGGTGCGAGGTTGGTCGTCGTCAAGATCCAAACCGTCGCGCCGTCTGCGGAGGTGCAGCAACAGCGCCCCGCCCAACACGAGCCACGACGCGGGGGCTTGTTGGGTGGTCAGGCAGCCACAGCCCTCAACGCACAGGTCTGCGCCGGAACAGTCCTCGTCGATTTCGTTGCACTCGACCTCGGAGGCGCCGGGAGAACGGCTCGCGTCGTTGTCGTCGCAGTCGCCGTCGCACACGCGATAGCCATCTTCATCGAGGTCGTCTTCGTTGAGGTCGCTGGGGTCGCAGCTGACCTCCACACCGTCGCAGGTCTCGGCGGCGCCGGGGTAGACGTTGGGGTCGGTGTCGTCGCAGTCGATATCACAGTCGTAGCCGTCGCCGTCGCCGTCCTCGACGGGGTAGCAGTTACTGTTGTCCGGATCGAGCTCATAATCCCAGATGCCTCGGCCGTAGGTGCCAAAACGTACGGCGTTGGTGTGGTAGAGGGTCTCTACGCTCCAGTAGATGGTTACCGGTGCTTCGTTAGACGTGATGTCTACCCAAGGCGAGCCAGGGTCTCGACGATAGGCGGAGGTCTCCGTACCGGCGAACAAGACGCCGCTCCCGTCGGGCGCCTCGGTGATGCAGTAGACCAACGTATCGGGCAGACCGCGGTGGAACGGTTTCCAGTTTTGTCCGCCGTCTTCGCTGCGATACACGGCGGGGTTCCCGTAGCCGCTGCCACCGACCGTTACGGTGTCGATGTCGGTCTCAGATGCGTGCAGCGCCGCCCCATAGAGCCATTGTCCTTCGGGCCCGATGTCGTTGGACTCACTCCAGGTGACGCCGCGGTCGTCCGACCACATGAGCCGCCCCCAGTTGGTCACGAGGTAGCCTCGGTTTTCGTCGAGCGGTGAGAAGGTGAGCGCGCTGATGTACTCGCCGTCTCCGGTAGGATCGAAGTTGTGCTCCGACCAAAGCTCGCGCTCCCAGTCGCCCTTCTCGCCTTCCTTGTAGCGATACAGTTGTGTCGCG
>Ga0315320_10004326_pt1 | contig 11637 bp, 7 predicted proteins | sample M140m21515metaG_FD_203458 | JGI IMG/M metagenome (GOLD analysis project Ga0315320, IMG submission 203458) | Ammonia-oxidizing marine archaeal communities from Monterey Bay, California, United States - M1 40m 21515 | ecosystem: Environmental > Aquatic > Marine > Coastal | place: USA: California...
CCAAAATCATCAAGGCGATGCTTCGTCAGGCTCCCAATATGATTCTCGTAGGTGAGATGCGAGATCACGAAACAGCGTCGATGGGGATTCAGGCTTCTTTGACAGGTCACTTGGTGTTCAGTACCCTCCACACGAATGACGCTCCGAGTGCCATCAGTCGCTTAACTGACATTGGCGTTCCGGGATATCTGGTCGCTTCCAGTGTCATCGCTGTTTTGGCACAGCGTCTGGTGCGAGTCACTTGCCCGCGTTGCAAACAACCACACAAGTATTCACCCGAAATACTAGCAGAAGCCGGAATCACTGAAGAAATGCTTCAGGGGGCCAAATTCATGAAGGGTGTCGGTTGCAACCACTGCAATCGCTCAGGTTTTCGCGGGCGGATCGCCGTCTATGAAATCATGCGACTGACATCAAAGGTGCGTGAGCATATTTTCAAGAATTCGACCACGGCTCAGATTCGTGAAACGGCAATTGCCGAAGGCATGTCGACGCTATACCAGGACGGCATCAAAAAAGTACTGGAAGGAATTACAACTATTGAGGAAGTGTTCCGGGTGACCAAGCAAACTGAACAAGACCAAGAATAATAAATCTCTCATCAATTGGATAATAACTAATGGCAACCATCCTGATTGACAAACTACTAAGTGCCTGCATAAAGCAGGGTGCAAGTGATATCCATATCACAGTAGGTCAACCACCCGTGTTTCGTTTGCATGGACGGATGAGGAAACTGGAAACGAAAGTGCTCGAACCGGATGATACGGTGGCATTGATGAAAAGCATTTCCCCTGATCGGTGTCAGCGGGAACTGCAGGAAATGGGGACTGCCGACTTTGGATTTGCTTTCGGCGATCAGGCTCGATTCCGAGTTTCCATTTTCAAGCAGCGTGGGAACATCGCCATGGTGCTTCGCCAGATCCCCAACGATAAACTAACCCCCGAACAACTCGGGTTAACCGACGCAATCATTCAGTGTGTCATGCGACCTCGTGGACTGTTTCTGGTAACAGGGCCTACAGGATCGGGTAAAAGTACAACCCTAGCGAGTTTGATCAACTATCTCAATGAAACCGTTGACCATCATATCATCACGATTGAAGACCCGATCGAGTTCTATCACGATCACAAAAAATCGACGATTAACCAACGTGAAATCGGAGTGGATACACCGTCATTTTCGGACGCGATTCGTCGTGCTTTGCGACAGGATCCTGATGTGATTCTCGTAGGCGAAATGCGGGACCTGGAAACAATTGAAGCTGCGATCACCGCGGCGGAAACAGGTCACGTTGTATTTGGAACGTTACACACGAATAGTGCCCAGGGAACCATCAACCGTATTATCGATGCTTTCCCAGGAAATCTGCAGGATCAAATTCGAACTCAACTTTCCACCTCCATTATCGGTGTGCTCGCCCAGACGCTGCTACCCCGAGTCGGGGGCGGACGCGTGGCAGCATACGAAACGCTGCTTGTGACACCTGCGATCGCGAACTTAATCCGGGAAAATAAAACTTTCCGCATTAATTCGGCAATTCAAACAGGAGCCAAGTTCGGGATGCAACTGATGGACGATGCACTCTATGATCTGTGGAAAAAGGAAATCTGTTTAGTGGAAGACATCCTCCCCAAAGCTCATCGACCTGATGACCTGGCGAAACGTATTGTCGCTGCTCAACAGGGTCTGGAAGCTCCTAAAACCGGACTGCAAGAATAATAGGCTCTGGACGCGTCCAGGACTCGATTAGGTAAAACTACGGCAACATAAGAGAACTAAACAATGGCAAGACAACTTGGTCAAATCCTGGTCGACATGGGATTCATCAATGACGACCAACTTGAAATGTTGGTCGAGGAACAGTCTCAGCAACCTGGTGTAAAAATCGGGAAAGTTGCTGAAGATATGGGACTGATCATTGATACTCAGTTGGTCCAAGCCCTTGCCGAACAGTTTGACATGCAGATTGTTGATCTGGGAGAAATACAGGTCCAACAAGAAATACTGGACGAAGTCACCGAGGCCATGGCGCAAATGTATCGCGTCATCCCGTTGCAACTCAACGGCAACACACTAACACTGGCAACTTCGGCACCTGAAAACATTACGGTAGCCGACGAATTACGTACGTTTTTAGGACGTGATATCAATCTGGTTGTCTGTACCGAACATGAAATTGAAAAGATGCTCGAGGAGTTTTTTGACTCCGGGCGTGAAACCATTGAACGAATTGTTGCCGATCTGGCCGACGACATTGCCCTGAAAGAACAAATCGATGCCCTAACCAGTGGGCCGATTGACCTGACGAGTGCTGAATCGCTGGCAGACAGTGTTCCCGTACGCAAACTTCTTAACATGGTTCTACTTTTAGCCATTAAGGACCACGCCTCGGATGTCCACTTCGAGCCATTCGAAGAGGAATTTAAAATCCGTATTAAGGCTGATGGTGTACTTTATGAAATGGTGCCACCCCCTCGTCACCTGGCATTTGCAATCACCACACGCATTAAAGTCATGGCCAATCTGGACATCGCCGAACGTCGCTTACCTCAGGACGGCCGTATTGAACTGGTCGTTGGCGGGCACCCGGTGGACCTGCGTGTGAGTGTGTTACCCACCATGTTTGGTGAGTCGGTGGTCATGCGTATTCTTGACCGCAGTGTGGTTTCCCTTGATCTGGGAAACGTCGGCATGGACGAACACCTCATGAAACAGTTCCGGCAAGTTATCGAAAAACCAAACGGCATTGTGTTAGTCACCGGCCCAACAGGTTCTGGCAAAACAACCACTCTCTATTCCGCACTATCAGAACTGAATCGTATTGAAGAGAAGTTAATTACCACCGAAGATCCGGTCGAGTATGACATCGACGGGATTATTCAGGTTCCAATTAACGCCGACGTCGGAGTGACCTTTGCGTCCTGTCTGCGAGCTATTTTACGACAGGACCCAGACAAAATTCTGGTTGGGGAGATTCGCGATATTGAAACCGGTGAAATTGCTGTCCAGGCATCGCTGACTGGTCACCTTGTGTTCAGTACGCTACATACAAACGATGCCCCCAGTACGATCACTCGTATGAAGGATATGGGGATTCCAACGTTTATGATTTCTGCCACGGTGGAAGCAATCCTTGCCCAACGTCTTGTCCGACGTATTTGCAACAACTGCCGGGAAGAAGTGGAGCCTTCTGATGAAATCCTGGCCCAACTTGGGTTCACCTCCGAGCAGGTTGCGGAAAAAAGTTTCTACAAAGGAAAAGGTTGTGACCAATGCAACAACTCCGGCTACCGTGGACGTGTGGGGCTGTTTGAATTGATGATTCTAAACGACCATTTGCGAGAGATGATTATGCAGAATGCCTCCACCGATGAAATGCGAGAACAGGCGCGGGAATATGGAATGGTCACACTGCGAGATGCAGGACTAAACACTTTGTGGGAAGGAATTACTACTGCGGAAGAGGTAATTCGTGAAACCATTGTGGATGGATAATCCATTTCAAATCTGCCGTTTTCTCCACTCTCCTCTGTTTCCTGCATACAATTAATAACTGATACAAATTCTTCATGTGAAGCTAATAGAGTAAAAGAATGCCATCATATCAATTCGAAGCGTTGGATCCCACGGGACAGGTTATTCGAGACGTAATCGATGCGCCCACAGAAGAAGAAGCACATACCACCATCCGGCAAATGGGGTATTTTGTCACCAAGCTCAACGTGAAAAAGAGCGCCGCAGATGGAACAACTGGCGGTCGTAAGACTCGCAAAAAAACTTTGGCGGTGGGAGGAGGGGGCTTAAAAGCACTCACTACTTTCACTCGACAGCTATCGATCCTTCAAGACGCCGGTCTGCCTATTCTGCGAAGTCTACAGATACTGGAAGAACAACAGAAGGGTGGTAAGCTAAAGAATGCCATCATGGATACGTGTGACCATATTGAATCCGGGGATACGCTTAGTGAAGCGATGTCTAAGTGTCCAAGGATGTTTGACCGCTTATATATTAATATGATCAAGGCCGGGGAAGCTGGGGGAGCTCTGGAAACTATTCTCCAGCGTCTTGCGGACTTCAAAGAACGCGCGATGTCACTGCGACGTAAAGTGATCGGAGCGATGATTTACCCGGCTCTCGTGGTCTGCATTGCTACCCTTATCGTGGTAGGAATTATGATATTCATCGTGCCAACTTTTCAGGAAATGTTCGAAGAGTTTGAATTAGACCTACCCGTTATGACGCAGCTTTTGATTGGCATATCGGAAGCAATCTTTAAGCTGTGGTTCCTGATTCCTCTGATTCCAATTGGCTTATTCGTTTTTATTATCCTGCTAAGGCAGTTTAATTATGGAAAGGTCGGCTGGGATCTGTTCATGCTGCAGATTCCTATCATCGGTTCACTTGTGGAGAAGAATGTGATGGCTCGCACCACGCGGACTCTGGCAACACTGATTTCTTCCGGTGTACCAATTCTTGAAGCCCTGACTATTTGTCGTGATACGGCAGGGAACGGAATGTTTGAGAGAATGTACTTAAAAGTCTCAGAGGGAATTCGTGAAGGTGACCCCATTGCCGTCCCACTCAATGACAATTGCCATGCAATTTTTCACCCAATGGCGCTCTTCTTCTGGTTGTTCTTCGGAACATTGCCGGGAATGGTCGTCATGATCATCCCCGGAGTAGGAATGACTACGCTGGGGCTGATGATCTCCGGTATGGGGGCCGTCGTCGGTGCCCTAATGTATCTGGTCAAAATGCGCCGCCGGATCGTTGACTCACTTATTGTGAATATGGTCGATGTCGGAGAAGAAACGGGTGAACTTGACACCATGCTTTACAAGGTTGCAGATCAATATGACGAAGAAGTGCGAACAGTGACCGATGGCTTAATGGCGATGATCGAGCCACTGATGATCGTGTTCCTTGGTGGAGCGGTCGGATTTATCGTGATCGCACTTTTCCTTCCTCTGATCCAGATGATGGAGTCACTGTCCTAGCTAACAGGATATTTTTCAGAGCACACTACAGGGGGTTAGCCCTCGAAACCTAACTTTTTAAACATTTCCCAAAACAACAAGCGAATAATAAACACTGTTGAGGCTCCGGCAACACCTCAGCATGACGGAGCACTCAAATGAAGCGAAGGTCCACTCTTCAAAGCTGTCAAAATCAGGGGTTCACTCTGGTTGAAATGCTGATTGTCATTGCGATCATCGGGATAATGGCAGGAATTCTCGTCCCGACGATCGGAGTTGTACGTAAATCTGCGGCGAATGGTGGGATGGCGATGGAAGTCAGTAACATCAGTGCAGCGATCGAAGCTTACAAACAGAAATACGGTGATTACCCGCCGGATGGATCCAACATTGTCGTTTTCCAACGACATATTCAGGTTGCCTTCCCTCGAATCGCTCCAGCAGAAGTTGTCAACCTAATTAACTTGATCGATCTCAAAGACAGCAATGGTGACTCGACAGGACGAACCATCATCGATCCCGCCGAAGCATTGGTGTTTTTCCTGGGCGGATTTAGTGATGACCCCCGATATCCATTTACCGGGGAAGGCGGTCCATTATCACGGGTAAGACGAAATCCGCTTTTTGACTTCCGTGCTGGTAAGCTGACGCAAAGTACAAACATGATAAATATTGGTACGGCTGCCAATCCGGTCATGGTACCGCTATCTACGGATGAGGAACAATTATTTGGAACCGGCGCCAGCGATTCCGACATCTTCCCTGCTTACATTCCATCTTCGTCAGATATCCCCTTCGTATATTTTGATCATCGCACATATACGTCTCTACCCCTCTACAGTTTCAACAATAACCCCGTTCCACCAGCACAGTATCCACCAATCGGACGGAGCTTCCTCCAGGTGGGGGTGCATGACGGATGGGTACGAGCTTATCGTAGTGATCAGGCACGGCAGTCGACAGCCGAAGATGTCTTCCCTTTCAAGTGGTTAGGTGACGGTACTTTTCAGATTATCTGTGCGGGTGTTGATAACAATCTGGGAACCGCCTTACCACTGTTCGATGCCAATGGAAATCCTCAGCACAAGCAATTCCCAAGCCAAAAACTGTTTAGCGATGGTGACCGAAGTAACATCGCCAGCTTCAGTGCAGGGGTACTGGAAGGCGGAGAATAACTCGCCGATCAAACATCTGAGGGGCATTTAGGTACGGATCAACAGGCATGCATTGTCTGAGAAAAATATGAATAGAACAATCCAGCCAGGAAAGAGCTCGTTTCGCAGACGGCGCAAGCATTCTGCTCGTGGTGGATTTACGCTTATTGAATTGCTCCTCTCTATTTCCATCGTTGCTATGCTCGCTGCGATGGTCACCGTTGGCCTGTCGACACTACGTCGTCAGGCTCAGATTAGTCGTGGTGAACAACAAATCAAGAAAATCGACGAGTTAATTCAAACGCGATTCAATGAGTTAATTAATAAGCCGGTACCAATTCGGTTTCCGAGCCTAGGGCCGAATCCGTTACCCAACCAAATCTCTTTTCGCAGATTTCAAATCATGGTTTGCAGACGGGAATTGATGCGAATGGAATTGCCCGATCGAATTACGGATATCACCGATAACAACTACATCTTTTCGGATCCCACAACGAATACCCAGTACTCAATGATGTTGCCAAGCAGCACCAATGCATTTCGACGCAAAGCCATGCTCAACGCAAATGCAGGTAACGTCTGGACAGAGGATCATCAGGGAAGTGAGTGTTTGTACCTAATCCTTTCGATCATGCAGGATCAGGACGCCAATGCTCTCGATGCTCTTTTCCCTGCCGAAATCGGTGATACCGATGGCGATGGAATGTTAGAAGTACTCGATGCTTTTGGTAATCCACTGGGATTCCTCCGGTGGGCACCTGGTATCTCAGGTCGACCGGGAGTCGATGGTCTCTGGGGTGAGCCTAACGTGGATGATAACAATGATGGCATGGTTGATAATGGATTAGAGTTTGGAATGGGACAAAATGACGATTACCGGAGTTTCTCTGGAATTCAAGGGGTCGATGAGGGGGATGCTCCCGACTGGACCGATATTGGTGGAGCGGATATTCGCCATTACGACGACAATCCAAGCAACAACCCATTCCATCTCTATCCACTGATCTGTTCCGCGGGACCTGATGACGAATTTGGCCAGTATGGATTAGGGATTAATCCCGGTACACCTGGATTTAGATATCAGACAACGGTTCTCATTGACCCCAGTAATCCATCTAATACCATTCCGTTTCCTTACGATCCGTATCATTTTCACAACGATACTAACGCCCAAGGATATAAGCAACAATACGGGGCGTTCCTTCATAATGGAATGGTGGACAATATTACCAACCACGACATCGAGGAGGCTCAGTAATGAAGTATCCGTTACGCCGTCGCCTTAAAGCGATGACACTCGTCGAAATCATGGTCGTGACTGCCATCATGAGTTTGTTGGCTGTCGTCATGGTTCCAACCGTCAAGTTTCAATACCGTAACCGCAGCGTTAAGGAAGGTGCTCGCCAACTGAATGCCTTTATTAGTGCCGCGCAGGCTCGTGCACAACAACTAGGCCGTCCTGTGGGAATCTGGGTTGAACGTTTCAGCAAACAGGCTCCAGCTCAGATTGCAGGAGCCAATGCGGCTCTGAACCCCGTTTTGCCGGTGGGAGCAAATTACGCGATTCAAGTCTATCAGGCTGAAATACCTCGTCCATACTCGGGAGACTTACGAGATTCCCGGGTGACTGTCTCCAGTAATGGAACAAACCTGACCATTAATTTCCCACCGGCAAGTGCATTACTGAATCCCAATAATCCACTGATTCGTCCCGGTGAACGATTTAAAATCCAACTCGATCATCGTGGACCATTCCATGAGGCTGTACGCTTAGCAAATCCGGTCGTTGCGGGTGCTGCCGAGTATATTCTATTACTTGATACGGTGAGCACGGGCGGACGGGTTCCGAAAGCGGCAATTCCACCTATGTCTGGCGTCCCTTTTACAATACATCGGCGTCCAGTCCGTTCGTTTGTTACACCTCTTCGTTTACCGCAAGGAGCGGTGATCGATTTGAGTGTTTCTGGAATCGGGTCTGGTGGAACTGAATTCAACTCTACACTAGCTGCCGCCCAACGGCCTGTGGTCGTTATGTTTCATCCGGACGGAAGTGTCGGAGATGTTTACTTCGATGGTACTGTAGATCGTCCTCTTGGGGGGATCCATTTACTGATCGGTCGTCAGGAAATGGTTTATCCAACTAATCAGTTATTGGAAACAGAGACCGAATCGGCAAACTTGAGATATACCGAAAATCGTTGGGTTTCCATCAATCATCGAACTGGTACCGTCACCTCCGAAGTACTGGCTGATATTGGTTCTGCCATGAAATTCCTGCCAAACCCAGGGAATCTTACATTTGCCGATAAAGTCGGCTTGTCTCGTGAACTCGTCCGCACGGGTACCGGATTGGAGGACGACTAAACAGATGAGATCAGTTTATCGAAAACAATCTGGAGTAACGATCGTCGAAGTTCTATTCGCGATCGCAATCGTCGTCATGGGCCTAATGGGTATTGCCGCACTTATTATGGTCGCGGGTGCTCAACTAACTCAGGGACTTCAAGCGGACGGCATGAGCAACCTGGGATTGAATGCGGTCGAAGAATTGGACATGCGTCATCTCCGTCATCAAGACAGCCTCACTACATATGATCCGGCCAGTTCTAATTTCGTAAACTTCCAAACCGCTGGTTCTTATTGCATTGACCCTTATTACATTGCGCAACAAATACAGAACAACAATACAAATGTTCCCCAGTTCAACTTATTTCCGGGGGTAACCATTCCTTCCGGCAACCCCGATCGATTAGCCGTCATGGATCGGGTAACCCTTATCAATGCTCCGGGCATCATCAACGACCCTGTTCTATATGATCCCAACACCTTTGGTCCCGGCGTAGCACGAATCATGAATAAACTGCAGGCACAGGAGCTTTTTACATCGAAAGACAACCTGGCAATGCGTTCGTCTGATACAAAGACCGAGTTACCTCAGCAAGTTTGGTTTGATGATCGTTCCACTCCATTGGCAAATTCAGCTCGCATAGCCGATGGCATTGATAACGACCATGACGGTACTGTCGATGAAGCCGACGAAGCCTTCGTAAAACGTATCGGCTTTGGTGACATACCACCGCTCGCAGCCTCTGAATTCAGTTGGATGGTAACTGTCACTCCCCATCGTTCTTTTATGGTCAATCGCACGAATGGCACTGGTGGTATTAATGGTACCAATGGTACGCCTCCAGACCCCGGCACTCCCGCCGGGGGAAATAGCCCGGATCAATATCTGATCTCGATTGTTGTTTTCCACAATCGTGTCCTTAACTACAATTCCACCACACTCGAAGATCAGGAACGCATGCTCAAGGTCACCTTGCGTAGCAATGGGTTCGGCGGTGGTGAAGTGAGATTGCACAGTAACAACATTGCGGCCCTCGATCTTAAGCATGGTGACTGGGTGATGCTCTCGGCACTGTCCGAACTGGGACCCCAATTTCGCTGGTACAAAGTAACGTACATCGACGACGAAGTGCAGCAATTGGCGCCCAACGATTTCTACAGAGATGCGACACTCCAAGGGCCCGATTGGAATCGGAGGGAATGGTTAGACGCAACACATCCCAATTATGGGCCGACACATGCCACGTTTATACCACATGTAATCGGCGTTTTTGAAAAAACAATTCGTATAGAAACAACTTCACTTTACTAAATAACCGAACAATAATTCTCCAGGGGCTTGTGGACAGGATCTTCACAATACAAACCAACCGAAGGTCTAAAGGGAATCCATCATGGCAAATAGATATCAACGACAACGCAAAGGGATCATCCTGCTGGCTATTATCAGCCTGCTGACGATGTTTATGATCTTTGGCGTGACCTATGTTGTCGTATCCGGACACTTTAAGCGATCAGCCATCAGTAATGCTCAGTCCCGACAATTGGGAGTGGCTCCTCAAAAGCACCTAGACAGTGCCATGTATCAATTGGTTCGTGACACGGACCGAGCGGGCTCGATCGCCCGCGGCCACAGTCTGCTACAGGATAAATACGGACACTTCAGCATTCGAGCCCGGATTCAACAAGCTGTCGTTGATTCCGCAACGAATCAATACCCGGCAGGACGACAGATTCTGGAATTAAGAATTGTCGTCGCCCCTCAGGTTTTACCGACACCCTTGACCCTTACCTCACCTGTTTCTGGACAGGGACTGGCAACATTAAGCCTTGGAGCACTCAACGGCCGAGTCGTCACTTTCCTCGACAGCGTCGCTCAAAATGTCAGTGGACGCATTCTCAAGTCGTCCCCCAATATTGTTCCTGCCGGAACAACGCTTGCCAACGCTCCGTACAATTACACCATTCGTATGTTATTCCCTAAAACCATAGCCAACAGCATTTCTCCGAGTAGTTTCGTGGGTAAGCTCTTGGTTATTAATGGCCGGGATTTCTCGGGGACGGGAGCCGGACTTGATCTTAGATTTGGTGGGACGTATGGACAACTGACAACTCAAGCCATGCTGCCTAACCGCAGTGTCGAGCCGAGCGGTGAATACAATCGTTATTACCGTCGCGGTGGGCTCAACGAAGGATATGACGTCCCTGATTACCAAAACATGGCGATGGCTGCGTTAATAAATAACCCAAACGATCGTCGGCTCGAATATGTCCTGCCTTCTTTCCATCGTCCCGCCTTATTTAATTATTGGGTAAACGCTCGTAGCTCCGGTGCAATTCCCAACAATTTAACCTGGCATCAAACTCTACAACGTATCCTCATGCGACCTATGCCATGGGATAACCCTGAGTTCACCGGTAGCAATCCGGGAATGTCCTTGACAGCCATCCTTTTCGACAGAGTTCCCGGTGACCCTGGTGATGATGACGGAAATGGTATTACTGATTTAATCCTTGATGTAAACGGCAATGGTCAATACGATCCCGGGGACGTGATCGATCCGGAAGAACTATTTTGGCCCGGATCAAACGATAATCTAACTGCATTAAGGGGTGCCAGAGATTTGTTCCCGTGGGATGTGGACAATGACGGAGATGGAACTCCGGACAGTATCTGGGTCGATCTTGGCTTACCAATCCAGACGGATGAATCCGGCCGAAAATTCAAACCGTTATTTGCGATTCTCTGTACCGACATGGATGGTCGGCTCAATGTAAATGCACATGGTAACCAGATGCAGTATCTGGCGGCAGCCACGAATACCCCAGTGGCTACAGCCGGTGGAAACACCGCTACCTCACCGCGACCACGCGGACTTGGATTTGGTCCTGCGGAAATCAACCTTGGAAGTATTCTTCCCAATGTCGCCCAATATCGACAGTTGCTAATGGGAATCGCGAACCAAACCAATGGTCGCTATGGAAGCAACGTCACCGTAGGTGCCCCAGGCATTGATCCGTTTTCCTATTACATTTTCAATGACTACCCAATCAGTTATCTCGACCAGCAATTCTCCTCTTTCCAAACAATCATCGATATTCACGGTGAGTTAGGTCGGGGAATCAATACGGCTGGTAACCTTGTCAGTGAAATTGG
>Ga0315320_10004327_pt1 | contig 11634 bp, 5 predicted proteins | sample M140m21515metaG_FD_203458 | JGI IMG/M metagenome (GOLD analysis project Ga0315320, IMG submission 203458) | Ammonia-oxidizing marine archaeal communities from Monterey Bay, California, United States - M1 40m 21515 | ecosystem: Environmental > Aquatic > Marine > Coastal | place: USA: California...
CCCAGCCACCAAAGCCCGACGACAACGAATGCCCTCCTCGACGCCGGAGTGTCTGGAGCGCTCCCCATACCTCCTTTGGCAGCCCAGAGCGCGTCGGAAAGTCGTTTGCGAGCACATGGGGGGGACCGAAGCGCAGCTCCGATAGGTCTTCGCGGACCGGCAAACGACGCAGCCACCCCTCCCGCTCGAGGACGATGAGGGCTGCACCCACCATGCGCTCATTGGCTCCACGACCGAGCTCTTCAGCCACCGATTTGTGGGACCGAAACACGGGGTTGATCCCAGCCTGCGCGAGCACGTCCCAGGTCGACCTCACCACACTCTCTGGGGGGTGGGTCGTGTCGATGAAGAACTCTTGAATGCCGCGGTCACCGCGCTTGTAGAGAAGGGTGATGTCGGCCGGGCGACCATCGCGACCCGCGCGCCCGATCTCTTGGTACCAGGCCTCCAACGTCTTCGGGATCTCGTAGTGAATCACTCCGCGCAGGTCGTCTTTGTCGATGCCCATCCCGAAGGCGTTTGTAGCCACAACCACCGGGACCTTGCCTTGCATGAAGCGGTTCTGGATGCGCGTTCGTTCATCCGGTGGCAGCCCGGCGTGGTAGCGGCCAACCCGCTCTCCAGCTCGAGCGATGCGGTCTGAGACCCGCTCCACCGACTTCCGAGTCGCGCAGTAGATGATAACCGGGCGCTTCATGGAGCTGAGCGCCTTGTCCAGCTGCTCTCCCTTGCTCGCGCGGGTGTGCGACTCCTCCACTCCCATCCGCAAGTTCGTGCGGTCGAACCCCGTGACGAAGACCCCAGGGTTTGGCAAGTCGAGAGCGCGCAGGATGTCCTGACGCACTTCGGGAGTGGCCGTGGCTGTCAGGGCGACCGTGGGGGGATCTCCCAACTGGTGACGTACGCTTCCGAGCAGCGCGTAGTCGGGACGAAAATCATGCCCCCACTGAGAAATACAGTGGGCCTCATCCACCACGAACAACGAGAGAGCCGTCTCCCCCAGGCGTCGAACAAAGGAGCCACCCTTGAAGCGCTCAGGGGCTACGTAGAGCATCTCGATGCTGCCATCGATGGCCGCCTGTAAGCGACGCTCCCGCTCGGCTGGATCAATCGAACTGTTAATGAACGTCGCCGCGATGTTTCGCTCGACGAGCGCATCTACCTGATCCTTCATCAACGCGATGAGCGGGCTCACTACGATCGCAAGACCATCGCGGTAGAGCGCCGGAAGCTGGTAGCAGAGGGACTTACCCGCACCGGTCGGCATGATGACGAGGGCATCGTCGCCCTCAGCGATGTGGCGAATGACGGGCTCCTGCCCTGGTCGGAACGCGCTGTGCCCGAAGCGCTCTTCGAGCAGCTTCTTGAGAGACGGTGCGTCGGAGGCGGCGGCATTCATCGGGCCGGAAACTAGCAGCCGTTGGGGCTCCTGGCCGTTGGATGCTTCACCCAGGCCTACGATGCCGAGGGGTTTGCACTGGCTTGATTCGGAGGAGATCCCCAGGGTCCGCGACCTTCTTCCCTGGAACCTGGGCGGGCACCCAACCCCAGGAAGTCACCACTGTCTCAATAAAACAGAGTTCGGGCGCGCCGGTGCCCGTTTTTTTCTTTGACCTGAGCGCGCCCGGCACTACCGTAGAAAAAACCCAGGGGGCCCCTGGAAATCCAACAACCAGAACCGTTTGCGCGGAATAAAGTGGCGCTCGGCCAACAGGACCGATTGCCCTGGGAAGGTGTGCCCCATGGAGACTCCTCACGTCCTCCTTTGTCCTTATTGCGGTCAGCCCACGACCGTCTTCGTGGATACGTGGGCCGGCAATCAGGACTTGACCGAAGACTGCACCGTCTGCTGCAGCGCGATGTTCGTCCATATCAAGGTAAGCGACTATCAGGTTCAAGATGTACGCGCGGAGATGGAGGGCCGCTAGGTCCAGCGTGAGGCAGGATGACGCTCTGTGCGGTTCTCCTCCCCTCTCGTCCCCGGCACCCTCCTCCTGCGCGAGAAGCGCTTCCTCGCCCACGTTCGCCTGGACGATGGCCGCACCGTCATCGCGCACACCAACAACACAGGCGGGATGCGCGGATGCTCGACCCCTGGGTCGCGCGTATGGCTGAGCCCTGCCAACAACCCCAAACGTAAGCTCAAATGGACGTGGGAGCTGATCGAGGTCGGTGACTCCCCTGCTAGCCCCACGCCGGTTCTCGCAGGCATCAACACCCTTCTACCCAACAAACTCGCCCATGAAGCCCTCCTCGCTGGTGTCATTCCAGACCTCACCGGCTACGACCGCGTGCGCACCGAGGTCAAGTATGGCTCCGAGCGCTCCCGCATCGATCTCCTGCTCGAGCGCGGGGAGTCCGAGAACACCGAGCGCTGTTGGGTCGAAGTCAAGAACGTCACGCTGGTGGGCCCCAATGGCCGCGGCGCGTTTCCTGATGCCGTCACCGAGCGTGGAAGAAAGCACCTCCGCGAGCTAGCGGAGCAGGTGACGCTCGGTGATCGCGCAGTGCTCCTGTGGATTGTTCAACGCTCCGACATTCAGAGCGTCGAGCCGGCCGACTCCATCGACCCAAAGTACGGTAAAGAGCTCCGGCGAGGAGCCGCTCTCGGCGTCGAAATCATCGCCATGCAAGCCGATGTCACGACCGAGGGAATCGAGCTGGTCCGCGAGCTCCCTGTTCGCCTGTAAAGACTCGGGCGGCACGAACTCGGCCCGCACGGATGCGCGCCAGGCGCGAGCTCGTCAACGCACGTCGTCCTCATTGGCGGCGTCCCCGGCGAGGTCTGCATCCCATCCGAAACAGGCAAGCGAGGCAGCATCCACTGTCCCATAGGCCTCACGCGCGCCGGTGCACACCTCATCGTCCCTGGCCGCGGTGTATTCCCCTACGAGACACGTGTACTCCCCGAGTGAGCTCGCAGGCTTCTCACAGTCCACGTTCTCAACAAAGAAGGGCTCAAGGCCTGCGCTGGCGTAGCAAGCGTCCGCGAGCACTCGGAACTCGATGCAGTTCTCCTTCCGCTGCTGGAGGCATCCCGAGAAACAGAGCGACGCCAGCACGAGGGCCGATGCCACGGCTTGACGCTTTGCCGCGGAGAAGGCTACGGCTGCACTCATGTCCGACACACCCATCGAGTTCTTCTACGACGTTGTCTCGCCGTACTCCCACTTTGCAGCCCACACGGCGCACAAGCTCGCTGAGGTTACCGGGCGAAAGGTCAGGTGGCGCTCGTTCTTCCTTGGAGGAGTCCTCCGAGCCAGCGGGAACAGCGCGCCTGGCGCCGTGCCGACGAAGGGGCAGGCGCTTCTCCAAGACTTCGCGAGGGAGAGCGCTCGTCTCCAGGTCCCGTTCTCTTCGCACCCAGACTTCCCTATGAACACACTGGCGCTGATGCGAAGCCTGGCGGGGCTCGAGGCTCGGGATGAGTCGCTGGCCGCATCTGTCGCTCGCGCGCTCTTTCAGGCGATGTGGGTTGAGAACGTGCCCACGGACAATCTCGAACGACTGGCAGAGATCGTGGATGGTGCGGGCGTCGACCCCGTCGCGTTCTTCGCCGGCTCTCAGGATCCTGCGAACAAGGCCAGGCTGAAGAACCAGAGCGATGAAGCGGTCGCCCGGGGTGCATTCGGTGCTCCGACCTTCTTCGTCGGGGAGCGCATGTGGTGGGGACACGACCGCATGGACCAACTCGCCTACTGCCTCGCCCACGACCTTCCCTGAGTCGAAGGCCATGTCCACCAGCATTCTCGGACGCTTTCGGCAGGGTCTAGGGATCGGCATCGGTCTCGCGGTGTTGGTCTACGTCGGGTACACGCTCTTTGTCGGATGGGACAAGGTCGCTGGCGCTCTCGGAGCGTTTGACTGGCGTTGGCTCCCCCTTCTGCTCGCCCTGAGCCTCGTAAACTACGGCATCCGATTTATCCGCTGGGAGTACTACCTGCGGCTGCTCGATATCCGCATCTCGCTCAAGACCAGCGCGGCGGTGTTCCTCGCGGGCCTTGCCATGACCATCACCCCGGGCAAGGTCGGCGAATTCCTCAAGAGTTACCTACTCAAGGAGAGCGAAGGTGTCCCCATGGCGCGCTCCGCACCCGTCGTCTTCGCTGAGCGACTCTCCGACCTCCTCGCTCTCGTTCTGCTCGCTGCCCTTGGAGTGACGACCTATGGAAAGGAGAGCGCAGATTACGGCGGGCCAGACCCCACGCCCATTCTCCTTCTAACTGGGGTTGGGCTTGCCGTGGGGATCGCCGTCCTGCAAAGCCAAGGCCTGACCAACACCGTTCTGGGACTCGTGTCGAAGGTCCCCGGGCTGCGAGGCATCGTGCCGAAAATCCGGGAAGCAACCGACGCCTCTCGCGACCTCCTCTCCTGGAAACCCCTGGTAGTGGGGCTGACTCTCTCGGCCATCGCCTGGTACTCCGAGTGCGCGGAATACCTGCTGGTGTTTCGCGGCTTCGGCGTGGACACAGTCAGCCAGGGAGTCGCGGTCTTCGGATATGCGTTCAGCACGGTGGCCGGTGTGGTGTCCCCTGGAGGAATCGGACCCACCGACGTGGGTCTGATCGAGATTGCTCAGTACTTCACTCCTGAACTCCGGGGACGTGATGATGTCGCCACGGCCGCCAGTTTCATCGTGCGCTTCAGCACGTTGTGGTTTGCCGTGATTCTCGGGGCGGTAGCTCTCCTTCGCTTTCGGAGGTTCGTTGAGGTGGACGTCGACGAAGCACGCCCGGCTGCCCCAGATGAGTCTCCCGCAGGCTGAGAATCCGGGTTGCTGCGCGCCTCTTTCCCAGCGCGCACCTCTGATACTGTGGCCGACTCGAAGAAAGGTCCCGGACCGGCCTTTCGTTCGGGCAACGGCGGCTCGTTCCGCCACGGAGGGATAGACCCTGATGCACGTCTCCTGTCGACCGAACCCCCGGCGCGCCTTTGCGCCCCTGGCCTGGTTTCTATCCGCGCTCTTCTGCGTTTTCTCTCTCGTCGGCTGCCCTTCGACTGGCGTCGATGATGATGATGACGCGACGACCCCCGAACCTACGGCGGCCCCGAACGCATTTGGTTCCGTGAACCCAGAGGCGCTCAACTTCGGCCAGGTTCTTGTGGGCGAGACCGAGACTCGAAGCGTCTCGATCAGCTCCGACGGCGATAGCCCGCTGATCGTCACCGAGGCCAGCTTCCCCATCGGCTTCAGTGGCGCCGCCGACTTCCCCATCGAAATCGCCGCCGGCCTCTCCGAAGACGTGGACGTCACCTTCGGTCCCGACTCGACGACCACGTTCACCGGGGACCTGGTCTTCACCACCAATGGGATTGGTGCCTCAGGCAGCTTGACCGTCAGTCTCACCGGCGAGGGTGTCGACACCACCGACGAGATCTGTGACGACGGTATCGACAACGATCAGGACACCGCCACCGACTGCGAGGACTTCGACTGCAACGACTTCCCTGCCTGCATCGATGAGATCTGCGACAACGAAGTCGACGATGACAGCGACGGTCTCATCGACTGCGACGATGAAGAGTGCGCGTCCCTCCCCGAGTGCATCCCAGTAGAGGACTGCACAAACGGCATCGATGACGACGGAGACTCTGATGTCGACTGCGACGACAGCGACTGCGCCGGGGAGATCGTGTGCGCAGAGGAGATCTGTGATGACGGCTTCGACAACGACGGCGACGGCCTGCTGAACTGCGACGACCCCGACTGCGACACCTTTCCCGCGTGCATCTCCGAAATCTGCGACAACTTCATCGACGACGACCTGAACGGACTCGTCGACTGCGCGGACACCGCGTGCGCCACGGACGCGAACTGCATCTCCGAGGTCTGCGACAACGGCGCGGACGATGACGGAGATGGCGCCATCGACTGCGCGGACTCCGAGTGCTCCGCTGATCCCACGTGCATCTCGGAGATCTGCAGCGACGGCATCGACAATGACGGAGACCTCTTCGTCGACTGCGCAGACTCCGAGTGCTCCAGCGACCCCGCATGCACCGGGACGGAGATCTGCGACAACGGTGTCGATGACGACGCCGACGGCGATGTCGACTGCGCGGACACCGGCTGCATCGGCCAGCCTGAGTGCACCGGAGGGGAGGATTGCTTCAACGGCATCGACGACGATGGAGACAACCTCGCCGACTGTGACGACGCAGATTGCTCATCCCTCATCATTTGTACGCCTGAGGACTGCACCAACGGACTCGATGACGACATCGACTCCCTTGTGGACTGCGCCGACAGCGACTGCGCCGGCGACCCCGCCTGCACCGTCGAGATCTGTGACAACGGCGCAGATGACGACGGAGATGGTTTCATCGACTGCGCCGACGGCGAATGCAACTCCGATCCCGCGTGCCTGGTCGAAGACTGCGCCGACGGCATCGACAATGATGGAGACGGCCTCGTCGACTGCGCCGCGCCGGAGTGCGCGACAGACTCGGCTTGCATCGCTGAGTCTTGCAATAACAACATCGACGACGACGGGGACGGGCTCCTCGACTGCGCCGATCCCGAGTGCGTCGGCACAGCGTTCTGCGTGGCCGAGGACTGCACCGACTCCCTCGACAACGACGGAGACGGAGACATCGATTGCGCGGACAGCGAGTGCTCCTTCACCGCGGCTTGCTCCGGGGAGGACTGCACCAACGGTGTCGATGATGACAACGATGGAGACATCGACTGCGACGACAACGAGTGCAACGGGGCTCCCGCCTGTGTGTCGGAGATCTGCGACGACTCGCTCGACAACGACGGCGACGGCTTCATCGACTGCTTCGACAACCTGGCAAATAATCCGCTGGACGCCGACTGCGAAAACGACCCGGCCTGCATCGCGGAGGACTGCACGAACACCACCGACGACGATGGCGACGGCTTCGCAGATTGCGCCGACACCGAGTGCGCGACAGACCCAGCTTGCATCGTCGAGGACTGCTCCAACGGCATCGATGACAACTTCGATGGGTTCATCGACTGCGCGGACACCCAGTGTGCGACGGAACCCGCATGCATCACCGAGGATTGCTCCAACGGCATTGACGACAACGGCGACGGCTTCGTCGACTGCGCGGACACCCAATGCGCGAGTGAGGCCATCTGTCAGTCCGAGATCTGCACCAACGGGATCGACGATGACGCCGACGGCCTCACCGATTGCGCCGACCCTTCGTGCCTCGGTGACCCCGCGTGTTTGCTTAACGGAGAGACATCCTGCGTCAACGGCATCGATGACGACGGGGATGGCTTCATTGACTGCGCAGACACCGAGTGCAACTCCAACGCAGCGTGCAACCCCGAGGTCTGTAACGACGGCGTCGACAATGACGGCGACGGGGCAATCGACTGCCTCGACAGTGACTGCGCCAGCGACCCATCCTGCCTCGTAGAGGTCTGCGACGACGGAACAGACAACGACAACGACGGGTTCACGGATTGCAACGACATCGACTGCGTCAACGACCCTTCGTGTATCGCAGAGATCTGCGACAACAGCATCGATGACGATGGCGACGGGTTCATCGACTGCCTGGACACCGAGTGCGCCGCTGCCCTCGCATGCCAGCCCGAGAACTGCACTAACGGAGTCGACGACGACGGCGACGGAGCTATTGACTGCTTCGACACCGAGTGCGCGTTCACCGCGGCGTGCGCCAGTGAGGTCTGCGACAACGGCGTCGACGACGACGGCGACGGAGACATCGACTGTCTCGATGTCGTCGACTGCGGGCTCTTCCCTGGCTGCATTCCGGAGATCTGCGACAACGGCGTCGACGACGACGGCGACGGCCTCGCAGACTGCAACGACTCCGAGTGCACGACATCCTCTGCATGCATCATCGAGGTCTGTGACAACGGCATCGACGACGACGGGGACCTGACAACCGACTGCGCGGACACCGAGTGCGCGGGGGACCCGCTCTGCCTCGTTGAGATCTGTGACAACAGCCTCGACGACGACGGCGACTTCCTCCTCGACTGTGCAGATCCCGACTGCGCCTCGGAGTCCGTATGCATCCCGGAGGTTTGCGCCAACTCGGTGGACGACGACGGCGACGGCGCCCTCGACTGCGCCGACTCGGAGTGCGCGACGGACCCAGCGTGCAGCCTCGAGGACTGCGCGGACGGACTCGACAACGACGGCAACGGAGCCATCGACTGCGCAGACGCTGCCTGTCTCGGCGACCTGGCTTGCACCACCGGCGGAGGCGAAGACTGCACCGATGGCATCGACGACGACGGGGATGGACTCATCGACTGCGTGGACCCCGACTGCATCAGCGACATCGCGTGCCTCGTCGAGAACTGCTCGGACGGCTCGGACAACGACGCCGACGGACTCATCGACTGTGTGGACTCCGACTGCGCAGCCGATCCGTCCTGCCTGTTCGAGACCTGCACCGGCGGCGCGGACGATGACGCCGACGGCTTCATCGACTGCGCAGACTCCGACTGCTTCGGCGACCCTGCGTGCATCACGGAGGTCTGCACCAACGGCGTCGATGACGACGGCGACGGATTGGCTGACTGCGCGGACTCCGAGTGCAGCAGCGACCCCTCATGTCTCGGGGAGAACTGCTCCGACGGCGTCGACAACGATGGGGATGGATTCGTGGACTGCGATGACACCGCGTGTTTGGGCGATTCAGCCTGCACGTCCGGCGGCGGAGAAAACTGCACAGACGGCACGGACGACGACGGCGACGGACTCGTGGACTGTCTCGACCCAGACTGCTTCGGCGACTCCATCTGCATCACGGAGATCTGCAGCAACGGCGCTGACGACGACAACGATGGGAGCGTGGACTGCGACGACAGTGAGTGCATCACAGACCCGTCGTGTCTCACTGAGCTCTGTAATGACGGGGTCGACAATGACCTCGATGGCATCGTGGATTGCTTCGACAGCGACTGCGTAGCCGAGCCCATCTGCATTCCTGAGGACTGCGTCAACGGAGCGGATGACGACGGCGACGGGGCGGTGGACTGCGCCGACTCGGAATGTTCAAACACCGCCGTGTGCACGTCCGAGAACTGCAGCAACGGAGTCGACGACGACGGCGACGGAGCCATCGACTGCGCAGACTCCGGCTGTGCCGGGGATCCGGCCTGCACCTTTGGTGGCAATGAGGTCTGTACCGGTGGCACAGACGACGACGCCGACGGCCTCATCGATTGCTTCGATCCAGACTGCGCGGCGGACCCGATCTGCATCATCGAAGACTGCTCCAACAGCATCGATGATGATGGGGACGGCAGCGCAGACTGCCAGGACAGCGAGTGCACCTCTGACCCCGCCTGCCTGCCTGAGATCTGCACAAACAACATCGACGACGACGGGGATGGTGACGCCGACTGCGCAGACACCGACTGCATCGGCGCCCCGTCTTGTACGCTCGAAGATTGCTCCAACGGCGTCGACGACAACCTCGATGGTTTCGTCGACTGCCTCGACACCCAGTGTGTAGGCGACCCTGTCTGCGCACCTGAGCTCTGCTCCAACGGGAGCGACGACGACGGAGACGGGCAGGTTGACTGCGCCGACTCCGACTGCGCAAACGACCCCGTCTGTGGTGGTGAAAACTGCACCAACGGCGCCGACGACGATGGCGACACGCAGGTGGACTGCGCAGACACCGACTGCTTCAGCGACCCCTCCTGTATCGCGGAGATCTGCAGCAACAACATCGACGATGACGGTGACGGCACCATCGACTGCAACGACAGCGAGTGCGCGGCGGCGGCCTATTGCACCTCCTGCTCCACGCTGTCGACTCTGAGCTGCGGAGGCGCCATCGTTCCCGGAGATACAGGCGCCGCGGGAGCGACATCGTCCAACGCCGGGTACACCTGTGGTGGATGGGACGCGACCGGACCAGAGGTGGTCTACGAGTTCACGGCAACAGAGACGGGCTCCCACTTCTTTGCGCTCTCCGGCGTGACTGCAGACCTCGACATCTACGTCGTGGATGCGAGTGGCGCGCAGACCTGTGGAAACGGGGCGTGCGCCGAGTTCGGGGATCAGGCGTTGACCTGGAGCGGCAGCCAGGGCGACACGATCTACGTGATCGTCGAGGGACGTTTCGGCGCGACCTCCGTCTTCAACGTCGCGGCGTACTGCCCGTCGGACTTGATCGAGGACTGCAGCGACGGCGTCGACAACGACTTCGATGGAGACGTGGACTGCTCGGACAGCGACTGCCCCTGCCCAGCCACATGCTCACAAGTCGGGGTCCTGAGTTGCGGCGACACCATCGCATCGAGCACTCCACAGACCAGCGGCATCGACAACTATGGATGCGGGCTCCCTCAGACCGGCGGCGAAGAGTTCTACACCTTCGTCGGACCCACCGGTGGCGGGGACGTGGAGTTCCAGCTCGCCATCAGCGACCCCACGGTGCAGCTGGACCTGTACGCACTGGACGTGACCGCAGCAGGGGGAGTGTGTGACTCAAGCCAGTGTGCTGGGTTCTCGGCCACATCCGGCAACACGGAGTCATTGACCTTGAGCACGCTGGCGGGGAACGAGTACGCCATTGGCGTCGAAGGTGCGAACGCCACTGCCGGCAACTTCCTGCTCTCAGTCGTCTGCCCGAACACGCCCGTAGAGGATTGCGCTGACGGAGTCGACAACGATGGCGACAGCGACGTCGATTGCGAGGACGCGAACTGCTTCGGCGACGCTGCCTGCACAACAGAGGATTGCCTCAACGGATTCGACGACGACAGCGACGGCTTCACTGACTGTCTCGATAGTGATTGCGCGGGCGCAGCAGCCTGCCAGCCTGAGGACTGCACCGACGGCATCGACAATGACCTCGACGGCGACACCGACTGCGACGACAGCGAGTGCAACGCTGCGGTCAGCTGCCAACTCGAAGACTGCTTCAACGGAATCGACGACGACGCCGACGGCGATGTGGATTGCGACGACAGCGAGTGCTCGACTGAGTTCAGCTGCCAGCCGTCCTGTAACCCAGCCATCGCCCTGATGGAGTGCGGGAACAACAACTCCCTCACCGGAACCACGGTGGGAAGCACCGACGCCATTGGCGCGTACAGCTGTGCCTCGGCCACCGGGCCTGAGAACGTCTACGAGTTCGTCCCGAACGTGAGTGGCGACATCACCATGCAGCTCGGGATCGACACCCCCGGGGTGGATCTCGATCTGGTCGTCATCCCCGACTTCGCCGGCTGCGACCCCAGCAGCTGCTCCGACTCCGCGACCAGCACCACATCCGATCCTGAGCAGATGATCGTCAACGTAAATGCGGGTCAGCCGTACTACGTGATCGTCGAGGGGAAGACACCATCTGACGCTGGCGCGTACAACCTCGTCATCACCTGCTCTGTGCTCCCGGGCATCGAGGTCTGCGCCAACGGGCAGGACGATGATGGAGACGGGGACGTGGACTGCGGCGATGGAGACTGCTTCTCGTCGCCGTCGTGCGCCCCACCACCAGAGGACTGCTCCAACAACACGGACGACGACGGTGATGGAGACATCGACTGCGCCGACAGCGAGTGCGCCTCGGAGCCGGTCTGCACGATCACCGAGAACTGCGCAAACGGAGTCGATGACGACGGAGACGGGGACGTCGACTGTCAGGACAGCGAGTGCAACGCCG
>Ga0315320_10004331_pt1 | contig 11629 bp, 6 predicted proteins | sample M140m21515metaG_FD_203458 | JGI IMG/M metagenome (GOLD analysis project Ga0315320, IMG submission 203458) | Ammonia-oxidizing marine archaeal communities from Monterey Bay, California, United States - M1 40m 21515 | ecosystem: Environmental > Aquatic > Marine > Coastal | place: USA: California...
CCGGTGGATGATTGATACCTATCAATGGACCACCGAACGGGCGCCCTGGCCCGACTATGTCGGCGGGTATTTTAAGCTTCGAGAAGAACTGCCGGCGATGCAAGCGTTCTGCTACGCCGAGGGTACGGCCGCCGCCTACCAACTGGCCATCCGAGCGGCCCCCGATGAGGTTTCGTATTTTGAGCGGTCGACCCGGGAAGCGATGCGCTTGGGGCTGGCGATGCAGTACACAGAACTGGACACCTACCCGTTTTCTCGTCCCCGTCAGGTCATGGGTGGAATCCGCTATGCCCTGAACGAGACCAAGGTGCGGATTGACTATGTGCACCACGCGCTCAGTTCGATGTATCAGTACTACCAAGGCGCCATCGTCGACCCAAATTTGCCTTCCGAGGTCAAAGCTGAAGAGAATCCAATGCAGAGAGCGGTACCGCTCTCCGTCGATTAATGGGCAAGGCTGGTACCATTGTGGTGCACATGAAGGCAATGATTGAACGGCTCCGAGACTGGTGGGTGGCTGCGGCATGGTTCGCGGTGTGCACCCTATTGGTGACGTGGCCCACCGTCCTTCAGCCGGGTGCGGCCGCTCTTGGAAGTGCCAAGGCCGACGGGATGAAGCATTTGTGGACCCTGTGGTGGATGCGGGCGAGTGTGTGGCGGGAAGGCTCCTTTCCGTTCACCACCCAGTTGGTGAACTTCCCTACCGGGATGGATTTGTACCCCATCGAGCCGCTCAACGGCATCGTAGCTGTGCTTCTCCCTTTCATCGATGTTGTGTTGCTCTCCAATCTGTTGGTCATGGTCAATCTCTTTGCGACCGGATTGGCGGGGTGCTGGTTTGGGCGACTGCTGACCGATGGAAACCGCTGGGCGGGCTTGGCTGCCGGCACAGTACTGTTGACCTCCAGTGTCACCACGTTCTTTGTGACGGTTGGCGTCGGTGAGCTGACGCATCTTTGGTGGCTTCCTCTCGGGCTTGGCATACTGGTCAAAGCCCTTCGAGAACCGGAATGGCGCCGCTGGGCGTACGTGAGTCTTTCGATGGTAGGGGCTGTGCTCTCCTGCTTTTACCTGGGTTTTTTCTTGGGTGTTTCGGTGGGCGTGATCTGTGCTTGGAATCTTGTTGTCAGCAAGGAACGAAAGATATTGGCCCAGCGAATGGCCTTTTCTGCGGCCTTGCTGCTGGTGATTGTGCTGCCCATCGGTCGGGTATTTGCCATCAGCTACGCAGCCCCTGAATTTGATCGGGATCCGCCGCTCACCCATGTCTTTGCGGAGAAGGGCCAACAGGTGACCGACACCGGCGGGAGTCGCTTGGACCCCACTCAAGTCTTTGCCTATGGGCGTCGTCCGACGACAGAGCATGAGCAGGGCTATGGCGGCGGTCGGTACTTGGGTGTGGTGATCAGTCTGCTGGCATTGGTGGGGTTGGTACGTCGTCCCAAAGAGGCCATTCCGTGGCTACTGTTGGCCATCATGGCCATGTGGTTTTCGATGGGCAGCTACCTGACGATCAGCGGTGAAGAAGTCCGCATGGCGGGCACCAATGGGCGAATCAGATTGCCGATGCTGTGGCTGAATCGTGTGCTGGAACTCATCGCAGAACCCGTGAACTTCCCTGTCCGGTTTTTGGCCTTGGTGGTCATGGCTCAAGCCGCGCTTGTCGCGTTGGCTGTCCGCAACACCTGGGGCAAGTGGTTGCTGTTGTTCATTCCGCTCTCCGCTCTCGAGATCGGAAAAGGTCAGTTGATTGCATGGCCATGGCCCGTCATTGAAATGCCCAAGACATGGGCGCTCGAGTCCCTCGCAGACCACCCCGGTCGGGCAGTGCTCGATATTGGCCTCACGCTTCAGGCGGATGCCTCGAACCGAAGCTTGGCCCTGGCCGGTCAGATGTCGCATCAACACCCCACCAATACTGTGCCGTTGGAGCGCATCGAGTTCTTTGCCCGCGAGGGATACACGATGGCGCGTGCAATGCACATCGTGGATGACATCAATGGGTTGTACTACCACGAGGATCCCCGTGGAATGGCGGATGATTACCGAGAGGACCTCACGATGCTGAAGGAGCAGGGGTTCGACATTTTGCTCATCAGCACCAAAGATGGTCGTCGAAACATTCCGGAGCGGGCATTTCAGGCGCTTCGGAAGCTGTGTGGAGAGCCATTGGTGGACGGACCCGGTGGTGTGGCCTGGGAGATCAAGCCCGTGCGCCCGGCGCCGACGCCCCGCGAGCTGGAAGTGTGGCGCAAGAATCTTCGGATTCGCATCAAGGATTGGGAGCGTAAGCTCAAGCCCATGCAGCCGGGCCCTTGAACTTAAGCGGTTTGTTTCTTGTGGTCAGCGAGGTGTCGCGCGACTGAGTTCAATGAGCGTTGATTCGGAATCTGCCACAGCATCACCGCCGCTGCTGCTCCTGCAAACGGAAGGTAGATGATCGGCATTTTGATCATCATTGCGAGGGCAAACCCAAACAACGCCGCGGCTTCAGCACATGCGCACCCCACGATGGTGGCGATTTGGTACTTCTTGCAGGCAGTGACCATGACTTTCTGAGACTCCTCCGCACTCAGGCCGCTGTCCCAGGGTGAAGGGTCTTCTTTCATGAGAAGTGGCAGCGCGTGGGTTCCGGCCTGAAACGTGCGCAGGACAAGCCCCATGACCAATGCGGAGACCGCGAGGCCGGACAGAGCGAGTCCAGACGGCATGAAGAGTTCGGGCTGCGCGGTGGCGTCTGCCGTCGTGAGGAAAAGGGCACCACCGAAAAAGAGCAACGAGACGAGCTGTGCACCCATGACGATAAACAATGGACCGAATGGTGCGCTGGGCATAATTTATTCCTTATCTTTATTCTGTGTGCGAAAGGTCTCAATGAGTGGGTCGCCGTCCCAATGTCCTTCTGCCACCATCCGTCGCTGAACCCCCATGTCGAGGTCGCGCCAAGTCGCTTCGGGAATGCCGCTACCCGCCCACCAGCAGTGAAATTCTTCCGCGTTCACATCGCGTACAAAGTCGATGGCTCCATTGTGGATGGCCATATCCATCTCTGTGTCGATGACGCGGACGCCGTTGAGGGCCGTGAAGGTGCCTTCGTGTGCAGTGGTGCTGCGGGCGGTCTTGCCGCCTCGTGCTCGGGCAAAGTCGAGTTGGACGTTCTCTGTGGATATGCCGAGTCGAACCAAGTCGTTCACCAACTGTGTGTGAACCACCCGTCGGAGGGTGGTGCCCCAGGGCTGTTGGCTCTTGTAGTCTTTCCCGGCATCGGCGGGATGGGGACCGGGTTCAGGTCTCGCGTACACCGGTGGTGGTTCGGTTCGGACGGGCGGGTCATTGTCTGGATTGAGGAAATCATCCAACCGGTCGGTCGGCAACCAGCCAATGGTTACGCGGGTCGAGTCTGGCGTTACGGACACATCGCCGCGTGGAACTGGGAAATACTGTGTCTTTCCGCGGCCTGGGGAGCGCCATCGTTGAAGTTTGGCCTCCATCTCGGGGCCGGTGAACACTTCAGGTCCACCCACGCAGACTTGTCGGCCTGCCAAAGCCTTCGAGAGGTAATCAAGCGCCATTTTGGCCACTTCTCGTCGCGAGACCGGCGAGTAGCGGCTTGATTTACGGATGGGGTGGGGTGTTCCCCCATCCGGCGGTCGAACATGACCCTCGATGATTTCATCCATATAGGTGCTGACGCGCAGAATCGTCCAGGGGGCATCCACGGTCCGTACGCCGCGTTCAAGATGGAATGCGCGGCGGTTCAGGCGGTTCGGTGACCACCGGAATGCACCCATGACGGACATGTAGATGATCGCTCGCGCGCCAGATTCGGCCGCGGCACGGATGAGGTTGAGTGCTGCTTCGTCCTCGTAGATGGGGGTGCCTGGGCCGCCCGTTCGAGGGTCGATGCAGATGATCACTTCCTCGGCCCCTTCGAGGGCCGGCAGCAGTGATGCATAGTGCTCCGGATCGGCGTAGCTGATCTGTTGCACATCGATGACATCATCCAGATTTCGGGCGTCTCGGTCATCCCGAACCACTGCGCGAACCGCTTTGTCGCGGCGCAATGCTTCGTGAATGATTTGCACTCCGGTACGACCGTTTGCACCCACGACCACAAGCATCAGTAGGCCTCCTTGTTGAGATGGTAACTGATGCGATGTGAATTCAGGGGGCGCCGAATGCTTCAGATTGAAGTAAATTGGTAGAGATATGGGCAAGAACCTTCGAATCGCAGTCATCAGTCTGTACGCACTCGAGAACAATGGAGTGCGTCACGTGGCCACGCCGTTGCGCGAAGCTGGGTATTCGGTGACCGAGATTTACTTCAAGGACTGGGTCAACAATCGTTTTCCATGGCCCACAGAAGATGAGGTTCAAGCGCTCATTGGTTTGTTGCGCGAACGGCAGATCGACGTGGTGGGCTTCTCGGTGCGTGCGAGTGCATTTCATCGAATGGCCAAATACCTGACCGAGCGAATTCGCCATGCGCTCCGCTTACCAATTCTATGGGGCGGAATGCATCCCACCTTCTTGCCGGAGCGCTGCATTGGAATTGCAGACTTCATCTCGGTGGGAGAGGTGGACCATGCGGTGGTCGATTTCTTCGATACGATCGAGCGTGGGGAGAAGCCCACCCATTGCGCGGGTTTCTGGATGCGAGAAGGCGACACCATTTACCGCAATGACATTGCGCCGTTGGTGGACTTGAACGAGGTGTCGTTTCGCGACTTCCATACACAGGAAGACAAGTTTCATATCGATGCGGGTGTGGTCACCCAGGGTGATCCGTTTATTACCAACCCCGAGTACACGCTGCTTGCCAGCCGTGGGTGTCCCTACTGGACCTGTACTTTTTGCTCAAACACGCTGACAAAACCGCTGTATGACGGCAAGGGTAAGAAATTTCGAATCCGCAGCGTGGAGCATTTGGTTCAGGAGTTGGAGTACGCCAAGAGTCTCTGTAAAGACATCAAGGTTGTTCGCTTCGATGATGAGGTGTTTCCTCTTCGGAAGGACTGGATTGCGGAGTTCAAAGAGAAATGGCCCAAGCGTGTGGGCATTCCTTTTGAGGTCTTGGTCGACCCCCGTATGGTGGCCTACGAGCCACTCAAGCACATGAAAGAAGCGGGTTTGCGTGCGGTCTGTATGGGTATTCAAGCCTCGGAACGGGTGAACCAAGAGTTCTACAATCGCAACACCACCAATGAGCAAATTCGAAATGCCCAGCGCATCTTTCGAAAGTTGGATCTCGACTCCAGTTTGCAGGTGATCTGGGATGACCCGGCCAGCCAAGAGGAAGACAAGGATGCCGTCTTCCGGCTCATCATGGAGTTGGAGCGACCGTTCAACCTGTACTTGTTTGGGCTCACCATCTATCCGAACACCCACCTCGCGCGGCGGTTGCTGCGCGAAGGGCTCATCACCGAGAAAGACATTGAAGGTGTGGGAACCCACGCCTTTGAGCAGTTCCGGGTGGATCTGAACTATCCACGCCCCAAGGCCGACCAGCGCTGGCTGGCCCTGTTGGTGTTGGCCAACAAGCCGTTCTTGAGCAAAGAAGTGGTTTGGAAGCTGTATGAGTCTGAGCGCTTCAAGCGTGACCCACGTCCGCTGACCCACATGGCACAGGCATCCAACCTGGCGCACATGGCGGGTTTTGTCAGCAAGATGGCCATGCGGGGCGAGGTGACACCCCTGTTGCTGAAACGCTGGGTGAATCCGGGCAGCTTGGTGACCATGTGATGGATGCGGCGCAGCTGAAGCGGCGCGCACGGGCGTGGAGAAATGTTGCGACTTCCGCCACCATGGCGCGGGTGGACCCTGAATGGGTACCTCGTCCCCATGCAGCTCACATCATCCTCACCTACAAGTGCAACCTCAAGTGTGGTGGGTGTCCCAGTTGGGAAGTGCGTGACCATCAGGATCTGACGGCGGCTGAATACCGAACGCTGTTCGGTCAACTCACCAGCTTGGACTTGGTGAAGGTGCTCGGTGGTGAGCCATTTGTCCGGCGCGACATCGTCGAGATTTTGAGTGATGTGCGCGACATTGTGGATCCGTATGTGATGCAACTCACCACCAATGGCATGCTGCCCAAGCGAACCGTAGAGGCGTTGCATCAAATCGCGTGGCCGGGGCTACAGTTGCGCATATCTGTCGATGGACTCGAGGCCACCCACGATGAGATGCGCGGTGTGGAAGGCAGCTGGAAGACGGTCACCCGCACAGTGGCGGAGGTGGCAGAACTCAAAGCCAAGTATGGTTTTAAGTTCGGAATCAACTTTGCGATTACCGACCAGAGTTTGCCTGAACTCGACGCCATGATCGAATTTGCTGAATCGATGGGGGCGGACCTCATACCCGGTGTAAACGTCTCGCCTTTCTTGGTGGGGACCAAGCCGCCCGAAGAGCAGCAGCAGAAGATCATCATGCTCAACAAGCGTGCAGAAGCACTCGAAGCGATGACCCGTGCCGAGGTGGGCGCCCGGGGACAGTTACCTGGGATTGACCGAATCTTAGGGCGGTGGTTCACCAAGAGTACCTACAAGCAACACCTGATGGAGGAAGTCCATCAGTTTCCATGTCGGGAACTCAAGGACCTGCTGTACCTGCTACCCAATGGCAACGTGGTGCGGTGTGGAATGGACCATACGGCCATCGGCAATGTACGCGATCAGCCCTTCGATGAGATTTGGTTTGGAACGCATATTGAGCCGTTCCGAAAGAAGGTGGATGATTGCCCGGGTTGCATGCAGTCGAGTGTTCAAATCATGAGCCGAATCTACGGTGGCTGCCTGGATAGCTAAGACTGTCTTGAAGCCATTGGGGTGGGTGCACAAGACCTCTCAAGTTGACCATAAACCTGGTTTATCCGACCCAGTTCCGCGCGTTGCGGAACAGTCGCATCCACGGTCCATCTTCTCCCCAGTCGTCGGGGTGCCAGGAGTGCTGTACGGTGCGGAATGCCCGTTCTGGGTGGGGCATCATGATGGTGGCCCGCCCATCGGTACTGGTGAAGGCGGTGAGTCCACCGTGCGAACCGTTCGGGTTTTCTGGGTAGTGTTCGGTCGCATTCCCCTGGGCGTTCACATATCGGGCTGCAGCCTGTGCTTGAGATTCTTGTTCCGCATTCCTGAACTGCGCGAGTCCTTCGCCATGTGCCACGGGTATTGGAAGAATAGAGCCCTGCATACCTTGGAAGAGGATCGATGAAGAATCCAAGATTTCCACCTGTGCCAGGCGCGCCTCGAACTGTGCGGATGTGTTTTTCACGAACCGAGGCCAATGCTCTGCACCGGGAATCAGTTCGCTGAGTTGGCTCAGCATCTGGCAACCGTTGCATACGCCGAGCGAGAAGGTGTCCAGTCTGTGGAAGAAGGACCGAAACTCTTCTCTGAGCGTGTCGCTAAACAGGATGGGCTTGGCCCAGCCGCCACCCGCTCCCAGAACATCTCCGTATGAAAAGCCACCACATGCAACGATTCCTGTGAAGTCTCGAAGGTGAACCCGACCCTCTCGGAGGTCACTCATGTGAACATCGACCGATTCAAAGCCAGCCCGATCGAAGGCGGCCGCCATTTCGACTTGTCCGTTCACGCCTTGCTCTCTCAAGATGGCGACCCGTGGCCGTGTTTCAAAGGGTCCAAAGTCTTCATCTGCATCGAAGGTGAGCGATGCGGTAAGTCCAGCATGTTCGGGACTCAGGTTGAGTTCTCGTTCTTGCTCGGCGCAACGGGGATTGTCCCGCAGTTTTTGGATGTGATGACTGGTCTCGGTCCAGTGTGCGTACAGACTGAGCAGGCTTTCGTCGATCAGTTCATGCTCACCGCTCTGGATACAGACCTGACGGGATGACTGAGGCTCTCCGATTCGGTGGCTGCATGTCTCAAGACCGTGGGTGGTCATGATTTCGGTGAAGGCTTGGCGATCCGACCGACGAACCTGGACCACAGCCCCGAGTTCTTCAGCAAACAGCCCGCGAATGGGGTCGTCGTCTACTGCGGCGATGTCCAACTGTATGCCCGTACGCCCAGCGAACGCCATTTCACACACAGTGGCCCAGAGTCCGCCATCGGAGCGGTCGTGGTAGGCCAGTAATTTCCCATCGGTATTGAGCTGCTGGATGGCCGCGAAGAAGCCCAGCAAGGATTCGGCACGGTCCAGGTTCGGCGCAGTTTGACCGAGTTCGTCATAGACATAAGCGAGGGCGGAGGCCCCGAGTCGGTTGCGGCCATGTCCCAGGTCGATGAGCCACAGATCGGTTTCACCCTGGTCGGTGCGCAGTTCTGGCGTGAGTGTTTTGCGGCTGTTTTGGACGGGTGCAAAAGCGGTGACAACCAGGGAGAGTGGAGATGTGACCTGTTCCTCGGTCTCTCCTTCTGTCCATTTGGCACGCATGGACATCGAGTCCTTTCCGACGGGTATGGCGATGCCCAGCTTGGGGCACAGTTCTTTGCCGATGGCATGGACCGTGTCGTATAAGCGCGCGCCCTCACCGGCGTGACCGGCGGCCACCATCCAGTTGGCTGAAAGCTTGATGTCGCCCATGGACTGGATGTCTGCGGCAGCAATATTGGTGATGGCTTCTCCGATCGCCATTCGGCCCGAGGCGGCCGCATCGAGCAAGGCGATGGGTGTTCGCTCTCCCATGGACATCGCTTCCCCATGGAGTGTGTCGAAGCTCGCGGTGGTGACCGCAACGTCTGCCACCGGTACCTGCCAGGGACCGACCATCTGATCTCGGGCAACCATGCCGGTGATGGATCGATCGCCGATGGTGATGAGAAAGGATTTGCTGGCGACCGTGGGGAGCCGAAGTACGCGGGTGGCGGCATCCACAATATTGATATCTGCGGTATTGAGCGGCGTGCGTTCAATCTCGATGTGGTCATCTTCGCGGTGAACCAGTGGAGGTTTGCCCAACAGCATCGAAAGCGGCATGTCGATGGGGGCATTTTCGAAGTGGGTGTCGTTCAGCACCAACTCATCGTTGTTGGTGGTGCGCCCGACCACAGCAAAGGGTGCATTTTCACGGGCACACATGGCGGCAAAGGTGGGCAGGTTTTCATCCAGGATACCGATGACGTAGCGCTCCTGCGCTTCACTGCACCAAATCTCCATGGGAGAGAGTTGCGGCTCTGCGTTGGGAATGTCGCGCAGCTGAAAGATGCCGCCGCGATCGCTGTCGTGGACGAGCTCTGGAAAGGCATTGCTCAGTCCGCCGGCGCCCACATCGTGGATGCTCTCAATGGGGTTGTGAGTTCCCATTGCCCAGCAGCGGTCGATGACTTCTTGGCATCGGCGTTGCATTTCGGGGTTGGCGCGCTGAACGGAGGCAAAATCAAGATCTTCGGATTGAGCGCCTGTTGCCATCGACGATGCAGATCCACCTCCGAGACCAATCAACATGGCCGGTCCGCCCAAGGCGATGAGTGCGGCCCCTTCGGGTAGCCGTTTTTTGTCTACGTGATTGGGCCGAACACTGCCATAGCCGCCGGCGAGCATAATGGGCTTGTGGTATCCACGACGTTCCGGGCCCTGGGCCCCATCGATTTGCTGATGGAAGGTTCGGAAGTAGCCGCACAAGTTTGGGCGTCCAAACTCATTGTTGAATGCTGCGGCACCAATGGGACCGTCGATCATGATTTGTAGTGGCGTGGCCAACCGGCTTGGATGTTTTCGACCATCTTCCCACGGCAGTGTGTTCTCGTCGATTTGTAGGTCGGAAACACTAAATCCGGCGAGCCCCGCCTTGGGTTTACCGCCGCGTCCGGTGGCCCCTTCATCTCGAATTTCACCACCTGACCCTGTGGCTGCACCGGGGTGGGGAGAAATGCCGGTGGGGTGGTTGTGGGTCTCCACTTTGATGGCGATATGAACAGACTCTTGGGTGCTGCCATATACGCGGCTCTTCTCATCGGGGAAGAATCGTCCTGCCGCATAGCCTGCGATCACGGCGGCATTATCGGAGTATGCGCTGAGGACCCCGTTTGGACTACACGCGTGGGTGTGCCGAATCATCTTGAATAGGCTTTCCGGCATATCGTTGCCATCGATGGTCCAGCTTGCATTGAAGATCTTGTGCCGACAGTGCTCTGAGTTCGCCTGAGAGAACATCAGGAGTTCGACGTCGGTTGGGTCGCGTCCGAGTTTGGCGTAGTTGACGGCCAGGTAATCAATTTCGTCTTCGCTCAGGGCAAGGCCCAACTCCAGATTGGCACGTTGCAGTGCCCCTGCAGGGTCATCACCCAACACTCTGCGGCTCACCGGGCTGGGTGCAGCGGTGTGAAAGAGTTGGGCTGCGGAAGCGATGTCTGGGATGACCGCTTGGGTCATGGGGTCGCATACCAGTGCAAGCAAGTCTGGAGGGATGCTCTCCGAGGTCCACAAGGCGACTCCGCGCTCAATGCGCTGTACGGCATCAATGTTGCACACCTGTACGATTTCGGTCGCCTTGGACGACCATGGCGAAATGGTGCCAATGCGGGGAACTACAATCAGGTCAGGCGGTCGCTCGAATGGGGGGGAGGAGTGCTGCAACAATGCGCAGAGTCGTTCATGATCGGCCTCTGTCAGCGCGTCAGATGCGTCGATAAAGAACACTTCTGCGCTGTGCAGCGCATCGAGTCCGGTTGCACCCTGAATCTTGTTGACCTGAAAGGCCGTGAACGCAGACGCTCCATACAGATGCCGCATCAAATGCTCCAATCCGTGAGGCGGTGCGTGTAGCCCGTTCGATATTGGACCGCAGCAAAGGAGTGGTGCAAAAACAGTGTGGGCACAGTCTTTCTGCGCCACAGGGCATCTATCGAGGACTCAGACGGCGGCTTGTCGTGCCCGGATCTTTTCCATTTCCCGCTCTTCTGCGTTGTAGATGGCCATGGTTTCTTCGATGGCTTGATCGGGATCGATACCGCGGTGCTCGAGGGTGCGACGAATGATCACATCCATGATTTCAAACTTGGCATCCAGGAAGCTCGCCACCCGATCGGGTGGGTAGGTTGTGTGCCAGTCAAACACGATATCCAATGCATGCTGGAAGCCCAGGACGCAGATCGGTTGAAAGCCCTGGTGGCTTCTTCTCGCTCCCCAACCGGCTTCGATTTCATGCTGCGCAAGGACAGCCCGCTCTTCGGGTTTTGAAATCCCCAAATCGAGCAAGGGCGCGTTGTACCGGATGCCGTAACGGCCATAGAACTCGGCGTTCTTTTCGCGGGTGACGGCCATGGACATCGCGGCGTATTCACCTCCCACAGAGGAGCAGATGAAAGCGTTGGCGATGCGTCGCTCTAAACTGTGGATGATCACGTGAGTGGCCATGGACTCCTGGCAGCCCAAGCATCCGACCCAGTGTCCTCTGTACTTGAAGGCATCTTGGATGAACTTCTTGGCACCGATGCCATTCCAGACCTCCGTGAGGTCGATCAAGTGATGTTGCACCCGTTCGCCCAGTACTCGCTGCATGTCTACAGTGTGTCGCTTGGACCAGTCATTGAAGAATGCGCCATATTGATGCATGAAGGTGAGCAGCTCTATTTTCCCTGGAGTGCTCGCACCGATGATCAATGGGACAGCGACAGAATCCAGTCCGCCCGAATACAAAACGGAGAAGTCATTTACAACAGCGTAT
>Ga0315320_10004332_pt1 | contig 11627 bp, 8 predicted proteins | sample M140m21515metaG_FD_203458 | JGI IMG/M metagenome (GOLD analysis project Ga0315320, IMG submission 203458) | Ammonia-oxidizing marine archaeal communities from Monterey Bay, California, United States - M1 40m 21515 | ecosystem: Environmental > Aquatic > Marine > Coastal | place: USA: California...
AATGAACGCTGGAAAACCCCACTGGGAGCAAGACTAAGTAGAGATGACATTGTTGAAAAACTAAAAGCCATCCTTGGCTAGTCATCAGGGTTAGTTGCTTGAGCTTAAGAGTGATCTTAAGCCTAGACAAATGATAGGTTTAAATGACAGAACCCGGCTTATAGTTTATCTGGCAAAACTATTCACAGTCTAAATAGCACCTAAAATAAATGTTCACGTTTTAACGAACTAATGAGTCAATAATGTTCTGTTTCTTAATCTATGACCCGTAGTACTTAATTATAACTTTGAATTAATTATGAAATTAGATATTAAAAAAGTGTTAAACATCAGTCAAAAATGAGCAAGATTCAAGATTTGACAGTAAATTAAATTACCCATATATTCCCATATATTCCCAATTATGGAATTTATAAATTATAAAATATATGTTTTTATCTACTTACGAGAACAAACTAGACAAAAAGGGAAGGGTTTCTGTGCCTGCTAGCTTTAGATCTCATTTATCAAATCTAGGTTACAATAGTGTTATTTGTTATCCCTCATTTAATAATACTTCAATTGAAGCTTGCTCTCAAGATAGAATAGAAAAAATTTCTTCTGCTATAGACTCTTTAAATCCATTTGAAGAAAAAAGAGATTTTTTTGCAACATCAATTTTATCAGAAAGTACTAATTTACAATTTGATAGTGAAGGTAGAATTTCACTTACATCAAAATTATTAAAGCATACAAAGATAAAAAATAGCATGTTGTTTGTTGGTCAAGGCCAAACCTTTCAAATTTGGGAACCAGCAGCATTTGAAAAATTTAAGGTAACAGCAAGAAAAAAAGCAAATCTAAATCGAGCAAACCTTAAATGGGAAAAACATTTAAACAATAACGAGGGGAAATAACAGATGACAATAAACTTTAAAGCACCAGAAATTAAAGAATTACAACCACGACTTTTAGTAATGGGAGTTGGCGGAGCAGGTGGAAATGCAATTAATGAGATGATTGAAAATAATCTACAAGGTGTAGAATTTATTGCAGTTAATACTGATGCACAGGATTTAAAGTTAAGTAAATGTAAAACTAGAATTCAAATTGGATTAAATTTAACTAAAGGATTAGGAGCTGGTGCAAAACTTGATATTGGTCAAGCAGCTGCAGATGAATCTTTAAATGAAATTGTAAATACTTTGCAAGGTGCAAATATGGTTTTTATTGCTGCTGGTATGGGTGGTGGAACGGGCACTGGTGCAGCTCATGTAATCGCTAGAGCTGCAAAAGAATTAAATATCTTAACTGTAGGTGTTGTAACTCTTCCATTTTTATATGAAGGCCCCTCAAGAATGAGAAGAGCGCAACAAGGTTTGGAAGAATTAAGAAAACATGTTGATACAATTATTGTAATTCCAAATCAAAACTTATTTAAAATCGCCAATGAACAAACAACATTTGAAGATTCATTTAATCTTTCAAATAACGTTCTAATGCATGGTGTTCAAAGCATAACTGATTTGATGGTTAGACCAGGTTTAATTAATCTTGATTTTGCTGACGTAGAAACTGTTATGGCATCTATGGGTAAAGCAATGATGGGAACTGGTGAAGCAGAAGGAGAAGGTAGAGCTCTTAAAGCTGCTGAGATGGCAGTAAGTAATCCACTGATTGATGACTATACTCTAAAGGGTGCAAAAGGATTATTAGTTAATATTACTGGCGGCAAAGATCTTAAACTTTTTGAAGTTGATGAAGCAGTTAATAAGGTTAGAGCTGAAGTTGATCCAGAAGCAGAATTAATCATTGGAGCTATTACTGATGCTGAATTAGATGGAAAAATGAGAGTTTCGATTGTTGCGACATCATTAGATGGTCAGCAGCCAGAGACAAAATCTGTAATTAATATGGTACACCGTATCCAAAATAGAAATCCAGGTTATTCAGATTTTTCAAATATAGGAACATCTGCATCTTTTAATTTTTCAAATTCAATTTCTAATCCAGTTTCACATGGTGCAAATGCATTAAAGCTTGAGAATGAAATCGTTCAAGAACAACATCAAGAAGATTTAAGCTCAAATGTATCAAATGAAGAAGTTGTAAATAATAATAACTTTGAAACGGAAAGTGTTGTTGAAGATAGTTCTGTAAATGAAATGGAAAAGTCTTTTACCCAAGAAGCAACAGAAATATCTCAAGAGCAGATAATTGAAGAGAATGACTCTAACGATTTAAAAGAATTTGGTGTAGAGTCTGATGCACCAGATTTATTTAGTTCAGAAACTGAAAACTCAAGTTCAGATGATTTATTGTCTTCAAATAATGAAGAAGATGACGATCTTGAGATACCAGCATTCTTAAGAAGACAAAAAAATTAATGGTCTTCAAAGAAATAAATGGACGCCACCATAGTACCGGAAGTAAAAAAGCATTATCCGGTACTGCTAAAAGAAATTATTAGTATTATTTCCCCTCAATATGGTGGCACATTTATTGATTGTACTTTTGGTCAAGGTGGTTATTCAAAAAAAATATTAGAGTTTGAAAATACTAAAGTAGTCGCTTTAGATCGTGACATTGAAAGTGAAGTAAAAGCTAATCAGATAAAAGTTAAATTTGAAGATAGGTTTTTATTTAAAAATATTAAATTCAGTCAGCTAAATAATTTAAAACTAAAAAATGAGAATGTTAAAGGAGTAATATTTGATCTTGGTTACTCTTATGTTCAAATTAAGGATCCTAAAAAAGGACTATCTTTTCAATCTAAAGGAAAACTAAATATGCAGATGGGTTTAAATAATTATTCTGCTGAAGATGTAATTAATAAATTAGATGAAAAAGAATTAGATAAAATATTTAAGTTTTTTGGAGATGAAAAAGAAAGTAAATTTATAGCTAGAAACATTATTAAGGAGAGATCTAAAAAAAAGATAGACACCCAAACACTTGTTGAGATCATAGAAAATACAAAAAGAAAAAAAAACTTTAAAGTTCATAGTGCTACAAAAGTTTTTCAAGCTTTAAGAATTTTAGTCAATAGAGAAATAAGTGAATTAATTTTTGGATTAATTAATGCTACTAAGGTTTTAAAGAAAGATGGTGTGTTGGCTGTAGTTACATTCCATTCATTAGAGGATAAAATTGTTAAATATTTTATCAAAAGTCTTTCTGAGAAAAAAAGTATATCAAGATATGCTCCTATTGTAGATCAGTCAGAAACATTACTTAAATTAAATCAAAAAAAAGCAATTATACCCTCTGATGATGAGATTAGTGAAAACTTACCATCAAGATCGGCAAAACTTAGATATGCGTTTAAAAAAACTGATTTTTATGATTTTAAAACGGATGTTTTAGACAAATTTAGAAATTTAATTGAGATAGAAAATTTTGGGAATAAGTTATGAAAAAAATTGCTTTAGTATTAGTTATTTTTTCACTAATTTTATCTACCACAATTATTAAAAACTCTGCCAAAAAAAATGAGGATAAAATTTTCACAGTTAAAGAAAATATTAGAATTTTAAATTCAGAAATTGAGAAGATTAAATTAGAATTTGATTACCTTAGTTCTTCTGACAAATTGTTAGAGTTTCAATCATTATATTTTGAAAATAATTTAGTACAAAAAAAAATTGAAAATATAAAAGTTTTTAAGATTAAAAATAAAGAGATTAAAAATTTAAAAATAATTAGAGAATAATGGAAAAAATAAGATCAAAAATTATAATTGAAGATTATAAAAATAATTTTGATTATAAAAAAAATGATACAAATTTAAATATTCAATTTAATAGGGTAGCGTTTGTATTCTTTTTCTTTTTTATTATTTATTTAATTTATACTATTCATTTAATTCATCTTGGATCGCGTAAATCTAAGACAAAATTAAATAATGATTTACCTACGTTTGCCAATAAACTCTATAGAGCAGATATAATTGATGTACATGGAAATTATTTAGCTAAAACAGTAAAATCTATTGATATAGGTATAAAGACATCAGATGTAATAGATAAGAAAAAACTTTTATTAAGTTTAAATATCATTTTTCCAAATAAAGATTTTAATAAAATTAAAAAGCAACTCGATACAAAAAAGTTCTTTTGGTTAGAAAAAAAAACCTCAGAGGAAAACTATGAAAAATTAATGAAACTTGGAGATAATTCTATAAAACCTGAGGAGAAGGTTTTAAGGATGTATCCTCAAAAAAATCTTTTTAGTCACATTATTGGTCAAATAGATGATGATAACAATGGGATTTCAGGTTTAGAAAAATCATTTGATGGGGTTCTTAGAAATTCAAAAAAACCAATAAAACTTACAGTTGATAAGGATGTGCAGTTTTTAATACGAAAAGAACTAATCAAATATCAAGAAATTTTTAAAAGCGAGGGTAGTGCAGCGATACTAATGAATGTGAATAATGGAAATATACTTTCACTTATTTCATTGCCTGATTTTAATCCTAATGAAAGACAAAATATAACTGATGTTAATTTTATTAATAGAGTAACTAAAGGAACTTATGAACTTGGTTCAGTTTTCAAGCCATTTACTTTTGCAAGTGCTTTAAATGAAGATTTAATAAAACCAGAAACAGAATTCACAGATTTACCAAAATCTATTCGTTGTGGCAAAAATAGAATAGGAGAATATGATAATAAAATCCCATCAGATCTAACAGCCGAACAAATAATAATTAGATCTGGAAACATTGGTTCAGTTAGAATTGGACAAAAAATTGGATCAGAGAAGTATAAAACTTTCTTGGAAAAAATTGGTGTTTTAAGTCCAATTGATTTTGATATCGATGAAGTGGCTCCACAAAAAGATTATAATTTTGGTAAATGTAAATTGGCTACAGCCTCATATGGTCATGGTGTTGCAACTACAATTCTTCAATTGTCTAAAGGATATGCAATATTATCTAATGGTGGTTATGATGTTAAACCAACTTTAATTTTAAAGGAAAATGATAATTCTAAGGGTGCAAGACTTTTAAAAAAAAGTGTATCTGATCAAGTGGTTAAAGTTTTAAGAAAAATTGTAAATACTGAAGAAGGCACCGCAAAATTTGCAAATGTTCTAAATTATGAAATTGGAGGCAAAACAGGAACTGCAGATAAAGTATTAAATGGAATTTATTCTGATGATGCAAAAGTGAACACATTTGCTTCAATTTTTCCAACTTCAAACCCTCAATTTGTATTCATAGTGATGCTAGATGCTCCAATAAAATCCAAAGATTATTATTATAAATACAGACATCGAAAGGGTGGTTGGAAAGGAACATTAAACAATAGCGCTGGATGGACTTCAGTAGAGGTGGCTGGAAAAATAATGGATAAAATCGGGCCTATTTTAGCCACAAAATATCTAGAAATTAATTAATTATGATCCTAGGAGATTATTTTCAAAACGTTCAATCTACTTATAAAAAATTTTTTTTTTCAGGGATCTCTTTTGAAAGCACCCAAATAAAAAAAAATAATATTTTTTTTGCAATTAAAGGAAATAAAATAGATGGTAATGACTTTATATCATCTGCAATTTCTAATGGTGCAAGAATAATTATAACTGAAAAAAAAATTGACGGACTTAAAAATGGTATTTTATTTATTCATTCAAAAAATATCAGAAAGTTATTAGCTGAAATATCATTTAAAATTAATAACAAAATTCCAAATAATATTATTGCGGTTACTGGCACAAATGGAAAATCCTCTATTGCAGATTTTTACTATCAAATATTAGATTTAAATAATAAAAAAGTTGCATCAATTGGAACATTAGGGGTTAAATCAAAAAAATACAAAAAAAATTTATTAAATACTACAATAGACCCAATTCAATTAAGTAGGATTTTAAGTAACTTAAAAAAACAAAAAATTAACAATGTAATTATGGAGGCATCAAGTCATGGTCTAAGCCAAAACAGACTGGATGGCCTATCTTTTAATACAGGGATATTTTCAAACTTATCACAAGATCATTTGGATTATCATAAAAATATAAAAAATTATCTAAAAGCCAAGCTTTATTTGTTTGAAAAATTAATAAAAAAAAATGGTAATATAATAACAGACGATAAAATACCTGAATTCAAAAAGATAAAGAACATAGCATCTAATAAAAACTTAAATCTTTTTTCATTGTTAGATAAAAAAAATAATTTTCAATTTATGTCTCACCGATATGAAGGTGAGTCTCAATTGTTGGAGATTAGATACAATAATTCAATACAAAAAATTAAACTTAATTTGATAGGAAAAATTCAGTTAAAAAATGTACTAATGGCAGTCATTGCCTCAATAAAAAGCAATATCAATATTAAAGACATACTTCATGTAATACCAAAAATAAAGTCTGTGGAAGGAAGATTTGAAATTGTTGGTAGAATAAAAAATACCTCAAAGGTAATTTTAGACTACGCACATACACCAGATGCTTTAAAAACTTGTCTTAAAAATTTAAAAGAACAATTTCCAAGTCAAAAAATATCTTTAGTCTTTGGTTGTGGAGGAAATAGAGATCAAAATAAAAGAGCTAAAATGGGTAAAATTGCTGATCTTTTTTCAAATAAAATTTACTTAACTGATGATAACCCAAGACATGAGCAACCTAGCAAAATAAGAAAAGATATAAAAAAAGGAATAAAAAAACAAAAAATATTTGAATTTCCTAGTAGAGCGAATGCAATATCAAAAGCAATAAAAAATTTAAATACAGGAGAAATTTTACTTGTAGCTGGAAAAGGTCATGAAAAAGTTCAAGAAATTGGGGTAAAAAAATTTTTTTTCTCAGATAAAAAAATTATTCTTGATGCAATAAAAATAAAAAATTTAGATTTATCAAATAATTTGAAGGTCAATATAATTAATGAGCTTAATGAAGGGAAAAAAATATCAAGCAAAATTTCTTTCAAGAAGGCTAGAATTAATTCTAGAGAAATTAAAAAAGGTGACGTTTTTTTTGCAATAAAAGGAATAAAAAATAATGGTAACAAATTTATAAGTGAAGCTTTTAAAAAAAAAGCATCAATAGCAGTAGTTAATAAAATTGAAAAAAAAATAAATATTTCTCGTCAAATCAAAGTTAAAGATCCACTCAAATTTTTAACAAAAAGTTCTGAGTTATATAGGGAAAATATAAAAACAAAAATTATTGCTATTACAGGCAGTTGTGGAAAAACCACATTAAAGGAATTATTAGGCAACTCATTAAAAAAATTATCTAAAGTAGGTATTTCTCCTAAATCTTATAATAATAAATATGGGGTTCCATTAAGTCTTTTTAATTTAGATCAAAAAAATAATTATGGAGTTTTGGAAATTGGAATGGATAAAAAAGGTGAAATTGATTATCTTTCTAAAATTGTTAAACCAGACGTTAGTGTAATTACTAACATCAATTATGCTCATGCTAAGAACTTTAAGAATCTTAGACAAATTGCTTTAGCTAAGTCAGAAATAATTAATAATACAAAAGTTAATGGGTTTATTATTCTAAATTCTGATGATAACTTTTTTACATTACATAAAAAGATAGCTAATAAAAGAAATCTAAAAATTTTATCATTTGGTATTGATAATCAAAATTCAAATATAAAGTTTATAAGTATTAAAAAAATTTCCAATAAGTTTAAAGCAACAATTAGGGTAAATAATTTAAAAACCTATTTTTTTATTTCAAATGATTTTCAAAATAATATCTTAAATATTTTAGCCGCATTAGCTGTGATGAGTATTTCTTTAGATATATCAAGATTAAATAAAAATATTTTTATGGGTTTTAAAACACCAAATGGTAGAGGGGATATTACGAAAATTAAGATAAACAAAAAAAACCTAAACTTAATAGACGAAAGTTATAATTCAAATCCGTTATCTCTTAAATCTGCAATTTTAAATTTTGATAAAATTAAAATTAATAAAGAAAAAAAATATTTATTATTAGGTGATATGCTAGAACTTGGAAAACATTCTAAAAAGCTTCATCAATCTATCGGAAAAATAATAAATAATACAAAGATTGACAAAATTTTTGTTAAAGGAAGTAAAGTTTTGTTTACATACAATTCAATTTCAAAAAAGAAAAAAGGCAGGGTATTAGACAACAACTCACAAATTATTGATTTGATTAAAAATGATTTAAATAATAATGATTATCTTATGGTTAAGGCCTCAAATGCGACAGGATTCAATGAGATAATAAGTAATATAAAAGGTTTAAAATAATGCTTTATCAATTTTTACTTAATTTTGTCGATATCTTTGGATTTTTAAACGTTTTTAAATACATTACTTTTAGAACAGGATTATCGTTATTTACGTCATTAACGATAGTTTTATTAATTGGGGGACCCTTTATAAGTTTTTTTTCAAATAGAAATATTATAAATCCTATACGTGATGACGGTCCACAAGATCATATTGTAAAAAAAATTGGCACTCCCACAATGGGGGGAGTAATAATTTTGTTTGGATTACTATTTTCTGTTCTATGCTGGGGAGATCTATCAAACATAAGTGTTTTATTCTGTGTTTATATTGCCATTTCATTTGGTTTACTTGGAGCATTTGATGATTATAAAAAAATAAAATATAATAACTCTTCAGGCATTTCATCTAAATTTAAAATATTATCACAAGTTTTTTTAGCAGTATTGGGAGTTAGTTTATTTGTTTATTTCGTTGATTATCAAGAAATTACAAATCTATATTTTCCATTTTTTAAAAATTTAATAATTAATCTTGGATGGTTTTTTATACCTTTCTCTGTATTTGTAATTGTAGGCTCATCAAATGCAGTCAATTTAACAGATGGACTTGATGGATTGGCTACAGTCCCTGTAATTTTGGTTGCAGGTTGTTTTGCTTTTATAAGTTATGTAACTGGAAATATTGTTTTTTCAGATTATTTACAAATCCCATATATTGAAGGCACAGGTGAAGTTTCAATTTTTTGTGGAGCGATAATAGGATCATGTTTGGGGTTCCTGTGGTTTAACGCACCACCAGCTAAAATTTTTATGGGCGATACAGGTTCCTTAGCTCTTGGTGGTTCTTTAGGAGCTGTTGGAATAATTACAAAACATGAAATAGTATTAGCAATTACAGGTGGGTTATTTGTTCTTGAGGCTGTATCTGTGATGGTACAGGTAATTTCTTTTAAATTAACTGGAAAAAGAATTTTTAGAATGGCGCCAATACACCATCATTTCGAAAAAAAAGGATGGCCCGAGTCAACAGTCGTAATTAGATTTTGGATCATTTCAATCATTTTAGCAATGATAGGTCTTGCTACTTTAAAATTAAGATAATGATTGAAAGTAAAAATATTTTTTTGAAAAAAAAAATATTAATTTATGGTTTAGGAAAAAGTGGAGTTTCTTCATATAAATTTTTAAACAATAAAGCCAAGGTTTATTTATTTGATGATAACTCAAAAAAAAAATTTAGACATCAGCCAAATCAAAAAATAAAAAATATTCAAAATATATCCAAAATTAAGTTTGATAGAATTATTATTAGTCCTGGAATTGATATTTTAAACTGTAAATTATCTAAATTTCTTAAAAAAAATATTTCCAAAATTTATACTGATATGGACATATTTTTCTCATTTTATAAAAATAAAAGCATTACCATCACTGGAACTAATGGAAAATCAACTACTGCAAAAATATTACATGATGTTTTATCAGATCAAAACTATGATTGTAGACTGATAGGAAACATTGGAAATCCAGTATTATCTGAAAAAAAAATTACTAAAAAAACTATTTTTGTAATTGAAGCCTCATCTTATCAATTAGATTATAGTCAATTATTTACCTCAGAATACTCAGTAATACTTAATATAAGCATTGATCACATAGAGAGACATGGAAATTTAAAAAATTATATAAATGCTAAATTTAAGTTATTAGATTCTCAAACTAGAGAGTCAGTAGCATTTGTAAAAAAAAATGATTTATTAATAAATAAAAAGTTAAATAATAAAAAATATAATCCTAAAATTATTAAAGTTGATTTAAAAAAAGCAAATAAAATGATCAATCAATTAAAAAATAAATATTTTTTAACTTCAGGAAACTTAGAAAATTTATCATTTGTTTTAAAGATTTCTGAAACACTTAATTTAAACAATAAGATATTAATTAAAACTTTAAATAGATTTAAGGGATTAAAATATCGTCAACAAATTATCTATAAAAATGAAAATTTAACGATAATTAATGACTCTAAGTCAACAAGTTTTGCTTCATCAGAAAATCTGTTAAAAAATTTAAAAAATGTTTATTGGATTTTAGGTGGCATCCCCAAAAAAGGTGATCAATTAAATCTATCTAAAAAACATTATAAAAATTTTAAAACATTTATTTTTGGAGATAATTATAAAGAATTTAAAAAGAATATTAAAAATAAGATAATCATTAAGCATTTTAAGTATTTAAAAGATATATTAAATGAAATATTTGTTGATTTAAAAGATAATAAAACAAAAAAAAGTATTATATTTTTTAGTCCAGCTGGTTCATCATTTGATAATTTTAAAAATTTTGAAGATAGAGGAAAATATTTTAATCAATTAATTAAAAAGTTTCTTAATGGAAAAAAATAGTTTTCTATATAAATTTTATTATCAGTGGTGGAAGAATATAGATAAATCAATTTTTTTACTTATTAGCTTATTATTTACAATTGGGCTTTTTTTCTCATTAGTTTCAACTTCATTAATTGCTTCTGATAAATTAGATACAAATAGTTACTTCTTTTTTTTTAAACATTTAGTCTATATTCTTATTGGAATATTTATAATTTTTATTTTCTCTTCTTTAAAGACTAATCAATTATTTCATTACTCATATTTTCTTTTTTTCATTACCTTAGTTTCTTTATTATTAGTTCCAATTATTGGTATTGAAGTAAAGGGGTCCAAAAGATGGATAGATTTATTTTTTTTACCAAGATTTCAGCCAATTGAATTATTAAAACCTTTTCTAATTATCATGATTTCAACTATTTTGTGTAGTGCAAGAAGTTCAAATCTTTATTTAAAATATTTATTATCAATTATCTTGGTATCAATAATCTCTTTACTTCTTATATTACAACCAGATATTGGCCAAACACTCCTTGTTGTTTTCTCTTGGGCAGTTTTAATTTTTATCTCTGGTATTAATATTTTTTTTCTTCTTGGTCTTTTTATATTTGCTTTTATTTTATTAGCTTATTTAATTATGTACGTACCTAAGTTTGATTATATTCTAAGTAGAATTATTTCTTTTTTTAATAGAGATACAGGAACTCATAATTTTCAATCTGATAAAGCTATCGAGTCCATCACAAGTGGTGGATATTTTGGAAAAGGAATTGGTGAGGGAACCTTAAAAAATCGAATACCAGAGGCACATACTGATTATATTATATCTGTAATTTCTGAAGAGTTTGGAGTTGCTGCCATAATATTAATATTATTATTATTCTTAATGTTTATTTACATGGTCTTTAAAAAAATAAATTATGAAAAAGATGACAAAATTAAACTTGTTTTAATTGGATGTGTGAGTTTAATTTTAATGCAAGCAACCATTCATATAGGTGTTAATATCAGATTGTTTCCTACTACAG
>Ga0315320_10004333_pt1 | contig 11626 bp, 9 predicted proteins | sample M140m21515metaG_FD_203458 | JGI IMG/M metagenome (GOLD analysis project Ga0315320, IMG submission 203458) | Ammonia-oxidizing marine archaeal communities from Monterey Bay, California, United States - M1 40m 21515 | ecosystem: Environmental > Aquatic > Marine > Coastal | place: USA: California...
TCGTCGATTCTTACGTATCCAGCCGCTCGCCATGTAGTACCATCCGACTCCCATCGCATAGTCTCCCGTACGAGATCATTGACGTGAAATGAAACCGATGCCAGCCGCATCCCTGCAACACCCAAAGAGTGTAGCCAAAGCTAGAGGCAAACGATAACCAGACCTTTCGCTCCACCAAACTCAGCTCCTGAGTTAATGGTTAGCAGAATGACCATCTAACATCCTAACGGGAATAAGCACATCAATGGTACAGCGTCTCGTCGGATAACCGGCGAAATCAGACCCCCCCCTGCAGAGGGTCTCGTGTCTACCAGCGCCCACTGCCCTTATCAGCTTGGATAATCAGCTCGGCTTGGCGACTGATTCCATAAGCAAGGTTGGGTTGATTTAGTTCGAGGAATAGCGTGTATTTTTGATGAATAGCATCGGAATAAACGATGGGAGCATGAGTCATTCGGAGAAAGTGCACCGGCTCGCCATTCCAACGTTTGGTGAAAACACCGGCTTCTAATGACGGTTCCCGGTTCATTTCGTAGTGTGTCTTCATGACTGACACCAACCGCTGCGGGTCACCGGTAAAACCATGCAGGGTAACCCTTTGCAAACTTCCATTTCCGTCAAAGTAGTAACTCAAGGTCCCTGCGATATCATCTGGCTTGGTACCCGTGACGATCGGTACGCGCATGCCTTCTAGTCTCGTATCTGCCAGCACGGTTGTGACGCGAGAGAAACGATGCAACACCCAATTGGGCGTGATATCGAATCGCATCACATCCCTCAAGTCATTGACTTTGCCACCGACCAGACTGGGCGCAACACCCGAGTCATCGGTTCGCCCCTGCAATTTGGCCGCCATCACAGCATCGTAGCGATACTGGTTCGGGTTCGAATTGCGTAAGGTTTCTATCTCGTACAGCGCATGCCCAGCATACCCATTTTCCGACGATGGTTCTGCGTTATAACCTGAAACGACTTGAGTGACATCGTTGATTGCATCATGCCCCCAGTCAGTCTGCGTTGCGAAATAAGAACCACCGGTGGCAGTCACAAGAATGGCAGCGTTTCGAATATGGTTGTACATGAGAACGAATGCTAAGAGGTACAAAGCAAAGCCGACGGCAATGCATACAGACGGACTGTTAGTTTCATCGTCCCTCAATGTTCTCCGGATGCGAATATTCCCCGGTGGCGCTGTGCTTGGTACGACGTGAGAATCACGTACAATCGGCATCATGACGACAGGGCATTTAATCGGATCGGCTGGCATCCTCAGGAATCGCAATCTCTGCGAGCAAGCGATCCAGGCTATTAACTCCGGCAGTAAAGACGCTTTCGAACTTCAAAGCACGATTCGCACACAAATCAGCCCCGAACTTGCCGGTTTTGTGACGACCGTTGCGAATCTGCAACGCAAAGCGATGCGTAAGCTTCAGGCACCGGATGCGGCCCAGCGTGTTTGGTGGGGTACAGAAAAGTCGTTTCAACAGGCGACACCGTGGCAGGTGGCAAGACTGAAATCGAAGTGGTTTGCCCATGAACCCGTATTTGATCTTTGTTGCGGTAACGGTGGTGACGCTCTGCAACTCAAGAATCGTGGTCCAGTCATTGCGGTCGATGCTGACCCACTGACCGCCGAACTAGCGGCAGCAAATCTTGCCGTCGATCACGTCAACGAATCTGACGCTGCTGATTGGAATGAGCTTGTTGTTGATGCAAATTCAAGGCACCGGTCACAATCGACACCGAAGGTCATCTGCAATGATGTGACGCTTTTGCAATTGCCACCGAGCAGCTGGATCAACATCGACCCCGACCGCCGTCCTGAATCGAAAAAAGCAGACGCCACGACTGTCCAGAAGGCTGCGGTTCGCAGAAGCAAACCCGAACATTACCAACCGGACTGGCAGTCAGTGGTCCAGATCATTGGCCGGTCGAACGGAGCGTGCGTCAAACTCGCGCCCGCTGCCAAACCCGACGTTGAACAGCTGCCGGATTCACACCGCTGCTGGATATCGCTAACCGGATCAGTACGTGAACAAACCCTACTTTGGGGTGGCGTGCTGTCCAACAGCGAGCTCCCTGCCGCAGGTCGATCCGCTGTCGCTGTCAAATCAGATGGTACCGCTCATTGGTTCATTGCAAGTCCGGAACTCGTGACACAACGTGCCCCCATCACTGACAAACCAATGAACTGGATCGTCGATCCCGACGCGGCAATTCGTGCCGCAGGCCTGACAGAGGCCTACGCGATTGAAAATCAACTGAGTATTTTGGGGCGGGCCTCAGGATTTTTGACCGGCACGAATCCACCCACTTCCGACCAAATTGGTGTCAGCGCTGAAGTTCTCTGGTCAGGCAGTTGTGATGATCGAAAACTTCGACGAGAGCTGAGACAACGGGATTTTTATCCGGCGGTTATCAAAGTCAGAGGCACGGACCACAGTCCTGAAAAATTGACACGCAAATATCAAAAATGTGGTCAACAACCGGTCTGCCTTTGGATCGGACGAGGCAAAGAACGCGTCTTCGCTGCGTTCACCAAGTAGCTGTCTTTACCCAACCACGACGTGATCGTCGATGATGCCCGGGTCACCCTGCACTGAAATAGACACCCACCACACGCGAACGGACCTACCAGAGCTACACAACTGTTCCGGTAATTTCAGTTTCAGAATCCTCGGCGGAATCTGATTCAATCATTCCGACTGCACAAGCACCGGCTTCAAAATGACTGCGTCGTGCAAAACCAATCGCCACCACACCGTGCGTCTCGGTGGAGGCAATGCTGGTCAGACGAGCAACCTTCTTTCCATCAGCAGACAAGGAAGTATTGGGCGTTGGCACCCCACCTGTGATTTCCCATCGCACCAATTTCTTCTGCACCTGCCCCATCGCATCCAACCTAGCGACTGTTTCCTGTCCCAGATAACAACCTTTGGTAAAGGAAATGGTTTGAGCATCGCGATCAGCTTCCTGTGGCAAATTCGAATCATCAAGATCTACGCCGTACCAGGGAAAGCCAGCCACTACGCGTGCCTCATGGAACGCGGTTTCACTTCCTACTTCAAGGTCCAGAAGCTCCGCATCCTGAAGTTCAGTACCGGCAGGCAGAAGTGAACTCAAAATTTCGAGTGCCCGACCTGCGTCTGCCACTGGCAAGCACAACAGAACACTGTTTTCGCCCAGCCAACGAACTCCTTGCACCGTCACACCCGATGTTTCATTTTCAAACGGCAACGATTTCAGTGACGTTTCCTCAGTGCAGTTAAGACTGCACTTACCAGCCAACTCGGGAGTGATCACGAAGCCAACATGGTCTGAATCTCGGATTTCAGCCGTCGCGTCCTCACGGATGGTATATCGATCAATGTGTGAGAAGATTGCCTCGGATTGCCCTGACGGGCCCACCAATCGTAAACCGTGCCCATGCTTGAAAAGGCAAACGTGCCCCAATGTCTTTCCTCGCACGTCCGTGACGAAAGTTTCTCTTCCCTCACCGTCGCCCAACGACCGCACCTCGTTTGTCGTCAAATTATGGAGGATCGTGCTCGAATCAGCGCCAGATACCTCAACCACACTTAGGTGGTCGAGTCGATAGATGGAAAATGTGCTCATGGAATCGAGCATACCAAGAGAAGTGCAACCCTTGCAGGTACCTGCGCATCGGGAAAACCAGGCGTTCTGATCGGGCTCAACCCAGACAGGTGACAACAACGAACTGCAAAGTTGTCATGCGTTTGGGTGCAAAATCGTTTATTCGTCACCAGACGGGGGAACTTGACCAACGTCTGAGGCTTCTCACCCGTGTGTCCAGCAAGTCATCACCCGCGACTCGCGGACAAGCATGCCACCGGTTCAGCAAAACACTCCGATAGGAGTAGGGAACAGCGTGATGACTGAAGAACAGCGTGATGCACAGCCCCCTCCGTCCCCCAGCAAAGCTGCGGAGCCTTGCCCAGACGTTCCCGAACCACCTCTGCCCTGGCTGATTCGCCGACTGCAGCAGATGCAGAGCAAAAGCTCGACAGAAACTGCCGGCACATGCCCCAAAACGCACAAACCGTGACCCCGTGCCGAGATATCAGACACTGAGCCCCCTCAAATCAGAAACGCGTATTGCAGCGTTTGCACACAGCACACAGGTATATGCATTCACGGCGACAAGCATTTACCTGCACAACCTTCTCTCCCGGTTCCTGCTGGGACACGGATTGCGTTAGGCTAACGGACATACGTTGCACCTCAGCGAGGTCGTGACCGATGGAAGCAAGCACGAAAAATGTTCTTGTGTCCAGTGGTCAATCCGGTGATCCCAGAAACCCTGCTCAGTGCTTGATTTTAGAAACCCTGCTCGGGTGCTTGATTTTAGAAACCCTGCTCGGGTGCTTTCCTGTCGTGGAGCCGATGTGAATCATACGCAATCACTTTTTGCAGACGCAGAAGACGATAATCTGGATTGCGCGCAACCTTTGGCGGCGAGAATGCGGCCCCAGCGTTTGAGCGAATTCATCGGTCAGCAGCATGTACTGGGTGAGGGCAAACTGCTGCGGCGAATGATCGATGCGGGTCGACTGGGTTCCATCATCCTTTCGGGGCCTCCTGGTACAGGAAAAACAACACTCGCTCGTCTTTTGGCAACCGAAACGGGCAGTGAACTGCGTACCCTCAGCGCGGTGTCAAGCGGCGTCAAAGATGTCCGGGAAGTGCTCGCGTGGGCGACCGACACAATCGCCAGCGGTGGTTCCAGACCGCTGCTGTTCATTGACGAGATCCACCGTTTCAGCAAGAGCCAACAGGATGCTCTCTTACCTGATGTCGAAGCTGGAGTCGTATCGCTGATTGGGGCAACCACCAGCAATCCTTATTTTGCAGTCAATGGTGCGTTGTTAAGTCGGAGTCAACTGTTCCAGCTTGAAGCATTGAAACCTGACGACATCCGGCAGCTACTTGAGCGTGCCATCGGCGATCACGATCGTGGGCTCGGAGAGCGGCAGATCAAGGTAGACGACGATGCCATCGACTACCTTGCCTCGGCAAGCGAAGGCGATGCAAGAAGAGCTCTGTCAGCGTTGGAAGTTGCCGTCCTGAGTTGCCAAGCCGACTCCGCTGGTGTGACGCGTGAGATTGCAATCGAAACCCTCGGCAGTCGGATGGGAGGATACGATGGCAGCGGTGATGATCATTACGATTTAGCCAGCGCCTTAATCAAAAGCATGCGAGGCAGTGACGTTGATGCAAGTCTCTATTGGCTAGCGCGGATGTTAGAGGGAGGCGAAGACATTCGCTTTCTCTGCCGACGCTTGGTGATATTGGCCAGCGAAGACATTGGAAACGCAGATCCTCAAGCACTTGGGATCGCAGTGTCAGCCATGCAGGCCTGTGAGTTCATTGGCTTACCCGAATGTCAACATACACTCAGCCAGACAGTCGCTTACCTGGCCTTAGCCCCCAAAAGCAATGCAGCAAACGCCGCGATTACCCAAGCACGTCGGGACGTTCGCGAAAACGAGATCGTACCAGTGCCCAAGCACCTGCGTGACTCACACTACGAGGGTGCCGCCAATCTGGGACACGGTGAGGGCTATCAATATTCACACAACTCAGAGGACGGAGTTGCCGCTCAGGAATACTTGGGGGTTGACCGTACGTACTATCAACCGGTCAACCGTGGATTTGAATCGGAGTTACGTCAGCGAATCGAGAAAATCAAGAAGCGGCTGAACCGTTCATGACGCAAAATTTCGCCTGCATTTTCGTTGTTGGGTGTTCGTTTCCCGGCGATCACCATCGGTTGCACAGACGATTACTTCGTGCTCATGCTCTCGATAACAATTGCAACGGACAGTGACTGCATCACCGAGGCGAACAGCCAAAGTATCCATCAAGCTTGCGCGATAAATCAATTCCATGCTACAAAATCAAGGCAAAGTAAAATGAACGTGGTCATTTCATATTCATCGCCATCAGTCGCAGACCATTGGTTCGCACAGTAAGATATCTGGCTCCGACAACAACAGCACGACAGTCCAAATCGATTCATCAGGAAAATTTGAATGCAGAAACGACTTCTGGGAAACACGGACCTGAACCTCAGCGTGGTTGGCCTAGGCACATGGGCGATCGGTGGGGGCGACTGGGCATTCGGATGGGGTGACCAGGATGATGACCAGGCAATCGCAGCAATCAAGCGAGCCGTGGACGTGGGCGTGAACTGGATCGACACAGCTGCTGTTTACGGACTGGGAAAAAGCGAGACGCTTGTGGGTAGAGCTGTTGCTGAAATCTCTGCCAATGATCGCCCGCTCATTGCGACAAAATGTGGTCGCACCAATGCAGGGAACGGTCAGATTGGAAAGTCACTGCAGCGAGACAGCGTGATTGCAGAATGTGAAGCCAGCCTGAAACGACTACAAATCGATTGCATCGACCTTTATCAAATGCACTGGCCACAACCAGACGAAGAAATAGAAGAGGGCTGGGAGACGCTCGTCGATTTAAAAAAGCAAGGCAAAGTTCGGCATATCGGTGTTTCGAATCACGACGTTTCTCAACTGCAACGATTGCAGAGCATCCACCCTGTCGCTTCACTGCAACCACCTTACAGCATGATTTCAGCTGACGTAGAAACTGAGATCATGCCTTTTTGTGGCCAAAACAACATTGGCGTGGTCTGCTACAGCCCGATGGGCAAAGGTTTGTTGACGGGTAGTTTTGACGCCACTCGCGCCCGCGAATTATCTGAAAAAGATCACCGCAGTCGTGACCCCAGATTCCAATCTCCCCAGTTGGAAATCAATCTTGATTTTGTGACTGGCCTGAGGGAAATTGCCACGAAGCTCGGTTGGACGGTCGCCGAAATCGCTATCGCATGGGTCTTACGTCGCTCCGAAGTCACCAGTGCGATTGTGGGTGCTCGTCGCCCTGAACAAATTGAACAAACAGCCATCGCTGGCACGCGTGTGATGCCCGAAGATGCCACAGGCGAAGTACAACGATTACTCATCCAACGCAGTGAGGCTCTCGCCTCGCTGGACGGCATCGAACAGGCACGCGTGTGATCAACTCTTTTTCTTTGATAGCAGCTCTGCCGGGACTTGATGCAGCATACCAGGCTCTTAGCAGCCCTACAGGACTTGCTGTGGTCGTTGTCGGCACCGCATTGGGAATCTTTGTCGGCGCCGTCCCCGGTTTGACTGGCACGATGTTGATTGCGTTGGTTCTGCCGTTGACCTACGGTGCCGACCCACTGCTATCAATGGCATTCCTGATCAGTATTTACGTGGGTGCGGTCAGCGGTGGAATGATCACCGCGACCCTGCTGAGAATGCCAGGGACTCCAGCTTCGATCATCACCACGCTGGACGGCTACCCGATGGCCCAACAAGGCAAGCCGGGCCGGGCACTGGGACTGGGGATCATGGCATCATTTGTCGGTGGCATGATCTCGTGGGCATTTCTGGTCCTACTCACCAGCCCTATCGCCAAACTCTCATCCAAGTTCGGTTTCTTTGAGTATTTTTCGCTCGTGATGATGGCGTTGGTCCTGATCGCGACCATTGGTGGTAAATCGCTCCCCAAGTCGCTGCTCTCTGGTTTCCTGGGCATCTTCCTTGCAATGCCGGGCATCAATGCCGCAACCGGTGAGGCTAGACTGACCTTTGGCATCACTGAACTCAATGATGGGTTTCAGTTACTACCCGTCTTGATTGGTTTGTTCGCAGTCAATCAAATTTTACGAGACATCACGAACATCCAACAGAAAGCCAAGCCGATTGAACTTGGCCAAGAAAGTGTCTTTCTGAGGGCTGCCGATTTCTTCAAACATGGCATCAATCTGATTCGCTCTTCGGTCATCGGAACATGGATCGGTATCCTGCCAGGAATCGGAGCCAACATTGGGTCGGTCACTGCTTACAGCGTTTCAAAAAGCCTTTCCAAGACACCAGAAAAATACGGAACGGGACACGAGGATGGCGTGGTTGCATCCGAGGCGGCCAATAATGCGACCATTGGTGGATCGCTGATTCCACTGATTGCCATGGGTTTGCCCGGCAGCGTGGTAGAAGCGGTTCTGCTCGGCGCATTGGTCATTCACGGTTTGCAACCGGGACCACGATTATTCAGTGAGAGTCCGGAAATGGTTTACACCATCATGGGCGCGATGCTAATCGCGAACTTTGTGATGGCTACCACCATGCTTTTTTCGATGCGTCTGCTGGCAAAGGTTGTGCATATCCCGAGACCGTATCTGCTGCCAGTCATCCTCTGCTTTTGCGTGATTGGATCATTCGCACTTTCCAACCGCTTGTTTGATGTCTGGGTCATGTTGGGATTCGGTGTGCTGGGCTTCCTGCTTGAAACAGTCAAGGTTCCTCTGGCACCATTTATCATTGGATTCGTGCTGGGTCCGATCGCAGAGGAAAATCTGAGCCTCGGACTGCAAGCCTCGAACGGCAGTTTCCTGCCAATCGTGACTCAGCCTCTCTCATTGCTATTCATTCTGATCGCAGTCGTGATGCTATTGATTCCCCTGCTGAAAACGCGACTCGGATCCTCACAGGAGACGATCAAATGAAAAACCAGTCACTGCCCCGGCACATCCCTTGGCACGTTGCCGCAGTCACAGCAATCGCAATTTTGGTTGGCTGGCAGGTTCTTAACGCCAGCTCGCAATCAAATGACAGCGGGTATCCCGATCGTCCGATCCACATCGTGGTTCCCTATGATGCCGGAGGTGGCAGTGATACTTTTGTCCGAATTCTGCAAAAGGGGATCTCAGAGGATCAACTTCTGGACCAGCCGCTGGTCATCATCAATCTATCGGGTGGGATCGGAACGATCGGCAGTCGCGAAGTTAAGAATGCTGACCCCGATGGCTACAAGATTCTGTGTCATCACAATGCGATCATCACTGCAAAACTTGTCGACACAGTTGACTACGGTCCAGAGGCTTTCGCACCAATCGCCATGACCGGTGAAATGTCGATGGTCATTCTGGTTCGAGACGACTCACCCATCAAAAACATCGTCGATCTTCTTCAGGCAGCAAAAGACAAACCGAATACGATTCGTTTCGGAGCGAATAAAGGAGCCCCCGCTTACTTCACAACTCTGCAATTGCAGAAAGCAGTTCCAGGATCAGAACTGAGCATCGTGTCGGCCGGTGGTGGCGCAGATCGCTACAGCAAGATCCTCGGTGGTCATTTGGAAGCTGGCATTTTCTCACTCTCGGAGTACCTCGACTTTCGCGGCGTCGAAGGTACCCCAGCAGATGAAAACATCCGCGCCATCGCGCTGCTGAGCAATGAACGCCATGAGTCAATCCCGGATGTGCGAACTACTGTTGAAATGGGAATCCCAGTAGTACTCACCAACGCAAATTACTGGTGGGCTCCCAAAGAAACACCTCCAGAGATACTGGATGTCTGGGCCAAGGTGCTTGAGCAGGCGATGCAAAATGAAACTGTTCTGGCAGAACTGGCGCGTCTGCGGATGGACCCCACATTCGATCGTGACCAGAGCTTAAAAGAACGTCTGGATGACACCATCGCACAATTCACAGCGGTGGCAGAACAAAAGGAGTCATCTCTCCCAAATTTCACGGTCTACGTCGTAATCCTTTTGGCTTTGTTTTTATCGTGGTCCATACTCGAAGCATTGTTCCGTAAAAACCATGATGAACCGGCAGCAGTGGTCGTTGCAACTGAACCTTTCAAAAAACGCCCCGACATTGCACTCATTTGCTTTGTCCTACTGTGCGGATACGTGGTCCTGCTGTCGACGGGATGGCTACCATTCGCGATCGCTTCCGCTGCCATGGTCGCACTGATTGGTGGCCAGATGATGAGGGTTGCCCCCGCTCAATGGATCATTCTTTTGGAACTTGCCTTACTGACAGGGCTGGGAACACAATTCATCTTTACCGAAGTGTTCATCACTCCCTTACCATGAATTTGCTGTCTGCTGGTACAACTGCTGCCTCATGCCGCAACCGCTGGGTGCTGCCACTCACATGAGTTCAGCATCAGATCGTTACCGCATGACTCGCGTTGTCAGTCTTTCAAAAGAGCTTCAATTTCAGCTCGCGGCACCACATTCATGACCAGAGGCTGGGAACCATCGTCTTGTGACTGCTGCCATGTCACGATGTAATTTCCCCCTGTTGCAAGCACATCCACATACCGACTGCATCCCGTTCCATGCGGACTGATAAACAGGGGATGGTTGACTGACAAACGCTGCACCGTATTCAGGTCACCATCCTGACAGTAGGCAACTCCCCCCAGTTCTTCGCAGGAGTAGCCACGGGGACGTTTCACGGCAGTTGCATGTTGATCCAAATCTCGAACGCACTCACCACCGTCATAAAAGAAAAGTTGCACGTCCTGATCTTCCAAAGCACCAACAGCAGGCAAGGCAACCAACGCGGTACCACGAGTCATCGCTACATCCCACGTAAAACCACGTGGGAAAAAGGTCAGATTGGCATCCTGGACATTCAGCGTCTTGTCATCCAACACGATGTATCCCGTATTGGAACTGGTCCAGCAAAATGGGTGAGTGCAAAACAAAAGACAGTCAGCACCACCATGTGTACCCAAGAAGGGATCTTTCATGTGAAGGAATCGCGGATCATCCGTTTCAAGGATGGTTTCCACAACCGCATCTGAAAGCTGTGCAATCGAATCGGCGGCCAGGCGATCGATTGTCCACACACCAGTTCCCGGCTTCAGATGGGAATGCAGTTCTGCCGGATAACCGATGCCCTGTTTTTCAGTCGAAACAAAAAGTTCGACGCGACCGTCGATCAATCGCAACGCTGTTCCCTCGATCGACAACACTTCTCTTGAGCCAACATTCAAATCTGCCTTGGACAAACTGAGCACTTGCTGAAAGGTCTGAGCATTGTCATCGGAGCGATAAATCGCGAGTTCGAGACCACGCTCGCCTGCTCCCAAACCGGTTCTTGAATCACCCTGATTGCGAAACCTGCCGGTTAGCCACAATGTTCCCTGCTGATCTTGCACCATATTGCCTCCACCGTACCAGTGCCCGGTCCCGGCTCGCTGGGGAGGAACAATCACATGGGCCTGATCCTGATCGATCAATCGTGAAGCAACTGCCTTCAGGCGGGTTGAAATATCCAAATTTGAAAACCTGCTAGAACCAAACTGAAAAAACGTTAATCGTGAGCCAAACTATGTGATGCAACGAGTAGCAATGCCTGTGCAACGTGTCAGTACTGCTCAGTTGATCGAAAGCATAACAAAAGGAGTTCCAGATACTGCAAGTCGAGTCATGTTGCTCACCAATTCTTCCAAAACTGCGATGGGGCAACGCTGACACAGGGCAGGGATGCAAACCTGTGGTACCTGCTGGTCAGTTCATTCTCCCAGACAGTACACATATTCCTGACGCACATCATCCTCGATGTGCGCGACACGTATATAAATACGCCCGCCGCAAATCGCCGGGGTGGCGAAAACACTGTCACCAAGTTTGTTCTCGGCAACTTTTTGAAATGCATCAGGACTTGCCTTGAACACAAATGTCTGGCCTTCCTCATTTGCTGCGTAAATCAGATCACCCACCATGACAGGTGAACTGCTGAAGGTTCCACCCAACC
>Ga0315320_10004339_pt1 | contig 11619 bp, 11 predicted proteins | sample M140m21515metaG_FD_203458 | JGI IMG/M metagenome (GOLD analysis project Ga0315320, IMG submission 203458) | Ammonia-oxidizing marine archaeal communities from Monterey Bay, California, United States - M1 40m 21515 | ecosystem: Environmental > Aquatic > Marine > Coastal | place: USA: California...
TTATTTTATTATAATATTTTACATTATATTTATTCGTGAATAAACCTAAAATAGGCATTATAGGAAAAGGATTTGTGGGAAGCGCCGTTCAGCATGGTTTTTCCCCTAGCGTAGGATGTGACGCAGAGGTAAAAGTCTATGATAAAGATCCATTAAAATCATTAAACACTATTGATGAAACAATCAATAACAGTGATTTTGTTTTTGTTTCTGTCCCAACACCATCCAATCATGACGGCAGTGCAGATTTAACAATTCTAGAAAGCGCATTAAATGATATTGCAGATATAATTACCAATAAAGACACAATAATCTTAATTCGTTCCACTATTATTCCAGGTACAACTAGAAATCTACAACTAAAATTTAATAACCTTAAATTAGTCTTTAATCCTGAATTTTTAACAGAGAGATCTGCGAATTTTGACTTCATTAATCAATCAAGAGCAATTTTCGGTGGTGAAAAAGCCAATACTAATAAAGTAGCTGATTTATTCAGATGGAGATTTGGAGCTTCTTTATCTATTTTAGAAACGGATTTTGAATCAGCAGAATTAATTAAGTATATGGCAAATACCTTTTTTGCTACTAAAATTTCATTTTTAAATGATATGAAATTACTAAGCGATAAATCTAATGCGAATTGGGAAGATGTTATTGAAGGTTTTGTTCGAGATGGAAGAATAGGCCATTCTCATTTAAATGTACCCGGACATGATGGTCGATATGGTTTTGGCGGTGTTTGTTTTCCAAAAGATATCCAAGCTATTATACATTATGCGGATACCCTTGATATAGATATGTCAGTTTTAAAAGGTGCTTGGGAAACAAACTTAAAAGTAAGACCTGAAAAAGATTGGGAAAAATTAAAGGGAAGAGCAGTATCTGACAATTCAGATAATCATTAAGCTGGTTTTATAATAAAAAATGAAAAAATATGATGCAATTTGGCTTACAGGACAACCAGCAAGCGGAAAAACTACTTTAGCCAATCTTCTCATAAAAAAATTACCAGAAATTTATCCAGACTATACATACTTTAATATTGATGGCGATGACTTGAGAGATTTATTTCAAAATAAAGATTATTCAAGAGAGGGTAGAGAAACAAATATTAGATTAGGAATGAGCATTGCTGCATATTTGATTAATAAAGGTTCTATTCCTATTGTTTCGCTAGTATCTCCATACAGAAATCTCAGAGAAGAGTTTAAATCTAAGTATAAAGTTTTAGAAATCTATTTACATACCACTGAAATCAGAGGAAGAGAGAACTATTTTGTAAAAGACTATGAAGCACCAAAATCAATTTTTTTAGATATGGACACAACAACTAAATCAGCAAAGGAAAGTTTAAATGAAATACTCAATGTTTATAGGTAGATGGCAACCTTGGCATAAAGGGCATCGTTGGTTGATAGATCGAAGATTGAATGAAAATAAAAATGTTCTTATATGTATTAGAGATATGGAGACAGATAAAAATAATCCATATACACCTCAAGAAGTAAAAATAAATGTTGAGCGAGAATTGAAAGATTTAGTGATTTCTAAAAAAGTAAAAGTAATAATTATTCCTGATATCGAATCAGTTAATTATGGTAGAGGTGTTGGCTATGATATTGTAGAGCATGTACCTCCTCAAAAAGTAGGTGAAATTTCAGCAACTAAAATTAGAGAGAAATTATTTAAATAATCCTTTTTGCTTTTAGGCAGTCAATTGCCTCTTTAATTCTATCATCCCAAGTACAATTGTTAGCTAAGCATTTTTTATATCCACTGGATGCAATTTGTTGTAATAGTTCCTTATTGTTAAATAAGTCTTCAATCTTTGAGCTGAGTTCTCCAGGGTTATCAAAAAATATTGCTTCACTATCTTCTTTATATAGAGTTTCAATAAAACTATTTCTCTTAACAAACAAGGCAGCACCCGTTGCTGGTATTTCAAATATTCTTCCCGAAGAAATATTGCGATTCCATTTTGAATACAACCCTAGACCTGCCAAAGATTTATTTATAATACCTGGATAAATTTTCTCATTATAGTCATTAAAGGCAATTTTAGATTTTGAGATATTTGAGGAATGCCATCCTGGTCCTCCAAGAAAAAAACTTATATTTTTATTAGTTATTTCCGAAACATATCTTTCATAATCAGGTTCATGATGCCCAATAAAAAATAAATCATACTTTTTTTTATTTTTAGTTGGATAAAAAATATTTTGATCATAACCAATTTCATTATAAAAGAAATAAGAATTAGAGATTTTTTTTGAATAGTCTATATTAAATTTGTTACATGTAAAATGGGCGTCATAAAAGTCTAAGCTATTTAAATAATTATTAAATTCATGTTTCTCAGATTCAATATCATCTGTATTATGATGGATAATTATAGTTTTTGAATTGATTTCTTTTATATTTTCTAATGTTTCTTTATATATGTAAGTACCTTTATCTATCCAAATTAAATCAGGACAATCTTTTTTCACTTTTTTAATTAACCTACTATTGACAGTTTTTAGATTGAGGCCATTTATTGATTTTCTTTCCAAGAACTGAAACCACTTAAAGTTTGTTAATATATTTTTTTCTAATTCAAAATTACTAACATCATAACCCATCTTAATGAGTCCATTTTTTCTAGATTTAGATGTACCATTGTTAGATCCGCAATATAAAACTTTCATTTCTACCCCTATTATTTTTTGATAATATAGTTAAATCTATGTTGAAGGTTATCTAGTATTTTTTCTCTATTGAAATTTTTTTCATAATATTTTTTACCATTAATACCCATCGTTATTAGCTCAGGATTAGATAGACTGCTTAATTTTATTATGTTACTGGCTAACGTTTTATAGTCACCTGAATTAGCAGTTAATCCGCATTCAGCTTCATTAATAATTTTTGATACTTCACCATCTGCATTTGTTAGTATTGGTTTTCCTGAAGCGAGGTATGGTTGAGTTTTTCCGGGTATAGTTCGGGCAAATATATCACTCTTTTTAAGACTGATTAATAGTGCGTCAGCTTTGTCAAAAAAGTAAGGCATAGTTTCTAATGGAAAGGAGCCAAATAAAGAAACTTTTGACTCCAAATTCATAGCTTTGACTTGCTTTGTAATATCTTTTCCGGCTCTTCCATCTCCTAATAGCACTAAGTGAACTTTGTAATTCTTAATTTCGTTTATTGCATTAATTACAGATTTAATATCTTGTGCCATACCAATATTTCCAGCAAAGAGAATCTTAAAATCTTTAATTTTCTCCATTGGTTCATAAATGAAATCGCCCCCCTTTTTTTGCGTGAATATTTCTTCGCCCCATTGTGGAACGTAAGCTATTTCTTTGTTTTTAATTTTTTGATTTATTGAGTCAATAAATCCTTTTGATGTAACTAATATTTGATCACAATTTTTATAAATATATTTAACTATAGGTAATATTAAATTTGGTATAAAGTCAGTTTTAAGATTTCCTGCATCTTTAACACTTTCTGGCCATAAGTCTGTCACCCACATTATCATTGGAATACGTCTAATTTTTTTTACAATAATACCAGGGATTGCTACTGTTATAGGAGATAATTGATTAACAAAAACGAAATCAAATTTTTGAAATGATAATATTATTGCTGGTATTGTGCTAAAAATTATAAATGATAAATAATTTAAAAATAAATTTATTTTTGATCCATTTTTGCGTGGATAAACTAGAACTCTTATAATTTTTAAATTATTAATTTTTTCATATCTTTTTTTAAAAATACCATAATTTTTATAATATTTTCCTTGAGGATAGTTTGGTATTGAACATAATACAGTGACTTTATTGTTTTTTTTAATTAGATAGTCAACTAAGTCATTCACTCTAATCATTTCTGGGTTGTATAAAGATGATACTACAAGAATATTTTTTGATTTCTTTTTGTGGTTCATCTAAAAGAAAAATTAATGCTTAAACCAGACCTTTTTATTAATATAGTCTTTATAGCTAAGTATTGCTTTCAATACTTTCCAAGATACTTGTTGAACATTATAGTCTGATGGAGTAGAAGGTGGATTTGTTTCATTTTGAGATACAGCAACCTCTATAGATGTAAATAAATCTTTTTCTTCAAGCGATGTCATAATTACTGTCCCTTCATCCATAGCTTCTGATCTTTCATGAGCATCACGAATAGTTATCCCTGGAAAGCCTAATATTGATGATTCTTCGAAGATGGTACCACTATCAGAAATAACACAATATGCATCTTTTTGTAAAGAAATATAGTCAAAAAATCCCATAGGCTTTAACTCTACAATATTTTCCCCAAAAATTAGTTTTTGCTCGTTCATTCTAATTTTAGTTCTTGGATGAAGAGAAAGAATTAATTTATATTTGAATTGCTTAGTTATTGAATTCAATGATTTAACAATTTTTTCTAGTTTTTTTGGGCTATCCACATTTTCTTCCCTATGAATGCTTGCAACAAAATATTTAGAACGTGTTAATTTTAGTTTTGATAATATTTTTGAGTTATTAATAGATTTTTTATAATAATCTAGAATTTCTTTTTGAGGTGAACCTGTTTTGATAATTTGCGCGGGATGTATACCTTCATTAATTAGATTTTGTTTTGCTTGTTCACTATACGGCATATTTATATCACTTAAATGATCTACTATTTTTCTATTTATTTCTTCCGGGACTCTTAAATCAAAACATCTGTTACCGGCCTCCATATGAAAAATTGGTATTTTTCTTCTTTTAGCCATGATTGTTGATAATGCACTATTAGTATCACCTAATACTAGTAATGCATCGGGCTGTTCTTTTTCAAAAATTTCATCAGTTTTCTCAATTATACTGGCTATTGTTTTTGAAAGCGTGGAACCAGCGCTATCTAAGAAATAATCTGGTTTTCGAACATTTAAATCATTAAAAAATACTTCATTAAGTTCATAATCATAATTTTGGCCAGTATGTATAATTTTATGCTCAACATATTCGTCCAATCTTTTCATAACCATTGATAATTTTATAATTTCTGGCCTTGTTCCTATAATAGTAATCACTTTCATATTATTTAAATTCCCCTAATCTTTTTAATAATGTTTTCATATCCTCAACGCTAAGTCTTTGAGTATTATCTGAACTGTATTCAGTTATTTCTCGAATTTTTTTATTACCCTTTTCAAAATAGTTTTCATAATTCAAATCTCTTTTATCGCTAGGTATTCGAAAGTATCCTTTTAAATCTTCTGCTTTATACATTTCTTCTTTACTGCACAATGCTTCAAAGATTTTTTCCCCATGTCTAATACCAATATTATTCACAGGATGACTAGTGCATTTTTTGAGTTCTAGAATAGCTTCAAGTAAAGTGCCCATTGTTGCCGCAGGTGATTGTTGTACAAATATGTCGCCATTTTTACCATTCATAAAAGCATATTCAACTAAATCTACTGCATCTTCTAGTGTCATCATAAATCTAGTCATTTCTTTATCAGTTAAAGTAATTGGAGTATTTTCTTTGATTTGAGAGCACCAAAGAGGTATTACTGAACCTCTAGAAGACATAACATTTCCATATCTGGTAAGACATAGATTTGTACCATCCGGTGCATTTCTTGATTTCGCGACTACTACTTTTTCCATCATAGCTTTTGAAGTTCCCATTGCATTTATTGGATAAACTGCCTTATCAGTACTTAAGCAAACAATATTAGATACTTTATTTTCAAATGCAGAATCAATGACATTAGCTGTACCAATGACATTTGTTCTAACCGCTTCTAAAGGATGAAACTCACAAGATGGAACCTGCTTTAATGCAGCAGCATGAAAAACAAAATTAACTCCTTTCATAGCATCATTTATTGAGCCCTTATGTCTTACATCTCCTAAATAAAACTTAATTCTACTATCTTTATATAGTTTTCGTTGATCATCTTGTTTTTTTTCATCTCTTGAAAAAACTCTGATTTCCTTTACTTCATAATCTAAATATTTTTTTAGAACTGCGTTTCCAAAAGAACCCGTTCCACCTGTTATTAAAATTGTTCTATTCTTTAATATTTTTTGCATAGCATATTTTACATATTATAATGAAACAATTCATCAATCATTTTGTTCCAAGAAGGTATAGTAATGTTAGTTTTATTTCTGAAGACCATAGAATTTAGGCTTCTATCACAGAAAAAAGTATTATCAGGATTAATATTTATGTTTAGTTGAAATTTTTTATTTATGAGTTGTATTAAATTAAATTTACTAATAGGATCTGATGAGATATTCAATAATCCATCTAGCTGAGGATAATCCTGAATAATTTTATTTAATATTTTAGAGAATGCAATGGTAGTGAGTCCAGAGTAGATTGCATTTGTATAACCATTAATCGTCTTATTTTTTTGTTGTTTTATCCATTCAAATAGTCCCGTTTTATGGAAAAGAGCTGGACCAATAAAGGAAGTTCTTAATGTTAATGCATGTGGCATATTAACTTCACCTAACATTTTAGATTTTCCATAATAATCTGTCGGATCAGGCGAATCGCTTTCTTTATAGTTGCCCTTTTCTCCAGAAAAAACACAATCAGTGCTCAAGTGAATGAATCGAATATTATTTTCAATGCATGTTTTAGCTAATAAGTGGGGTAAATCAGAGTTTATATATGCAGTTTCAGTAATACCTTCCGCACATTCCTTTCTATGTTTTATCACACCTAAGCAATTAACTATGATTTCGGGGTTTATTTTTATTATTTTATTTTCAACTAAATCGAAGTCTTTGAAATCTTCAATAAAGTGACAATGCGATTCATCTAAAATTGATTCAAAAAAATTTACACTCCCTAGCTTGTTATTCTCTCTCATTAAAGCTGAAATACTATGATTTTTTAAAAGTGTTTTACAAATAGTATGACCGATTTCTCCAGTTGCTCCTAGTACTAATATATTCATTATTATAATATATCCATAAACGATGGATTAGAGCCACCATTTCGTAACCATTCATAGAATGTAATATAGCTTTTGCTTAATATATCCCAGGAGAAGTTATCTTTTATATGTACTCTTCCAGTTTCACCCATTATTTTTAAATCTTCTGGGCTTGCATTAATTGCTGAAAATATAGATGAAGACATTCCTGTTTTATTTAATTTCGTAACCCAACCATAATTATTTCTTTTAATTACAGACCATGGAGTTTGATTTGATGTAATTACTGGTAAGCCGTAAGACATAGCCTCAGCAATAACTAGACCAAAGTTTTCTGATTGAGAAGGCAAAATAAAAATATCGTTATCTAAATATTTTTTTTCTTTTTCTTCACCTGAAACTTTGTCGGAAAAAAATATATTTTTTAAACCTAATTTGTTTATTTGATTTTTCAGACTATTATAGTAATTAATATCTTCATAGTATCCGCATATTTCTAGTGTACAATTTTTATTTTTTAATTCAATATCAGCCCAAGTCTCAATTAATAAGTCAATTCCTTTTATTGGATGTATTCTTCCTAAAAATAAAAATTTGGTATCATTTTTTAATTTAAAATTAATTCTTTTTTTTGATGGAATATTTACACCATTGGGAATAATAGCAATCGGCTGCTTATATCCGAGCGATCTAATTTCATTTTTTTCTTTTATGGATGTTGCATGAAATGCATCACAATCTAATAACATCTTATTTTGACCAAAAAATTTACTAAAAATATATTTTTTATATTTAGATGTCTTTAAATGATTTTTTGATAGTGACCCCCTAGGTGAAACAATAATTTTAATATCTTTATTTTTTTTTATCAATGAAGGATAAATATTTGGCATTCTCCAAAGCTGATGATTGTGTATGATATCCCCATCATTAATTATTTTTTTAAGTCCAGATTTAAAATCTTTTGATGATAAAATTGAGTTTAGAAATCGATCAACCTTATATTCATGAGTTTGAAACGATGGAGAAAATAGCAAGCTACTTTTTCCTGTAGTATGAAATTGAATACTCATATTCTTTGATAAGCTTTCACATAAAGCTGGAACGGAATAAGAATGCCCGCTAAGTTGATTTTTAACCATAAAAGAACAAATATGATGTATTGAATATGAATTATTCATTTAACCGCATGTTTTTTGTATTTAAAATGCTTTCTAGTCCTTTATAAATAGCAAAAGAGAAGAAATATACAACAGTCATGTTCAATATAAGTCCACCATAGGTCCCAACAAACCAACTATCTATAGAGCGACCTATATATACAGCATTAACAGCAAACATTAATATGACATAGTTTTTTTCTTTTAAATTTTTAACTATAATTTTTGAAGTATAAAATAATAAAAAAGAAAAATAGATAGTGACATATATCAAATATAGCCAACCCCCATTCCAGTATGCTTCGACAAATATTCCCGGACCAGTACTGTTAGGGTTTTGTTCACTAAAACTCTGTTGTACTAAACTATTATATTCACTTCCCGGATTTAAATTTGGCTTTTCAGGATATAAGATTCTAGGAATGAAAATATATTTAAAGTTTTGTAAAGTTTTTCCAGGGTAATTCTGATCATATGCTTCTACCGCATAAGCTTGATATTTTACGTAAGATAGACGATCCCACCAAGCTTCAAAACTAGCAACATTTTGACCATTAACAACTGCACCACCTCTGATGGTTTCAAAAGCGCTTTCTATTTCGGTAGTTGATGTAATACCAAAACTCCCATCTCCAGCACTTCTCAATACTAAGAATAGATTTTGAATAACAAATATGTATAGAACGCCAGAAGCGAGTCCAGTTATTAATATAGTTTTTAAATTTTTATTATGGAAGAAAACAGTAAATGCACTGAACATTATTAACATATATAAATATTCTTTTGATAGAACTAAAAATGATGAACTGGCTTCTATGAAGGTTAGAATATAAAATAATATTTTATAAGAACTATTTTTTTGCCCAATGTTGTATGCAAGAAAAATACCTATATATATAAAAGGAGGGAATGCATGAGAAATCCCAGGAGCATTTATTCCAAGGAGTGAGGAAGGAATGATAATAATATATTTAAAAAAAATACCAATTGTCAGTGAATAAAAAAGTAACAACTTCTTATTTGTAAACTTAACTGAAAGTTGACTTGGAAGTGGAGATAAGTAGTTTAAAATTAAAAGTATACTATCAGTTAAAACAATGCTAGTAAGATATATTAAAGCAATTTTAGATATTGTTTCACTTGAGGTAAAAAAGTATAAATTCATTACTTCAATAGTTATGCTGCTACCAAAATAGTAAGCAAGTGGACCTATGCCAAAAAATAAAGTTGAAATAAACTTATACCAGAATAAAGGAGAAAAAAGTATATAGGTTATATTTTTATCATTAAAAAGGAGAATTGCATAAAGAGAATTATAAATAATAATGCTAATAAATATTCCAATATTAAAAAATTCATAATTAGGATTTAAAACAAAGTAAAAAGAAAAAAAAATTACAAAAATAAAAAATGATAATATGGATAGTAATATTAATAAAAGGGCAGATATTCTTTTTTCAATTATGTTCATTTTTTTAATAATCTCATACTAATAATAAAACCTGACATAAAATGAATTATATATGTAAATACTATTGCTAACGGTATCCCATTAACTCCGAAATTATAAATCATGATCGGTAATATTACAATATTTGTAATTGCTGCTATACCTTCAATTTTAAATACTTTCCATGTTTTTTTATATGCAAAACAGATATTTTCAAAAAGATAACCAAAGATTAAAAATGAAAATCCTATTGATATCATAGGAGCTAAGTAGTAATAATCACGAAAATTTGGTCCTAGTAAAAGAAATACAATTTTTTTACTGAAAAGGAAAAAAATAGTTATGAATATTATTGATATAAAAAATAAACATAGAGCATATATTTTTAATATTTTTTTACTAGCGTTTATCCTATTGGAGCCAACATATTCGAAGTAGTAAGGTCTAAAAATAAGTTCAATAGCAGCAGATGCTGTTAAGTATAACATCGAAACTAAACTTACAACAGGGGCATACTGGCCTACAGTAGTTGTGCCCAAGAAAAAAGCAATTATATATTTATCCATATTACTGAGGCTCCAGCCAAAAATTTTTTGAAATACTAATGGTTTAGAAAAATTAAAAAATTCACTAAAGTCATTATAATAAAATTTTGTTTGAAATGACTTGATAAAGCTTTTGATAATATTTTCACCAAAAAAAATAAAACTAACAAACAAATTAGCAAGAGAGAATCCATACAAAATACTTATAAAATCACTTTCATAAAATATGTAGAGTAGAACAGTTAGTAATGGCCTCATGATTGAAATTAAAATTTGAAAAAAAGCATACTTTTTTTGCTCTCTATTAATATTCATTAAGGTCTTAAATAGTCCTACAAAATGCTCTGATATTAAATAAGTAAAAAAAATGAACAATAAATATAGAAAGTAAGATTCTATTAAAAAACTCATAAGCAATGCTAATATGGCAAGAGAGGCGAAAAGAGAAACAATTTTTGATGATAGTAAAATTGATTTATCATACGATTTATTATCATTTTTTTCAGGAATAATTCTTAAAAATGCTTGAAATATTGAACCACTAATGGTGTTAAAAAATAAAAGAGATATACCTGAAAAAATTATGTATTCACCATAGTGTGCTGGGGTAACGTAGCCAGTAATAACTCTAACACCCAATACAATACAGATAACGCTAATAAATTGGCCAAATAAAGACCAAAAACTCTCTTTTAATATATTATTTTTCAAGTTTTTATAATTTTTATAAAAATTAAACTAATTCTAATACATTTTTTCTATTGAAGAAGTAGAAATCATGTTTAAGGTATTTTAGATGACTTTTATGAACAATTAAATAATTAGCTTCATAGAACTTTTCTATTTCGGGGTTCCATTTTTCAACAAACTTTACTTTTCGAGGAGTTAGTTTTCCAATTAAATAATCAGTGTTTTCAAATTCATCGAAAACATCCTTAAGATAAGATTTAGCACCAATCCATCTCCAATTATATTCAAATTGCAATATTCCAATATCATTGTTTTTGAACTTTTCTTTACACCCTAGTATTACATTAAAATCATTACCCTCGGTATCACATTTAATATAATCAACTACTTTAATATTGTTTTCTTTGCAAAAAATATCGATGGTTGTTGTAGAGATTTTCTCTATTACAGGAGATTTTTTAGTAATATTTTTATATGAAAGATCGTTAAGAAAAAAAGAATTTGTCCCTTCATTTTCTCCATAATTATATATATTAAATTCTCCAACTTTATTAGAAATAGCTTTATTGATAATTATTACCTTCTCACCATGCTCAATAAGATTATTTTTTAGATTATTATAGGTTTTTTTAATAGGTTCAAAAGCAAAGATTGAAAGACTTTTATCATGCTTAAATGCTAAATTAGACCAAGATCCAATATTAGCACCTATATCAAAAATAGTTTTTTTTTCTTTTTTATAAGTAAGTAAAAAATGTTTTAAAACATTTTTTTCACTAATATCTAGTTGCATAGAAGGAGAGTCGTTTGTAAAATATATAAAAAATTTACAATAAAATATAC
>Ga0315320_10004343_pt1 | contig 11614 bp, 19 predicted proteins | sample M140m21515metaG_FD_203458 | JGI IMG/M metagenome (GOLD analysis project Ga0315320, IMG submission 203458) | Ammonia-oxidizing marine archaeal communities from Monterey Bay, California, United States - M1 40m 21515 | ecosystem: Environmental > Aquatic > Marine > Coastal | place: USA: California...
TGTCAGAGAAGTATTTGAATATGAATACAAAAGATGTAGCATTTGGACAACACAACCCGGCATACTTGATACCCAATTTAGATAAGTTTGAAACTGTGTATAATATAACTACAACTACTACACAAAGTAGATGGTTGAGATTTTTAAGAAACTACTATCTTAAAATTATTGGTTACAAGAACAAACCTACATATGATTGGCTTAAAGAAGCATATGCAGTATTAAGTAAGTTTGATAACAGTTGGAATGAATATGAATCACCGAATGTTGTCAACGTTGAGTTTGAACATATTGTAAGTGGTAAATGGTGTGAAGAAAAGAACGGTGATATAGATCATATGAAACAATGGCAGAAGAAGAATCATTTTTTATATAATGAAAATCCTGAATTACTTGACCTATTTACAAAGTGTACAAGAAAGAATATAGAAATCATGGATAAAGATTTAATAGAAGAAGAATCTTTTGAACGATTAAATGGGCAAATTAATGCTTGACTTTACTAACAAAATCAAGTATTATTACTAATGATAGAAATATTGTTGTGGAGTCTTATAAGTATTACGTGGATATCATATGGTATGCATGTAATTAAAGAATACATTAGAACACATGTTGATAAGGAGTAATAAATGATAGAACCAAATGTACAAAAGCCAAGTCTATTTAGACGAACTGTAATGAGTCTTGTAAGTGGCTGGAGACGTGTAATGGATGTAAGATACAATCCATTAAAGTATATTCCAGACCCTAGTTTGCAGACTTACTTTATGTTAGTATTGTTTACTGTATGGAGTGTATGGTTTGGCTTCTTAGCATCTAATTACTTAGGCTTCTTTAACTACAGCACAGTAGCAAGTATTATTATACATTGTGCTATATTATTACCCTTAGCATTTACTAACGCAATCTTTATCGATGCAGAACGTGACGGGCATAAGTGGTTAAAAGAATGGAAGGCAGAACAATCTAGGTATAAGTTAGTATTAAATAGACTTAAGACAAAGAATTTAACACTTTGGGATCCTAGTAAGGAAGCATAATGGCAATATCAGATGAAATGAGAGAACAACTTGAAATGATTGTTCAGTACGGTGACCAAGTAAAGGCAATGTTTAAAGAACAAGATGACGTTGACTATGAGATTGGTGACTACGATGAACCTATCACACAACTGTTAGGTCATATGAATGAAGTAATGGAAGGCATCGACGGAGGTTGGTCGTGAGAAGTATTTGGGTAACATTTACCAAAGAAGGTATTCACAAGTATCCTGGTGCTGACACTGATCCTAAGTTAGCAACAGGTGACTGGGACGATGTATCATTCTTGGGTTATCCTCACAGACACATCTTTCATTTTAAAGTATGGATTGAAGTATTCCATGATGATAGAGATATCGAATTCATACAGTTTAAAAGATGGTTAGAACGATTGTACAGCAACGATGTCGTTCAACTAGATTACAAGTCATGCGAAATGATCGCAGATGAATTAGCAGTAACGATACAAGAGAAGTATCCAAATCGTTACATTAAAATTTCAGTAGCCGAAGACAATGAAAACGGTTGCGAAATGGAGTATCCATTAGTGGATACATTAACTTAGGTAATATGATAATACAAGGAATATTGCAATGTCAAACCCTAAAACTGTTAAAGTTTTTGAGGACCTCGAGGCTTACACAGCCTTCTGTAGAGAATATGGGTATAAGGTTAAGCCCGAACATCTTTACAACAAGAGCAGTCGCATTTGGCGACTATATAGTCAACGATATCTGGCAAACAAACCTGTCAGAAACATGTGGGAAATAGATGGGCAAAAATACGAAAAAAGACGGCATTACAGAAGGTAGCAAAACAGTGACTACTAAAAAGAAAGCACCAGTGAAAAAGAAAGCACCTGTTAAAAAGACAGTTGCTAAAAAGACACCTGCTAAAAAGACAGTAGTAAAAAAGAAAGCGCCTGCCGCAACAAAGCAACCTGTAGAGAATACAGTCGAACAGAAACCCATCTTGCAAAAGATCGAAATGCCAAAGACTCCTACAAGAGAAAATGGTACAGTTGTCTTAGTGACAGGTGGTTTTGATCCATTGCATTCAGGTCACTTAGACTATATCGATGCCGCTAAAGATTTAGGTCGTGATGAATCATGGCACGGATCAAAAGTAGTTGTCGGTGTTAATAGTGACGAATGGCTTGAAAGAAAGAAAGGTAAGTGTTTCATGCCTGTTGAAGAAAGGGTAAGACTATTACTTGCTATACGAAATGTAGATCAAGTAATTACCTTTGATGATTCGGATGATTCTAGTATGAATGCTATCCATATTACTAGACATATGTTCCCGGATGAGCATATAATATTTGCTAACGGTGGAGATAGAACTAGTGCTAACATTAAAGAAATGAACTATCCAGACACGAATGTATCATTCTCGTTTGGTGTAGGTGGAGATAAAACTCAATCTAGTTCTGATCTGTTAGGCGAATGGGCGGCTCCTCGTACTGAACGTGACTGGGGTTACTATCGTGTACTACATGAATTTGGACGTGAAGTTAAGATTAAAGAATTAACTGTCGATCCAGGTAAGTCATTGAGTATGCAACGACATGCAGGCAGATCAGAATTTTGGTTTGTAGCAAATGGTGTTGCTAGTGTTTATACAGTAGCATATCCTAATGATGCTAAACGTGATGTAGGGGACATACTTGTTGGAAAATTCAGTAAGTATGATTCAACATTCATTCCCGTACAAGAATGGCATATGTTAGTAAACAACGAAAGTGAACCATTAACGATATGTGAGATTCAATATGGTGACAATTGTATTGAAGAGGATATTGAACGAGTATTTAGAAACAAGAGGTAATTATGCGTAAACTATTTTACATGGGCTTAGAACCCTACGAAGCAAGATACACTTTGCAATTGCAAGACTGGAATACAGAAGCATTTGAAAAACGTGAACTTGACTATGTAGTTGTTCCGGGCGATCTACTAACAACTGATCAATCTATTGTAACAGGTCAAGTGTTAGATGCACATGGTCGTTCATACTTTGGCATGTCACAAATGATGTCATTAGTTAAAATGATGAAAGAGGGCGAAGTAACTAGTGAAGACTGTATCTTCTTTGAAGATATGTTTCAGCCGGGTATTGAGTCACTTCCTTACATCATGGATCAAGTAGCAGAAGAACACAGACCCAAAGTCTTTGTAAGATGTTTAGCACAATCTGTTGACCCAGATGATTTCGTACATGTCTGGGGCATGGAGAAGTGGATGGGTCTTTACGAAAAGATGGTCAATGAATTTGTTACTGGTGTCTTAGCAACTAATGAAGAAATGGTTGCACACATGAAGATAGCAGGTTGGACTGCACCTATCTATAATATCTCAGGTCTTGCATTCGGTAAAGACGAAGTACGTAGACGTTTATTAGAACTAGAAGAATTCAAACCCTTTGAAGAACGTAAAATGAGAGTGGCGTTTACTGCTCGTTGGGACCAAGAGAAACAACCTGACTTTTATATGGATCTTATTGAAGACTGGTATAAAAGATACGGTAAAGATCATGGCATAGAGTTCTGTCTCTTATCAGGTGGAGAGTTAAGAAGCAATAATGACTCATACATGAAACGTACAAAGAAATTGCAAAAGCAAAAGAAACTAGTTATCCACGAGAATCTATCTAAGAATGATTATTATAGAATACTCAATGATACTAGAGTCGTATTTAATTGTGCATTACAAGACTGGGTAAGCAATACAGTCTCAGAAGGTGATGCATTAGGTTGTAATGTTCTATTCCCTGCTTACAGAAGTTTCCCTGAAACGTTTGCTAATGACAGAGATAGACTTTATATCCCATGGTCAATTGATGATGTTATCGACAAGATGCATCCTTTATTGGGCATAGAACATCCTAATCAAGGTAAGATTAGTGATTGGACAAACGGCACTATTGATCGTTGTATCGACATCATGCAAGGTGATGGAGAAGATTGGCGTAGAGATAGTATAGATTATCGACAACAAACAAGAGTGAGTAAATTCTAATGAGAATTGAATCTGAGATTAAGTTAGACTTTTCAGATGTATTAATTAAGCCAAAAAGATCAACACTAGGATCACGTAAACAAGTACAACTAGATAGAGAGTATAACTTTAGGAATACCGATTCAAACACGGGTTATAAAGGAATACCGATTATGGCATCTAATATGGATGGGGTTGGTACTTTTGAAATGGCAGACAAACTTGCTGAGTTAGGTTTGTTTACTTGTCTAGTTAAAACTTACACAGTAGAACAACTAACCGAATTCTTTTTAGAAACAAATGGCATAAGACGAGAACATGTTGCTATGAGTATCGGTATCACTGACGATGATATTGAAAAACTAAACAGAGTAATGAAAATCAGAGGTATCAAATATCTCTGTATAGATGTTGCTAATGGCTACTCAGAACGTTTCGCAGGAGTAGTCAAACAGATTAGAGAAAAGCATCCATCACTAGTTATCATTGCAGGTAACGTAGTGACAGGCGAAATGACAGAGGAGTTAATATTAAGTGGAGCAGATATCGTTAAAGTTGGTATTGGGCCTGGCAGTGTTTGTACTACTAGGATTAAGACTGGTGTTGGGTACCCGCAGTTATCCGCGGTCATTGAATGCATGGATGCCGCTCATGGTCTTGGCGGACACATCATTGCTGACGGGGGTTGCAGTAGTTCTGGAGATGTAGCAAAAGCATTTGGTGCTGGTGCAGACTTTGTTATGCTTGGTGGTATGATGGCAGGACATGATGAAGGTGGTGGAGAAGTTATTGATGGTAACGTTCAGTTTTATGGCATGAGTAGTGATACTGCTAATACTAAACACTTTGGTGGACTTAAAGAATATCGAAGTTCTGAAGGTAGAACTGTAAAGATTCCATATAAAGGTGCAATCAAAGATACAGTCCAAGACATCTTAGGGGGCATTAGAAGCGCCTGTACTTACGCAGGAGCACGTAAACTGAAAGACTTAAGTAAGTGTACTACCTTTGTTAGAGTAAATAATCAATATAACAAAATTTTTGAGAATAATTAAAACATGCCACATATAAACAATAAGCCAACTACATTCATATCAGCGGGTTGTTCATACTCACAAGTCCCAGCTGGTATTAATATCAATTGGCCGAGACATGTACAAGAATTACCATGTTTTAAAAATGCAGTGCATCTTGGACATGGTGCCTCAGGTAATGCAACAATCTCACGTAAGGTTATATCTAAAGTGCTAGAAGTATTAGAACTTGGAGTAAAGCCAGACGATATCGTAGTAGGGGTAATGTGGTCTGGATGTGACAGACTGGCTCATATTTCACCAAACTTAGATCAATCATATTATAAATGTACTCAGATTGGATTGTCTACTCCATTGGACGAGTATAAACAATGTTTGAAAGAAGGCCTTGTTGAATTTCCAGTTATGTATGATTTAGAACATCCTAATACTCCGGGATATAAAAATAACCCAGACTTTAATTATAATCAAGGACATATGAATCCAAGCACTTTGAGAGATCCAAAAAATCCTGTTCATTATATAATGAACTCTCATTGGAAAGATGAAATGACTTTAACATATTTTGAACACTTTGGTAATTACTTGAAAGCAATCATTGAAACATGTGAACATATATTAAGGACAGAATGGTTCCTCAAAAGTAAAGGTATTAAGTTTTTCTTTACTGAGTATGACAATGATGTATTCAGATGGTTTGGACCAAGTGTACCCGGCAAATTCGGTAGTAGAAAAGACTATCCCAATGAAGAACTCAACATTGAAGGTGGTGGGCCAGACGGAGATTATTACTACTCTAAACAGTCAGAAGGGCTAATGTTCTCTGATGAATATCTTTGGGAGATAGATCAAGCATATCAGTTTCATCCTGAAATTAATTATCTTTATAATCAGATCGATAAAGACTACTGGTTACCAATTGACAATTTACAAGACTGGGTAACTAACAAAAGTAAATTTGAACATGCAACTCCCGGAGACCCTCATCCAAGCACAGAGCAACATAAAGACTTTACAGAGAAAGTTATATTACCCTTTCTGCTTGAAAAATATAGTATAGATCAGTATAATGTATAAATACATTTGTAGCACAAAGGCTACAACACAATTTAGTATAACAATATCCGCGTTAGGAAGGAGAAAAGACACATGTCTTATAACAAAACAAAAACTGACCCTGTTCTAGGGCAACAAGTACACGAACATTTAGTCAAAGTAGGAGTTGAAACTCCAGTCATTGACAATGGTCTATCTCGTACAGACAAAATCGACAAAATCGAAGATAACTTCAATCAAATTATGGAAACATTAGGACTTGATCTTAATGATGACAGTCTGATGGACACGCCTAAACGTGTTGCTAAGATGTATGTCAACGAAATCTTTTGGGGACTAGACTATGATGCTTTCCCTAAAGCAACTGTAGTTGACAACAAGATGAAGTACAATGAAATGGTTGTAGAAAGAAACATCAATGTACAATCTAATTGTGAACATCACTTTGTTATCATTGACGGACTAGCAACTGTTGCATATGTTCCTAATGAAAAAGTATTAGGCTTATCTAAGATCAATCGTATCGTTGAGTACTTTGCAAAAAGACCTCAAATACAAGAACGTTTGACTGAGCAAGTATATCATGCATTATCATTCATACTGGATACAGAAGATGTAGCAGTAATGATTGATGCACAGCATTATTGTGTTAAGTCAAGAGGCGTAGAAGATACTGGTAGTTCTACTATTACAAGTAGACTAGGTGGTGGATTCAAATCGGACCCTGAAGTAAGGGCAGAATTCATAGCACTAGCAAGGTCGTAAATTATGGCAGGTCCTACATTACCTGATATAGATGATATCATGTCTAAGATCCGTAAGATGAATGGCGAAATGAATTCTCCTTACAATGATGGATATGTGTCATGGGGTATTAAGCAAGACTTATATATCCTTAAGTTCTTTTTAGATAAAGTCGTTGCAGATGCACCTACGTTTGTAGGCGAAGACGAATGGCTTCAGGATAGAGAACAAGAAGTAATAATGGAGATATTGAAGAAGTGATTTTTAATAAAGTAAGACAACTCAAAGATGAGGGTAAGACTATTGGTATTACGTTTAGTACATTTGATTTGTTACATGCAGGACATATAGCAATGTTATCTGAAGCAAGAAATCATTGTGATTATCTAATAGCAGGGTTGCAGACTGATCCTACAATAGATCGACCTGATTCAAAGAATCCACCAATACAATCAATAGTAGAACGTCAGATACAATTAGCGGCTACAAGACATGTAGACGAAATCGTAATCTATCAGACAGAACAAGATTTATTAGATTTGCTATTAGTGTTGCCGATTGACGTAAGAATCATTGGTATCGAATATCAAGACCAAGAGTTCTCTGGTAAAGATATTTGTAAAAACAGAGATATTAAAGTAATTTATAATGGTAGAGATCATTCGTTTAGTTCTTCATCATTGAGAAAAAGAGTAGCAGAAGGGGAAAAATGAATATATTTAAATGGGGAAAGAAAGAAGTGAAGACACCAGAAATAGATTTCGGTAAAGGTAAATTCTTATCGACTAAAACATATGGAAACGATAGAGGTTTCTCATGTTGTTTCAGACAATGGCGTGCAAAGCATTCTCATTGTTCTTTATTGCATGGTTATTCACTAGGATTCAAACTAGTGTTTGAGTGTGATTCACTTGATGAACGTAACTGGGTTATGGACTTCGGTGGTTTGAAAGAACTTAAAGACTGGTTAGAAGATCACTTTGATCACACGATTGTTGTATCAAAAGATGATCCTGAGATAGGACAGTTCAGAGCATTAGAGAAACGTGGACTAGCAAAAGTTAAAGTGTTTGACAACGTAGGCTCAGAGAAGTTTGCAGAAGAAGTATTTAAGCAAATGACTATCATCATTGAACGATCAAAGTTTCAAAAGAAAGCACTTAACCCTACAGTAAGAGTTAAGAGTGTAGAAGTATTTGAACATGATGCTAACTCAGCAATATATGAGAGACAGTAATGGATTTATTTACAACTTTACTAGCACTAGGTTTACTAGTGATAATAATCATTATGAATAACAACAGACCGAGGTTTTAATATGACTATAGGACAAACAATGTCATTCGCAACTTTACCAAGAGATAGAGTTGTAACTATATGTCAGAGTTCAAATAAAGCAGATGTGTTTGAGAGTATCTTAAAAGAGCATCCACAGATCGCCAGAGAGCGCCTTATAGAACGATTGACAGATCAAGGGATAGATGATATAGATAGAATTTTAAAAGATATGGATGATTATATTGAACTGCATAACGCAGGTCTATCATCTGCAATAGGTATTTTAGGTTTATAATGTTAGAAGTTATAGGCTTTTTTACTATTGCATATCTTGTTATCAAGTTTTTCCCAGAAATACTTGAAGCAGTGTTTAAATTTTCAGTAATAGTAATAGGCGTTACATTCTTTATGATTTTAATGGCCTTACTACTGAACTAATAAATATAATAGTAGCATATTATAGGAGAAGAAAATGGCAAAGAACCCAAAAACAACAATAAAAAAGAAAGGACCGGTAGCAAAGAAGAAAATCACTGTTACTAAAAAGTCCAAAGTTACTTTAGATAATTTTCCGTTTGATGAATTATTAAAGATTTGTAAGAAGGATGAAGTAGTTGCAGAAAAAATGCATCAACTTATCAGTGATTATTCATTTGAGAAAGATCAAGCCGAACGTGAACGATGCATAACTATTGCATATGGTAATTGGGCTAAAGTTAATTATGATGTGAACGGTGACGGACACGTAGACGAAAAAGAACTTGACGGCAATAAACATGCTGACAAGATTCTAAAAGCAATTAACAAAAAGATTAATGGATAAAGTTATACGTGCAACATTAATCGTAGAAGTTCCTTATAGTAACGAACTACTGAACTACGGTGATAAGTTAGATGCAAAACTTAAACAAGTTGTTGCTGAGGCACCATTCTTAAATTGTAAAGTTACAGCAGGTAATTTAGAACCAACAGCACCAGTTATAAAGGAGAGTGTATGAGAGAATCGAAAGTAAAAATAGCAAACGTCTATCTAGTAGAAATGTGGGAAGACGGGGTACTGAAAGAAGAAAGGTATCTACCTGGCAAGTCAAAGCATTATGCAGATGATTGTGCTGAGAATTGGACTAACGGTGTTATAAAGGAAGCAAATGAACAAACGAATTAGTATCGGCGAAGTCAAAAACGCAGTGCAAGAGATTCTAAGACAGATGCACTTAGACAACTTTAGACCTAACTACGTAGTAGGTATTACAAGAGGTGGACTCTTACCTGCTAAGATGATCTCGCACTATCTTAAAGTTCCAATGTACACATTAGATGTGTCATTACGAGACAATGTACAAGAAGGTCCAGAGAGTAATCTATGGATGCCCTGTGATGCATTTGGTGCAGTCGATCCAGAAGATGTTCCTGTATTTAAAAATAGATGGGATGCCACTAAACGTAAAAAGATTCTAATCGTTGATGACATCAATGACTCAGGTGCAACTCTTAACTGGATCAAACAAGATTGGGAAGCAAGTTGTTTCCCTACAGAAAAAAATACATGGGACGTTGTGTGGTCACAATTTGTTAAGTTTGCTGTTATAATAAACAACGAATCAAGTGATTTTGATGAGGTATCTTATCAATATGATTCAATCAATAGACTTGAATATCCGGAAATATGGTTAGATTTCCCCTGGGAAACTTGGTGGTTGGATTGAATTCTACAGTATTCCTCGATCAAAAATTTTATAAAGAAGAAGATGCAAAGGTCTCTATATTAGATCATGGTTACTTATATGGTAATGGTTGTTGGACTACCATGATGACATCAGGTGATCGTATCTTTTTTATAGATGATCACATGGACAGATTACTTGAATCTGCAAATATAATTGGGTTAGATATACCTTGGACAAAAAATCAAATTAAAGATTGGACCCTTCAAACCTATGATAAGAATAAACACCTGTCAGGTCGTAGCAGAATTAGAGTAGGTTTGTATAAAGGGGTAGGATCAAGTATTGTTGTAGGTGCAACAGACTGTGAACCTTCGATTAATATTATTGTTTCCCCTTATCCAGTTACAGAAGAAGAAAATGCTGTAGAAAAAGGGTTATATACAATAACTGTTCCAGCAGATAGACCTTATGCTAAGTCAAAAAACTGCAATTATCTTCCTAGTTATGTTGCTGTAACAAAAGCAAAGCAACAGGGTAAAGATGATGCTATCTTTATCAACTACAACGGTGATGTGACTGAATCAACTACGGGCAACTTGTTTTATATTAAAGATGATATAATTTATACTGCTGAATATGACATCTTATACGGCATAACAAGAAAAGTAATACTTGATTATCGTAAAGATATTGTTGAAACAATGTATAAGTTGGAAACGTTGTTAGAAGCAGATGAAGTTTTTATATCGGGTACTACAAAACTTATTATTCCAGTAGTACAAATCAACGATACAATTATCGGTGACGGTAAGCCCGGTAAACAAACGATGCAGTTAAGAAAAGAAATTAGTGATTGGATAAATTTAACTTGACTATGAAGACAAGAGGTGTTATAATATGTATATGATTTATGATATTTTAATGTATGTTGCAGGATCAATTGTTATCGTTGCTATGGCATGGGGTTGCTGGGAAAGTTCTGTTATCCTAAGTGAAAGAAACAAACTAAGAAAAATAACAGGTGCTTACTACGACTTTGAAATAGATGAAGCACTAAAAGAAATGGGATTAACAAGAGAACAGGCACTTAATGACACTAAAGTATAGTGAAACATTCTTTTCTGCACAAGGCGAAGGTCAGTATGTAGGCATTCCCTCGTTGTGGATGCGTTTCTTTTTATGTAATCTACAATGTAATGGTTTTGGTCAAAAGGATCCTACTAATCCAGAGACATATGAACTCCCTTATGAAACTATTGACATCACAAACATAGATAGTGTGTTTGATCTTCCTGTGTTTGACAAAGGTTGTGATAGTTCTTATACATGGAGTAAGAAGTACAAGCATCTTATCACTGATAAGACTGTAACAGAAGCAGTAGACGAACTGACAGCACTTCTCCCTCATGGTAAGTTCATACATCCAGCAACAGGACAAGCAACACACATGGTGTTTACTGGTGGAGAGCCAATGATCAAAGGCACACAGCCTGGCATGATCGAAGTCATAGAAGAATTTAAACGAAGACACAATAAACCTCAGTATGTTACTGTAGAAACAAATGGTACTAGACCTATCACAGATGAATTTGCTGAATGGATAGAAAAAGAATACACTAGTAAAGAAAACAAAGAATGGTACTGGTCACTAAGTCCTAAACTGTGGGCAACTGCTGGTGAGCAATCTAAGAAAGCAATCAAGCCTGAAGTAATAGGCAGATATGCTGAAGTTAGTCCAGTAGGTCAACTAAAGTATGTAGTCAATGGTACAGATGAGAGTTGGCGTGAAGTAGAAG
>Ga0315320_10004344_pt1 | contig 11613 bp, 8 predicted proteins | sample M140m21515metaG_FD_203458 | JGI IMG/M metagenome (GOLD analysis project Ga0315320, IMG submission 203458) | Ammonia-oxidizing marine archaeal communities from Monterey Bay, California, United States - M1 40m 21515 | ecosystem: Environmental > Aquatic > Marine > Coastal | place: USA: California...
GCGCAGAGCTCATTATTATCGGGGACGACGGTATTCGAACCCACTAAGGGCTACCACTGTCTGAATCCTTCGAACGAATGATTTTTAACAACAATTTCGGATTGAGCAACAACGACAGGACTTGGTTAAATTTCATCTTGAATGATCTCTGTTAATATCTTTCTGCTCCTGTTTCCGAGGAACAGGCGGTAGTCAGTGCATAACTTAACTATACGACTTTACCCTCTCAACCCGGGTATCATATTCGGCCAACAAGTCATCTATGCAGGCAACGCAAATTACGGCCAGCCTGAGGATCCAGTACTTGTCCGCTTATGATACCCAAAGAGACGGACGAAACCCTTAACATTCATTACTGGTAAGTTAACGCTTTCTTCCGCTATTATCTGGAGAAAATTCAGTCTGCCATCGATCGCAACCAATAATGAAAGCAGAGAAATACAAGGGGAAACAGTGAAACGTATTCTTATTACCGGAGCCGCGAGTGGATTGGGCCTGAGCCTAGCAAAAAAGTATGCCAGTGAAGGCTGGTCTGTTTGTCTTGCTGACATTCAGGATAAGGAGGGAGTAAAGACTGCCTCCCAACTAAGTGAAGAGCATGACAATGATTGCTTTTTTCAGCATCTGGATATCACCAGTGATGCTCAGTGGCAGGAGCTGGTTGCTATCATTTCCGAGCGCTGGCAAGGACTGGATGCCTTAATCAATAATGCAGGTGTGGGGGCGGCCGGAGATATTGATACGTTTTTACTGAAAGACTTTCAGTGGGCTGTGGATATCAATTTAATGGGTGCTGTAAAAGGTTGCCATGTTTGCGTGCCCCTGTTGAAAGAAAGTAAAGGGCTGCTTATCAATGTAGCCTCTATGGCAGGGCTAGTACATATGGGTAACATGTCTGCCTATAACGTCTCAAAGGCGGGCATGGTAGCCCTGTCGGAAGGGCTGCTGAGCGAACTTGACCCTTATGGGGTAAAAGTCTCTGTTGTATGCCCTACGTTCTTTCAAAGCAATCTGGCCAAGAGTATGCGCAGCGACAATCCTGATGCAGCAAAAATTGCGGCTAAACTCCATGCCGGAACAGGCATTACCGCAGAGGATATTGCAGCAACCGTTTTTGAGGAGTCCCGAAAAGGTAAGCACACTATACTTGCTGGGACTCGCCTTAGCGACAGAATAATTTGGAGGCTAAAGCGTTACCTTCCGGGCGTATATCTCAGCATGATGAAAAGTAATGCGCGTATACAGCTTACTGATAAAAACCCAACATCGGCCTCTTCATCTTCTCGAGAAGCAATCTCTACACGAGTGTTACGTTTTATACGAGGGCGGCTATTAGGATGAGGAGCCACATGGTCAAAAATTCCTCTGAATGCTGATAAATTACTTCAGAATTGTAAATAAATTTTATTCTTACGTTTTATTTGAAAATAACGAGGGCCATCGCTGGCCCCGAACAGAGAGATAAATGAAACGATGAATTCTTTTTGATATCCATATCAATCATATGTTCATACTACCGTAAGCTGGCACAGCACATCCTTGTGCACTGCGCTTTTTTTACTGTGCAATCCTCGCAATAAATGATTATCAACTCATTGCGAGGCCATTACTGATGAATCAATAATCGTATCGCACAGTGGCACCAACGGTTTTTGGCGCTGCCAGGAAGTACAGGGTATTACCGGAGTAGATCTGGGGGCTCGTCGTTGACGTAGCATAGTCATCACCGGTCAGGTTTTTACCCCAGATCGATAGATTCCAGTTATCATTGCGCCAGCCAAGTTTTGCATTAAGGAGCTTGCGGTCATTAAAGTCCTTAGCCTCAAGATTCTTCGAGTTCATTGCACTGGTTGCGTGCTCGTCCATATACATATAGTCACCGCGCAAATACAAGGTGCCATCAGCTACCGGGAACACCAATGTCGCAGCAAGGTTAGCGGTGTAATCTGCCGTATAGGCAAGCTTATCACCCTCTCTATCGCCACCAGTGATTTCGTATTTATCCATGTACAACAAACCGGCTGACAAGGTTAAGTTGGGCAAAGGCAATGCATCAATGTGCAGATCCAGACCAGAGACTTCTACCTCACCCTCATTACCTACGATGGTTCCAGGACCATTGGGGTTCGCCTGCTGGATCTGGAAGTCATCAATTTTTGTCAAGAAAGCGGCGGCATTCACACGCAGGCGTGAATCTAGCAGAGTGGATTTCAAGCCCAACTCGTAACTCTGCGTTGTTTCATCATCAAACTCGCGCTGATCTACCGTTCCGTTAACGCCGTTGAAATTACCGGACTTGCTACCCGTAGACACGCTAGCGTAAACCATACTTTCTTCATCAATGTCATAGGCAGCTTTGAGCAACCAGTCAACATTGTTACTGGAGCGATCCAGTTTGGCATCAATAGGTGTGTTGGATAAGTCGACAAAGGTGTTTCCTACTGCTCGAGCAAGCGCTCCGGCTAATTGCCTTAGCGGTGGAGGAGACGGAATGGCGACTAGCGAACTCAGCCCTCCAGCTGTGGTGAAATTCTCAGTCAGCAGTGCAGCCTCTCGCTCTTCTTCGGTCCAGCGTATACCGGCGGTCAGATTCCAGCGCTCGCTAAGATTCCAGGTGGCCTGACTAAACAGCGCCAAGGTATCGTTGTCCCAAACACTTTGCCCCGTAATGCTATCTCCAGGCTGCACATAAGCGGATCCTATTGTCGGAACAAATCCCGCCAAGGCCGGATTAATGCCCACAATAAGTGGACGGAGGAAGACCCCACCCAAAACCGAACCAATATCATCGCCATAGGTGAACGCATCCCCCGCTTCGCCCCGCTGTGTGGTTTGCTGATAGTAGAACAGACCTAGCTGATACTCGATGTTTTCCCCAACCGTAGAATCCAGGCGAAACTCTTGAGAAATACTGTCTCCCGAGAAGTTCTGGCTGCCACTAAGAATATCCAGTTGAGACGCATCAAGCTCGGATTCTTGAGTATAACTGTAGTCATTCCAGGCCGTGATGGAGCTGATTTCGCCCCAACCAAGGTCATACTCAACCTTGAGGGACAGCGTATCGGATTTCTGATTGAATTCTGTGTCGTAGTCATTTGCCACTTCATAATCGAAAGGATCATTTAGTCCCTGAGGCAATCCCTGTGTGGCCAATTCAGCCTGGACTTGCTCACTCAACACCACTTCGGGCGCACAGCAGCTAGTGTCACGCTCCACATGAGAACCACTTAGCATCAGGCTCAGGTTTTCTGAAGGCTCCCACAACAACTTACCTTGAATGTTCCAGTCATCGGCATCATTAAGGTCATTGCCGGCCGTATTCTCTATATAACCATCGTGCTGATGGATATTACCCGACAGGCGGTAGGCAACCGTATCGCTCAGAGGGGCTGAAGCGGACACGGTGACTCGGCGCATATCGTAATCACCCAATGAGGTCTCTATATAACCTTCAAATTCCTCGAGATTGGGCCCCTTGGTGGTGACACTGATGGCGCCGGCATTGGTGTTCTTGCCGTACAAGGTACCCTGTGGCCCCTGTAACACTTCGATACGTTCAATATCGGTGAGATCCGACATCCCCAGGCCCGAGCGGCCGAGGAATATACCGTCGACAAAAATTCCTACCGAAGGCTCCAGCGCGGGATCATTTTGTGCAGTACCAATGCCGCGAATAGCGAATCGGCTATTAAAAGGGGTATTATTACTCGTCACGTGCAGGCTAGGCGTCATCACGGCCAAATCATTGGCGTTATTCATGCCTGCCTCCTGAATATCATCCGCGGAAAATGCCTGGACCGCTATCGGAACATCCTGCAGGTTCTCGGACTTCTTCTGGGCGGTAACGACGATTTCTTCCAAGGCAACATCCTGAGCGATAGCACCGGCACCATAAATCGCTAAAGCCAGGGCGGACACGAGTGGTGCGACCATTAGATTACAGCTCGATTTTTGCTTCATGATTAGGTCTCCAAATTTATTATTGTGTGTTCTTGAGTGACTCATAATTCAAATTCGGCTGTTTTCAGTAAAGCTTGTCAATTACGTAAAACTATCAATACTGTTTTTTGCTGTTGATACAAAGCCATCAAAGAAATATTTATCTCTCCCCGCGCTCGAGTATAGCGAGGCGCCTGACAACACAAATATCATATTCGGACGAAATTCTAGATCGTTTACCAGTAAACGGAGCTCGTGCATATATCTTCACATTGACCAAGCACAGACTGACCACTCTCCGAAAGTCCTAAAATGATACTCGCTATCTTGAAGTAAGCCTTATAGTAAGCGCAGTAAAAATCCTTGTCCTCAACGAACGACATATCTGTCGAGGCATAAAGGTCAGTGACCGAGGAAGATCCATAGCGCCCACCATAGACGTCACTTACGACTTAACCTACAAAAACCCACGAACTGGAGTTCCCTTAAAACCATGGACATTTCCTTGTGGCCCCTTCTGCTTTTGATGCTATTTCTGTTATTAACACTGCATTGTTACCGCCGACACTGGGCCAAACGGGACCTGCCACAAACCGATACCTGTAAATTTTCGGGGCAGCTGATGAAGGTTAAAAAGACCTACATTGGCTATCGGTCTGCCCACGCTAGTTGCCATCGCACCATAATCTGTTTTCCAGGCTTCATGGAAGACATACGCTATTTTCAGGAAGTGTATCAAGACGACAATGTAGAACTTATTTTAGTGAATAATGCCAACTATCACTGCCCTTTTGTGGGAGTAAAAGATACCGTTGATGTCACTGAATTGGCGTGGCCCGAAAACCCCTATCAATTAGGGACAATCGAATACGATGCCTTCTATGTGGGTTTGGTACTGGAGCACCTTGCTACGGGCAGCAACATTACTCTGCACGGGCACTCCCGCGGTGGTGCCGTTGTTTTGGAAACCGGCCGGCAATACCCGAAATTAACAAACTCGACAACACGCTCTGTGAGCGCGATATTGGAAGCACCCGTGTTGCCCCAAGCGCGCATGGCAGGCAAAGGCTCAGATGCTCTTCCGCACGGATTGGCCTGCTATTTTTTACCCCTTCTACTAGGGTGGCTACGCAACAGCAGTGAAGAACGCCGTATCAAACGAATAATGGTGGGCCCGGTCACACCGTTAAAACACCAGCTTTTACTCAGTGTTGCCAACAATCCACGTACTTACGCCACCTGCGTCACTAACCTGCGCTCTATTATTGCTTGGCAGCGCACAACACCGATTGAAGCCTATAACAACTTCTCAGCGTTGACCGTAATCATGGGCGAGCACGACCATGTGCTGTGCAATCACAGCATGCTGGCGAGCACAGAAAAGGGACAAGCAGTGAATAAAGGCGTGTCCATCGTAAAAACCGAGCGCACAAACCATTTCATTAGTCTTGAACGACCTGAAGTGATGCGAGCTTATTATTCTCAAATAACAAGTTAAATAATTAGAACACCAGTATGCGACACTTTTTAAAATATATACCCCCGCTGCCAGGCATTATTTTTTTGTTTTTAGGTTTTTACTGGTTGACCGATCCTGGAGCCGCAGCACAATTATCAGGCACGACGCTGTTGGATGGTATAGGCCGCAGCAGTCAGATTGGCTATATGACGGCATACTTTATGGGAGGGTGTATCATGGTTTTTGTCGGCGTCATTACCAAACAACCTATGTTACTGCAGGCCGCCGCAATGATCATCGCACTGACTGTAATGTTTCGTGTAATCGCATGGCTGTTTTACGACGTTGAACTCGCGACACAACTAACAGTTACAGAAATTATTTTCACTACCACATTGCTCTTTAGAGCATCCAGAATGCCTCGAAATATCGGAGATGACAATAAATCAGAGCAGGCACAACAACCTGCTGAACTATAAGAAACAGGATTCATCAATGAGTACCAATCACTTTTCAGTAACCGCTGTTAGACGAACCATCACGTTAAGCGGTCTGCTTCTGGGCTCCCTCATAAATTTTTCCAACCACGCCGCTGCAGAAGCCGGTATTGATGAAAGACCCAATATAGTGGTTATCCTTGCCGATGATTTAGGCTACTCGGACATAGGTTCCTATGGCAGTGAAATTAGCACGCCCAACCTAGATCAACTGGCACGGGACGGGCTGCGCTTCAGTAATTTTCATACGACGGCTAGCTGCGCCCCGACTCGCGCCATGTTGTTAACCGGCGTCGATAGCCACCGTACAGGTGTGGCAAATATCAAAGAAGCGCTAACACCAGAACAGGCTCACTCGCCGTTTTATCGTGGTTCACTCAATCACAATGTCGTCACGGTTGCCACCCTGTTGAGAGATGCCGGATACAATACCTCTATGGCCGGAAAGTGGCACCTGGGGTATGAAAATGAATCATTGCTACCGATAAACCGTGGCTTTGAGAAAACGATCACCATGCCTTTTTCTGGAGGCGACAACTGGACTCAGCAATCTTACGTTCCACACTATGAAAAAACGCTATGGTTTGAAAACGGTAAAGAAATTAACGTGCCTGAAGACTTTTATTCTTCTAAATTCATCGTCGATAAAACCATTGAGCAGCTAGAAAATAATCTGCACACGAATGAAAAGGACAGAAAACCCTTTTTTTCTTACGTATCCTTTCAAGCAGTACACATACCGATACAAGCCCCTAAAGCATTCACTGAAAAATATATTGGAAGCTATAAAGATGGCTGGCATGTTCTGCGTAAAAATCGCCAAAAAGCCGTTAAAAATCTGGGGCTTTTATCCGCTAGCGCCCCCATGAAGCGCATGCCATCAACGACCGACTGGGATGAACTATCAGAAGAAGAAAAACGTTTCAATGATAAGCGAATGGCCGTATATGCTGGCATGGTCGATGCCATGGATCATCATATTGGCCGTCTCATACAATACCTAAAAGACTCAGGCCAATACGACAACACCATCATTATGTTCACCTCCGATAACGGCCCGGCAGCAGCTGAAGTGCCCCCGCTTTGGTTTAAAATGCTAGGCTACAATAATGACTACAACACACTGGGCGAGCGTTATAGTTACAACACACTTGGAATCAGTTTCGGCAGCGCGGCAGCTTCACCTTTAGGTCACTATAAATTCCATTCTGGCGAAGGCGGCATGCGCGTCCCCTTAATTGTCAGTGGCGCACAGCTTGCCGACTCTCACCGGGGAAACATCAGCCACAGCAAAGCCTTTGTAAAGGATCTGGCGCCGACGATTCTTGCTCTGGCAGGCACCCAGCATCCCGGCACGCAATACCAGGGCAGGCCAATCGAGGCCAGTACGGGTAAAAACCTACTACCAATTTTCAAAGCAAGCACCGACTCTGTCTACACAGATGAAGACATTATCGCTTATGAAATTGGCGGTAACGCAGCACTCATCAAAGGTGACTATAAAATCATCCTAAATCGAGGCGGCACAAACGATGATCGCTGGCACCTCTATAACATCACACAAGATCCAGGGGAGACTGAAAGGCTAGAAACTATCGAACCAGCTGTATTTTCAGAGCTGCTCTCCGAATATGAAACCTACGCCAGAGAAAATGGTGTCATACCAACACCACCCAACTATCATCAACCGATTCAAATTCTAAAAAATGGTCTTAAAGCCAAATTGGTAAATAGTATGAATACTCCGATTGGAATATTTATCGGTTTAATTATAGCTGTAATCGTCATTGTCCCGATCGCTCGAAAGACTATCAGTAAGTAAAGATGTGCAGTTAATAAAAGACACCTCACTCAGTCAGCCAAGCCTTGGCTGAATATGATACATACGAAGGTGAGCTGATATAGTAATTTATTGACATGAGATATTCGCACTCACCCTATCATCCTTTCACCCATTAAGGTGTTCTGAAAGAGACAAAAGCTATGAACTTTACAACCGACCCCCGATTTAATTTCGCTCGCCAGCAAATAAACGCAGTTAATGAAGAAGGCTATACTTCAGTGCTCGATGTATTTCAAAGAGCCTGTACTGAATTCGCTGACGATATTGCATTTACCTGCATGGGGCAGGACATCAAGTTTCGTGAAATTGACAATATGTCTGCAAAATTCGCCGCCTACCTGCGAAACGATGGTGGCTTGGAGCATGGTGATCGGGTGGCTATTCAACTAACTAACCTTATTCAATATCCCGTAGCGGCATGGGGCATTCTGCGCGCGGGTCTGGTGCTGGTAAACACCAACCCCATGTATACCGAAAGAGAGTTGCGTCACCAATTTCAGGACAGCGGTGCTAGGGCGTTAATCATACTGAGTGACTTTGTTGCTGCGGCGGAAAAAGTGATCCCCGATACAGATATTAAACTAGTCGTCTCCACCAATGTCTTGGATATGATAGAGGCGCAGCCGGCTGCTGAATACAAACTGGAAAAATCCGTACGGGTAGTGACCTTACCCAGCGCTATCTCCCTTGGTGAAGGTAAAAAACTGCCACAAATTCGCCCAACCCTGAACGATCTGGCCGTACTGCAATACACCGGCGGCACTACAGGCGTTGCCAAGGGCGCAATGCTTAGTCATGGCAATATCATTGGCAGCGTAGCACAGAGTAAAAAACACTTTGCAGAAGCCAACACAACCAATAGCGGCCTGCTCATTGCGCCACTGCCGATTTACCATATCTTCGGATTTTGTGTCTATCTCTGTTCCAACTTTGCCTCCGGAGGTAGGTCTGTACTGATTCCCGACCCGCGTAATCTCGATGGATTACTCGATGTTATGATAGCCTTTCCGTTCACCGGCTTTGCGAGCGTTAACTCTATGCTTGTCGGGTTAATGAACAACAAAAAGTTTGATCAAGTAGACTGGTCACATCTGCAATGGACTGGTGTCGGCGGCGCTGCTCTGGTACCGGACGTTGCCGAACAATGGGAGCGCCGGACTAACACCAAATTGATTGAGGGTTACGGCCTTTCCGAAACTACCGGCAATTTAACTCTGAATATGCCCTCAACACGTCGTATTGGCACCGTGGGTAAACCAATGGGCTTTCAGGAAATAAAACTGGTAAACGATGCAGGCCAGCAAGTGGCAGAAGGCGAAGAAGGTGAAGTATGGGTTCGTGGGCTTCAAGTGATGATGGGTTATTGGGAGCGCCCTGAAGCCACAAACGAAGCTATCGACGCCGAAGGCTTCTTTAAAACCGGCGATATTGCAGTGAAGCTGGATGACGGTTTCTACAAAATCGTTGATCGAATCAAAGACATGATTCTGGTATCCGGTTTTAATGTGTACCCCAACGAGATTGAAAACGTAATTACCAGTCATCCTGATGTTATGGAATGCGCTGTAGTAGGCGTTAAGGATCACAAGACAGGGGAAGCGGTAAAAGCGGTTGTTGTGCGCAACAATAGCACTTTGACAGAAGTCGAGCTTGCAGCGTTTTGCCGTAAAGGCCTCACCGCATATAAAGTACCAAAGGTTATCGAATTTCGGGACGAACTGCCAAAATCCACGGTAGGGAAAATTTTACGCCGTGAGTTGCGCTAAGCTAGTACATTTGCTCATTAATAAGAAGATTAAAAAGCATTAACTATGCCTGCACCACTGATTAATGATCGCGATCTGGAATTCTTGAGCTTCCGCACTATGGAGAACTTTACAGACGGCTGCCACCAGTTTTATATCAAAGGCATTACCCTCGGGTGCTTCGATTGTTAAAATATGGATATTACCCCGCTAACCGAATCATAGATTCGCCCTCTGTTTAGCCGCCTTACGCATTACGCATTACAAAAGACAAGGGCAAAGGCAAAGGCAAATACGATTTTACAAAATAAGCACGATTACCAAGTTTATGAGGGTTGCGAATTAACTGGTTCTTTTGCATCGATTGCTAGGCCATATCGGCCATCTGGTCGGCGTCCAACTCAGATGCCTCAAATATCTCGACAACACGCTCTACAAATGTCCGCTTCTTCCCTAGCGTGACTGAGAGCAATCACCCGCCCCAGACCAATGGCCGCACCGGTGAGTATCACAGGTTTCTTTTTTACTTACTTTTCTGTCTGGATAAAGTCTCGGAATCATTGCGGCATCACATCAGACTGCCGACTTGACCTTTATTTTTTAAATGCCTGATTCTGGCGTCGGCAATACCGTTCTTAACCACTGGCGGAGTGAAACCATCGAATAGGTCACTGTGATAGATACCACCCTCCATAAGCGCCGGCTGCACTCCAGTTTCATACAGAATCTTATCAACAAAGATTTGGTCGTCAGTTGACAGTGCCTGAAAACGCTTTTGCACCTGTTCAAATGACCAAACTCTGTATTGGTGAGTGCTAAAATTGGCGTTCATACCATAGACCTGAGCCTCAAAGCGTTTTTCACCGGCTTTGCTCGCCAACGCGCAGGCCTTTGCGAACGGCACATAGGTTTTAGCCACAAATTCGAGTAATCTCCCGAGGGTATCGGGAAGGCCTTGATCGAGGTCTATCCAATCACCAAACTCAGTCTGCCCTGCACAACCGCGGGGGTCACCAAATTCTCGGATTGAGTCGAGCCAGTTACAGGTTCTGGGCCCATAGACCTCCATGGTTTCGTTTGAACTGGGATCATTATAAAGGTGAATTTGCAAACTACCGCAGAGGGCAAAGTCAGCCACCGAGGGCTTAAAGCCGAACAGAAACTGATGATGCAAAAAGTGCTCTTCGAGGATATTCAACAAGTCGAGAATTTGCTTATCCACATTGGCACGCACCTCATCGCTTAAACCCAGATGCTTATCAAAATTCGGTTGACGACTGGCAAACATGGTAGCGATATCTTGAACCGTTATATCCTCCTTAGCATAGCAATACGCTCGACCTAGACGGTGACTTACGGCGCGTTTATTCTGCTGATTACCCCAGCGCGTGTGCATATGAATACGCGGCATATATTCATCGGCAAAGTCTTCCAGTAGCCACATCAAACACTGCAAACGTGGCTCGCAAGGAATAACAGACTTTTCGGTGTAACGCTGTTCAAACCACTCAATAATCGGCGTGGAATCTTGCAGCACCTCTTGATCTGGGGTGAGTATCACAGGAATAATGACCTGACCGACAAGTTTGGGCAGCGTCTTTATGGCGGCATTATAATTGGCCTCGATACGTTTATAAGGAATGCCTTTATAGTTCATGTAGGTCATGACTTTATGGGAGAAAGGCGAATGGGCACTTTGCCAAATTCGATAATACTTCTCCTCACTGGGCTGCAAAACCTGAGCTTGCTCATGTAAATGAATTTCCCGCTGCAGGTTTTTAGGAATGAAATTACCCATACCAACTCCGATCAAATTTTATAATCTCTTCACCGCTGGTGGCTTCCAGGTGCGTTCAAGCATGGCTTTCTCTGGGCCGTACACTCTCAATGTAACTCGAGTGAAATACTCACCCGCCGGTAACCAGTTGCCAACCATTCCCTCAGGAGGCTTGCCACCGATCAGAATCCGCAGGCTGCCATCGTCTTCGTAGATCAAGTCCTCTGAGTTACCGCTGATGGCATAGCGGTCATAGTCGTTGAGCATCAGGTTGGCGTCCTGGTCGTAAACTGTGAGTGACCAGAAATACCTGGCTGGCGGAGTTTGTCCCGACGGAAAGTGGAGTTCGTAAG
>Ga0315320_10004345_pt1 | contig 11612 bp, 6 predicted proteins | sample M140m21515metaG_FD_203458 | JGI IMG/M metagenome (GOLD analysis project Ga0315320, IMG submission 203458) | Ammonia-oxidizing marine archaeal communities from Monterey Bay, California, United States - M1 40m 21515 | ecosystem: Environmental > Aquatic > Marine > Coastal | place: USA: California...
CTTGCAAATCTAGGCTATACTGGTGCAACAAATGCTGATGTAACTCCTTCATGGGTTCCTTCAAGCGATCCAAGTTATCTAACAAGTTCTTCTACTGCAGTAACAAATAAACTACCACTTGCTGGTGGAACAATGACTGGTAACTTAACAGTTAGCATCCCTGACACTGGTAGTGCACCAGCAACAACAGCAGTTCTAAATATACTCGGGTATGAAGGTCGTGGAGCTGGAATAAAGATTAAAGATAGCGCGAACAGCGCAAGTGGAGCAAGCAATAGAGAATGGTTTATAGGCTCTGGATACTCACAGTCTGGATTTAGCATAGGCTATTCTGCAACAGGTTCACAATCATCCTACCCTGCACAAAACAGATTAGCAATAGACACTTCAGGCAATGGTACCTTCGCAGGAACAGTATCAGCAACTGGTGGTAACTCTACTAATTGGAATACAGCTCATGGTTGGGGTAACCATGCAAGTGCAGGCTATTTAACTTCATTTGATATTACAACACAAACCGACTCAAAATATCTAAGAAGTAATGCAAATGATGACTTTAGTGGAACACTTAACTATACACCAGATACAGGAACAATTTTATCAGTAGACGGTCAAGCAATTTTACAAAGAATGACTGCAAATGGTGCAATTACTATTGGTCATGATGACGCCATAATTATTGCAGGTGGCGATACAAGTGGCGTACTTAATACAAATATTACTAATGCTAATGAACAAGTATATTTAGGAGCCGAAGGTGGTATAGTTATGTATGCCTTCCCGAATAACGATACTACTTGGACAAATAGAAGAACATTCTCATTTGATGGAACAAATGGAATTAATTTAAATTCAAACTTTACTGTTGATAATAGCGGTAATTTAAGTGCAACAACAAAATCTTTTGATATTCCACACCCTTCAAAAGAAGGTATGAGATTAAGACACGGCGTGTTAGAGGGCCCAGAGAATGGGGTATATGTCCGAGGCAAATCGAAAGAAAAAGTTATATCACTACCAGAGTATTGGCCAGATCTAATTCATGAGGATTCGATTACAGTACAGTTAACGGCTATCGGTGGTGGACAGAATTTATATGTCGAAGACATAAAGGACAATAAGGTGTTTGTAAATGGAGATAATTATTTCTATTATATACAAGCGGAAAGAAAAGACGTAGATAGATTTGAGGTGGAATATGAGGGCTAATTTAATATATAACAAAGATACTGGAGTTTTAACTGTAGAGAATAAAGACGTGGAGGAAATATCTTTGTGGCAAGAAATTCAATTAGATACTGCGTCAGAGTTAATAATAGCTATAGAGGTCGAAAGCGACCCCGCTACAGACTTACCCGAGGGAATTGAATAATGGCAACGAGAACATCGTCACAGTCAGGAAATTTTAACAGTACTTCAACTTGGGGCGGAAGTGCCGTGCCTGTTGATGGAGACGACTTTGTAATTACGCAGGGGCATATTGTAACTGTTAACTCTGATATAAGAACGACCAATGGTTATCATGATTCTTTTGTCCATGGAAAATTACATATAACTACTAACGGACAGTTAAGAATGAATGGTACTCTTTTAGTAAGACAACATACAGGTACTGTTGGAGGCTACTTTGCAGAAGGGGATTCTAACACAGGGCCATATCTGCGAATGGATAATGGGGGTAGGCTAGAGATAAACGGAGATAATGCTGCTAATCATGCATTAAGAGGAGAAACTCATAAGTATGTTTGGATAGAGTGTGAAGGTACTGACCCACGACCAAAAACAACATTATCAGCAATTGAAACAATTGGCTCCAGCTCATTAGCTTTTACTTCAGCTTCTAATTTTAGGGCAGGAGACTGGATTCATTTATACGTAGAGGCAGAGAATATTGCAGATTGGGAAAGAGAAAAAGCACCACGAGAAGAAAGTTTTATAATACATGATATATCAAGCAATACAGTTTATTTTAGACAATTTGTAACTCCTACAGCTACTATTTCAAAAGTATCAGGAAGTAAGATATTTGTTGATGACGCTGAGGTCTTTCGTGAAGGACAAAAAATTATATTTGGTACAGGATCAAATCGTAATGTAAAAACAATTACTTCTATAGGGAAAGGCTCTAATAGAATTACATGCGATAGTAACATAACGGGAAGTGTAGTAGGGCAAATAGTTTATCAAACCGGAAGTGAAAAATGGCATGGAAGTGGGGATAGCGTACAAGCGATGGCTACTCCGTTAACTGCAGATTCTAGTTCTGGCTCAAATACAATTACAGTTGCTAATCCAAATGGGTTTAGTGTAGGGGATAGAATTCTTATAGAAGCAAACAATAATTCTGATACTAATTGGGATTATGTAATGGATTATGTTATTCAAAGTATATCTAGTAATACTATTACACTCACAACAAACCTAGCAAATAATCGTTATACTGGTGGGTGGGTTACTAACTTTGAAAGAGATACGCAAATAACAGCAGTATCAGAAGATATGACAGGCACAAGTTCGCAAAGACCTTATATTTGGATAGAACATTGGAGTTCGGGTGATGCATATTATAGAAAAATTAGATTTAGAAATATTGGGTTATATGGAATAGGTTCAAATTCAACCAATACTTCATACTACCGTGGTGTTGGTATGAATAGGTGTTCTTATGAAACAAATTCTTATGGCCAATATACTTCAGGCTTAGAAGGTTGTGCATGGCATCCAAATAATTCAGGAAATAACTCTTGTATGTATTGGAGAGAAAGCCATTATCAGAGAATGAGCAGAAATACTTGTTATAATGGACATTTAAATTTTTGGAGATGGTCAAGCGGTAATGAGGCATGTATGACTGCAAACATTTCATGGAGAGCTTCATACAGTTGTTTCCACATGGATGGATTCTATGAGCCAAGAACATGTTTTGCCTATAATCATGCATCAAGGTCAGATGATTATGGAATGTTTATATATCACGGCAGAGACCAGAGTGCAGAAGTAAGACATAATTATTTTACTCATCATGAGAACAGGCCTTTCTATTGGTATTATCAAACACAAAATTTTTTAATGGAAAGAAACTATTTTAACTATTACAGATACTGGCCACATATTGGTAGAGGCGGTGGAGATGTTATACATTTAAATAGTTATTTTGGAAATGGTTGGGATATTACTACAGGAAATACAAGTCCAATTAATGGAATCTATATTAATAGTGATTCATTAAGGCCCGATAGAAGTGGTAGAATGACAAGATGTACTTCTGTAAATCATAATTTCAAAGAAGGTGCTACAGTACAATGGGCAGGACAATGGTGGAAAGAATGGGACGAAGATGAAGCCGCCTGGAGATATAGAAGAGATTTATCTAGTAGTAGCTGGGCAGGAGATACTGAATCTATGTTAGTACCTGCAGGTGCAACTGTTTATGTAGCTGCGGAAATAAAACTTACATCTGGATTTAGTGGTAATATGCCTTTCCTAATGGCACGAACTCAACAACAATATAATAGGGGTGCATATTTAACAGGGCCTACTGATACATCTTACTCCCCTTCTAGTGAAAATCCAGATGGGTACCCAATGGGACATTATGCTAACGTTGCATTCACAAGTTCAGCAATAGGATCGTATGAAAGAAAAACATTGACACTAGATCCAGTAAATTACGATTATTATCTTGTAGTTGCAGTAGTATCAGATAGTACTAATGCAGGTAATGGAGATGAAGGCTGGCATCAAAAACCAATTGAATTATACGCTGATAAATTATCAAGTGTAAAAGAAAAGAAATTTATAACAAGTCACCAAGTACGCAGAGGACAAAATAGTTCCGCTACTAGGAAAAAGAAAAGATTAGGAGGAAGACTCAAATGAGCAATGATGTACTAATTACCCCGGGATCGCGTAAGATTGAATTCAAAGATTCATCAGCAAACGTAGACGCAAAAATTGAAACAGATGCAAGTGGTAATCTATTAATAACAAATACAGGTGGAGATATATCTATTGGGGATACTTCGTCCGATATTTTTGTAGGAGACGGAACTAATAATATTGATATTGTGTTTGAACAAAATGGTGAAATTCGTGGTACCTCAGGCGTTACAGTAACTCTTGGTGCATCAGGCAGTAATGTTACTATGGCTTCAGATCTAAACTTAAATAATAATGATATTACTAATGCGGGAACAATAAATGCTGCAAATCTAAATATTAGTGGAACTACTACTACAATTAGTAGTACAAATACAACAATTACAGATAGCATTATAGAATTAAATTCAGGATTAACAGTAGCAAATTCAAAAGATATAGGTTTTGTATTTGAACGAGGAAGTACAGGAAACAACGCGGCTTTTATATGGGATGAAAGTGCAGACAGATTTACAGTTATAACAACAACAGGCACTGCTTCAGATGATACGTTATCAGGAACAGCAGCAAACTTTCAAGCAGGAAGTTTCTATGGTAATGGTGCTAATCTTACGTCATTAAGTGGAAGTAATATTTCATCAGGAACAGTAGCAGATGCAAGAATACCAAGTTTGGCTGCTTCTAAAATTACTTCAGGTACATTTGCAGATGCAAGAATACCGAGTTTAGCCGCTTCAAAGATTACATCAGGTACTTTTGCAACTGCAAGAATACCTAGTTTAGCAGGATCAAAGATTACGTCGGGTACTATAGATACTGCAAGATTACCAAATCCTATTCAATTAACAGGTGCAAATGCCATTATTAAATTACAAGAAACAGGCGTTACAAATAACCCAAACTGGTGGCATGTAGCAGATGGCGGAAACTATTCAATAAGACTAAATAATGCTGGTAATTATCCTATTCAAATCACAACGGATAGTGATAATGATGCTGTCTCAGAAATTAATTTTAATTATACAGTTGATTTAAATAGCCAAAAACTACAGTTTGGTGGTGAAAGTACTTCTTATATACAAAATGTCAATAAACAAGATACAGATGTATGGAGATTTCAAACAGAAGATGGTCGGGTTGATATTGGCGTAGAGAATACTTCTTGGGCTCACTTTACTACAGATAGAAATAGTTTTTACTTTTCTCCAAAAGTTACTGTTCAAGGAAATATAGAACCTTACGCAGATTCTTCACATAATCTTGGTGCTAATACATTGAGATGGACAAATGTATATGCAGACACTCTTCATGGCGATGGATCAAATATAACAGGAGTTACAGCGACAGATAGTACTAAACTACCACTAACCGGTGGTACAATAACAGGAGCAGTAAATTATACTCAATCAGGAGACGCAATAACAATTTCAAGTTCAGCTCCACAAATGAAATTTAATGATACTACATCAGGTTCAGATGATTTTTGGATTCATGTAAACTCAAATAATTTCTATGTTCTTGTTGATAGAGATGATGATGGGTCATGGGACGGGAGTCACCCTTTACAATTAGAAGGCGATACGGATATTGGATATCTATTTGGTCAGCGTATATTCAATGAAGGGTATCATCCAAATGCAGATAAATGGACAACTGCTAAAACATTGACACTAGGAGGTGACTTAACTGGTAACGTTTCTTTTGATGGTTCGGCTAACTTTACACTTACAGCAGCAGTTGCCGATGACTCACATAATCATATAATCTCAAATGTTGACGGATTACAAACAGCACTTAACGCAAAAGCACCAACAGCAAACCCTACTTTTACTGGAACCATCACTAATGCAGGTACCATAACTACAGGTAGTACTCAACATCTAATGAACACACCTCATGGATATATTTCTTTAGGCCCGCAAAATACAAGCTGGGGACATATATATACTGACAGACCCAACTTTTACTTTAACAAGAACTTATATGTACTTGGTGATAAAGTATTTCATGACACATATCACCCAAATGCTGATAAGTGGACTACACAAAGAACATTGACATTAAGTGGTGAAATGACTGGTAGTGTTTCATTTGACGGCTCTGGTGCTATTAATATGACCAATACTGTTCTTGACCATGGTGCTTACTATCTAGGAGCTACTACTGCAGAAACTGGAAGAACTGTAAAAGAGAGTGGGTTATATACTTACAATGTACATAATAATAATTTAGGAACTGGAACATCTACAGCTTATTATTCAGTTATGGCTTGGGGTGCTGGAACTGGGGGCTCTGCTCAACTTGCAGCAAAGTGGACATCTAATTGGGACAAGTTATATTTTAGAAGTCTGAGAGATACAACAAATAATTGGTCAGATTGGAGAGAGATATATCATACATCTCACAAGCCAACGTATACCGAACTCGGAACAATGGCGTACTCAAACTTAACAGGTACTCCAACAATTCCGGCTGCAGTAACTAACAATAACCAATTAACAAATGGTGCTGGTTATATTACAGATGGTAATACAAACTGGAATAATACATACGGATTTATTACATCATCAGACTCAAGTATTACTAATAAACTACCTTTAGCTGGTGGAACAATAACTGGCGGATTAACTATATCAGGTTCAGTAGACTCTGGCGCTACTAATATGGGTTTCTATGAAAGTGCAGGAACAAATTTAATACTAAAAGGCGATGCAAATGGCCGTAGTGGTATTTTCTTTGAATCTGAGAAGAACGGCACAAATATTAATGATCCATCTGATTATGGATTTATCCAATATCATCCTTATGGACATGGGGGTACTTCTGGAGAAGCCGCAGATTTTGTAATTGGTGTATCAAATGACTCTACTGACCATGTTATTATTCAATCTCCTTATAATGGAGGAGTAAAAGTTGGGTACAAAGACGCAACAAGTGGAACTGGGCTAACTACTCAAACGGTGTTCCATGATGCTTATCATCCAAATGCTGATAAGTGGACTTCAACAAAAACATTGACACTAGGAGGTGACTTAACTGGTAACGTTTCTTTCGATGGTTCTGCTAACTTTACACTTACAGCAGCAGTTGCAGACGATAGTCACAATCATATAATCTCAAATGTTGACGGATTACAAAGTGCTTTAGATGGCAAGACTTCCATAGATCATTTTAGACATACAGGTCATGGAAACTATACAAGTACAACTACATCAGCATTATTAACTGAAGCACTTGGAGATGACGCATTTGATTCTAAGTTAACTGCCCATAAAACAAGTTGGTCATATTCTGGTAATGGTAACTTAACAGATGCTGGTAGGCTTACGGAACTTGCTGGAACATCATGGTTATGGTGGACTGATAATTCAGCCGATAATGTTCAAGGCAATATTACTGGCCTTTGTATAGCACCAACAACTGGTGGTTCTGCTGGCAAGATGTTCGTATATAACAATCATGGTGCTAGTTATAGTCCGGGCTGGAGAGAGATATGGACTTCTACTTCGGATGGTGCTGGTTCAGGATTAGATGCTGATAAGTTAGATAATCAAGAAGGTTCATACTATTTAGATTATAATAACTTTACTAATACTCCCTCTTCAGGTGCCAATTATTATTTAAATGGTATCAGTAAATCGGGTAATACACTTACATTTAGTGTAAATGGAGCAACTAACCAATCATACACATTTGGTTCTAATGCATTTAATAGTACTACAATTCCAACAAACAATAACCAGTTAACAAATGGTGCTGGTTATATAACAGGGTTTGATATAACTACTCAAACAGATGCCAAATATGTAAGAAGTGATACTGGAGATACTGCATCAGGTCAAATAACCTTTAGTAATGGTGGTGTATTTGCAACAAATGGAGTTAGACTATACCGACAAAACACAAACTCAACAATTTGGTTTAATGGCTCATCAGCAGCGGATACAAATCATGCTCTTTGGAATTCATACTACGGCACTAGTCCAACTACCAGAGGAGCAGCTAATAGTGGATTTGATGGAATATATTGGAATACATATCAAGGAATTCACATTCGAGGCGGACTAGGTGGAGCAGTTGACTGTATTAAGGTTGCAAATTCAAGTGGTTCAACAACAGACCATAATGTTACCTTATATGCATCAAATGCAGCAAGACTCGCAACAAACACTACAGGAGTAGATGTTACAGGAAGAACCACAACAGACGGATTAACAAGTGTTGGGTCTATAATTGTATCAGGCGCTTCTCCTACTATTGTATCAAGAGGTTCTGACTCTGAAATAGTATTCCAATCAACCAATGAATCTGCAAGTAATCCTCAACAGTTTTTTATACAACACAATTTAGGGAATGTTAATATTGGTAATAGCAGAGGTAACATTAATTTTAGTGCTGGAACATTGCAATACGGTGGAAATACAGTTTTAACTACGGCATCAACACAAAGTAAATATTTAAGAAGTGATACTTCAGATCAACACACAAGTGGACAAATTACTTTTAATGGAGGAATACATATTGGTAGTACAAATACTTATATTGTTCAACACGTAACAAATGGTTTAGGTTTTAGAGTTGGAACAGGAAACTATTATGGGCTAAAAATAGACCCAACTGCAGGACATACAGAAACTATTAAAACTGGAGTAGGAGGGGCTTATAATGCTTTACAAGGAGTTCTTCAAGTAAAGGGCGATCAAACCATGAATCGTGGTTCCATTATTCGATGGGCAAATGACGGGGGAGGAACTGGGGAATATATACACTCAAAGGCATCTTCTCCTTATGATGTATGTCTTCATTCTGGTTCGTATGACGGTATACAAGTTCCAAATACAGGAGCAGTAAGAATAAACCATAATGGGGCTCAAAAATTTGTAACTACAAGTACAGGAGTTAGTATAACAGGAGCTCTTGTAGCAAGTGGTAATATAACAGCATATTCTGATAGAAATAAAAAGAAAAATATTAGAGATTTAGAATCTGCAAGTAAATATTTAAACTCTATTAATCCAAAAAGATTTGCTTGGAAAGACACTGAAAAAGAAGATATTGGATTTATTGCCCAAGATGTTGAAGAAGCAGGTTTATCCGAATTTGTTTCTGATAGCCCCGCGTATAATTCAGAAACAGCATTAGAAGAAGGAATCATAAAAACTTTAGACTATGGTAAAATGGTATCAGTACTATGGGGTGCAGTAAAAGAACAACAAGAATTAATAAATAAATTAACAAGTCGTTTAGACGACATAGAGAAAGGAGAATAAAAATGGCAATAACCAAAACAACAACACTAGAATTTATAGAAGTAAAACCTGCAACAGATACGTCTGCAGCAGACACTGCAAATGCTAAATATCCAGCAGTGATGTTAAGCATATTAGATACAATAGATGATGTAGAGGACGAAACTTTACCTATAAATAATTATAGAACTAAAATTTTAACAAAATTTGTAGAAGACGGTGGGGATGCTACCGACGTATCTGGCGAAGATGCTTTAGTACAGACAGTATGTGGAGCAATCTGGAGTTAATTATGGCTTTGCAAACATCAGGAGCAATAACACTTGACCAAATATGGATAGAATCACAAGGAAGTGGTTTTGCAGGAGGTTCTACCTCTAATATGGATGTTGCTAACATTAGAAACTTAGTAGAAGCGTCAGGTAAAACAATTAATAACACATCAGGTACTGCAATATCATTTTCAGATTTTTATGGTGCTGAAGCGTTTGGCTTCGGAGCAGCAACAAATACAGTAGCCAGTGCTTTATTTACACAGTATGGAGATAATACAAACGGTGGTAACATGCACGCAGGAATACAAATAAAAGTAACCTGGAATTCAAATAATTCTCATACTATAGCATATCAAGACGGTACTCTCTTTAACCCAGGAGGAGACTTTTATACTGGAGGAAGTAGCGGTAGTGGTAGTTTTACTACAAGTGTAAATCCAGAAACTTTACAATTTCGATGGGTAATAAATAGTGCTAGAATTGGCCATGCAGATACAAATAGCGGAAATGAATCTTTTAGATTAAACTATAATGTAAACAGTACAACGACAGTTAATCTTCAAAATATTAGTAATCCTGCTAATACCGACTATGACTATACTAGTTCTTGGATAACATGCACTCCGAGTAATTTTGGAGGTTCTAGTAATAATACTCAAAGGTTTCAATTATATGTCAGTGCAAATGCTTCTCCCAACAATGAATTTGCCAGAGCAACTTTCACATTAAATAGTGGAGGATATGTAAGATTAGAATTTAGAGGGCAAGAAGGAAATGTTCCTAATAATGGTAATGCTCATGCTTTTCATCCAGTTCATACTATACAAAAAAATTACGTGTCAAGCAGTAATCCAACCTTATCAGCAGTTAGTTGGGACGAGCCGGAAAATTCTTGTATCATGCCAGATATGTTTGTTTATACTCAAGCAAATGGGTACGAAAAAGTACGCAACATTGTAGTTGGAGATAGAATTTTAGCGGCAGGTAGTTTAACAGATGCTTCAGTAGAAGATCAATATGTAGAAGTTACAGAAGTAAGTCCACATAATAGAAGTGGGTATTGGGATGTGAAAGGATTACATATTACAAACGATCACCCTATCTGGATAGGAGGAGCTTGGGTAAAAGTTGAAGACTTAGATGGAAGAACTAGTAGAGCATATGTAGAGGAAGACTCAACTCCAATATACTTAGGAACTACTCCTGGCTGGTATTATGTATATGGAGAAGACAGAATATCATCAGATGAAGCTAAATTACGTCAATGGATAGTAAGTGGAGAATATGCGCCAACAACTGAGTAATTTTTTAAACTTAGTTAGAGAGGACAATTTATTACATCAGTTTTCCAACTATGATATTTATATATGGAGTAACTTTGTACTAAATGAAAGCCCAGATATAGATTTACAATTTGTCGGAGAAGTAACTCCAGAACTTGGAGAAGCTTTATGGAACTTAACTTGGAAATATAAAAAAGTATTTCCATATAGATTAGACCCTTGTATGTATTCAGATACAAAAATATTTCAACATATAAATAGATTCAATCAATCTAAGAAAGATATTTATTATTTTGATGAAGAAATAATAAGATATAAATGTTGGAACTTAAAAAGAAACGAGTACCATGGAAGAGAAATTAAACAACTTGAGCAACGGTTATATAAAATTAAACAAATATTTGCTAGAAAAGATGGTAAATATAAGACACGAAAGTGGCCAGAGCCTATATTACTAAAAGACTTACTATGAAAAAACTACTTATAATAGCGACTCCTCGTTCTGGGTCATCTGCTTTATATAATGCAATCGCATCAAATTACTTTGAGTATCATTCTTACTTTGAGCCTTGGAGTAGGTGGAATCATGTACTTCCACAAGGAGAACACATAGTAAAGAGCTTAGTACATCATCAGAAAGAATGGGGACACATTATAAGTGCTTATGACAAAGTTATTTATATTAGTAGACAAAATGTAGATGCAGGATTTAAAAGCTATAATCAAGGCTGTCACACTAAAAACTTTGTAGATAAATATACACTAGACGACGAGTTACCTGAAATGCCAGGACTCAGAGAAAAGTATATGAGATTTCATAAGAAACTAGAAAATATTGCTCAAGATAGAATATGGTACTATGAAGACTTGTTTTATGATAAAAACATGGTTGACAAAATGATTCGATACCACAAACTTGATATAAG
>Ga0315320_10004346_pt1 | contig 11612 bp, 12 predicted proteins | sample M140m21515metaG_FD_203458 | JGI IMG/M metagenome (GOLD analysis project Ga0315320, IMG submission 203458) | Ammonia-oxidizing marine archaeal communities from Monterey Bay, California, United States - M1 40m 21515 | ecosystem: Environmental > Aquatic > Marine > Coastal | place: USA: California...
AGCGAGGTGAGCGTGGAGCAGGTGGACGGCGGAGCAGGGACCGCGGGGGTGGACATGATGTCGAAGATGATGCAGATGCAGTTCGAGGCGACGCTCAAACCCGAGGTCAAGAAGGCGCTCGAGTGGAAACGGAAAGAGTGAGGCAAGACTCCATGGTGACGCATCGCATCGATGGATTAATAAACTTTGGATTAATAATAAACGCTACTCGGATCGCGCGAGGTGGAGCTTGGCGCTCGCCTGCATCTTCGCCACCGCCGACCGCTCCGTCTCCGACATCTCCGCGATCGACGGCTCCGTCCCTTTCAACAACAGATCACGCGCCGAAGCCTGCATCTGCATCACCGCCGCCTTCTCGCTCTCCGACAGATCCGACACGTACGAAGTATCCAAGTCTCGAAGCTCCATCCCCGCTCCATCCCCGTTCTCGTCCACGACGTCCATGTGGCTCCGGCCGGTATCCCCACCAGTATCCGAGGGTAACGACCCAGTCAACGACAACGTCAGCGCGTCCGCCGCACGCGCCAGCGTGTCGTCCGCGGAGAGGTTAGAATCCGACCCACCCGTGTTATTATTCACGCCTCGCACGGCGTCACTCACAGACCGCTGCAGCGCCTCCACGCTCTTCCCGCTGCCCGTCAACAACGCCTTCTGCAGCACGCGCTCGGCGTCCAAAGCGTCCACGTCGTCGCCATCTCCGCCGTTATCCTCGTCGTTATACACGTTCACCTCCTCCATCTCCTTAGCCGCCAACGCCAACTTCAATTTTTCTCCTCGTTCGCGCTCCATTCGAGCTCGGACCATGTGCCCGCGAGCGTTCGCCTGGATCTTAGCCGCCGCCAAGTGCTCCTCCTCGAGCCGCAAAGCCTCACTGCGCGGGCTCGGGGCGACGGACCTTAACCCTAAACCCGGCGCGGGCGTCGTCTGATTACTGGTAGCCGCGCCGGTACCAGTACCGTATTTACCGTTTGGCTGATCATCCGGGAACGAGTCGTCGGGCGAATCGTATCCGTCGTGTCCTCCGTGTCGGTCGCACGCATCCTCCACGTCGGATAGCGTCGGGAGCTTCATCTGCCTCACCTCCGAATCATCCCCCGGGCTCGAGCGTCGTCCATGGCCTGGGGTCCATTCAACGTTGTTCCGATGCCCCCCCTCGGATGGGGACGTGAAACCTCGGCGCGCCATCCCCCCGTCTGACGGGGTCAGACCCGGGGTGCTATCCGCGCTCCTGTCCACACCCCCGAACGCCGCGGGAGACGTGACGTGCAAGCCGCGCGGGCGTCCGATGTACCGAGCCGCGGCGGACGGCGCCGGGGATGGGAAATCGCCCGGTGAATCCACGTCGTTTGGATCGAGTAACGGGTCGTTGGCAGATGGCGTTCCAACCCCGGTTCCTTGATGCCTATTTGCGCCTACGAACCTCCCTCCGACCCGTGCGCCGATCGTCGGCGTCGCCTCCGGGTTGCCGTCGATGCCGTTGATGTCGTCGTCGGAACCGACGGAGGACGGCGGGCGGATGGGAGCCGGGCGTCTGTTCGACAACGGCGGCTTGGGCTTGGCGCCTCTTTGATGATTATTAGCGGGACTCCTGTTGTTCGGCGGTGGCGGTTTCAGGAGGCCGAGGCCTCGCGTGGCGGATCCCTTGGCGGTGCCGAACCCTGCGGCGCGCGGAGGGGACACGCGTGGCATCGCGTTACCACCGCCGTCCGGGTTGAACCCGTCGAACGTCTTGCCGGTGGACGCGTTGGTGTTGTAAGACGCCCCGTGTTGACCGAGTGTGAAATCGCGAGTGGACAGCTGTGACGATCCCCCGTTCGATAACATCGCGTCGACGCCCTCGAGCCCTTGCGCGAGTATGGCGGAGGATTCCGGTGTGCACGCGCGGATCCCCGCGTCCACCGCGATCGCCGCCGCGCGTTTAACCTCGTCGCCGACCCCCAACGTCAGCGGGTGCGCCTCACGTGGGCGGCTGAGCTTTGGACTGAGCACCGAGCCGTCGGGGGCGATGTTGCTTCCACCGTTCGATGATGATGGGGCGACGCCGTACCTGCGCTCCATCGCCTCGCGCTGCTTCCGGGCTCTGTTGTCGAGGTACGCGCGCATCTTCTCCGACGCCACCAGTGACTTGGCGCCGTTGATCTTGCCGTGGATCTTCGCCTTCTCCGCATCCGATAGCCCATGCGGCGCGTCTCCGGCGTTGTTGCTGTTGTTACCAGAGGCGTGACTCGGGGGCAGCTTCCCCGCGGACGGAGGGAAGGACGCGCGCTTCTTGCGGCCGGCGGGGTTGACCCCGCCGATCACGAGCGCGGGCTGCGACGTCCCGAGCGCCTTCACACCGCCGCCGTCGTCGCCCATGGGGAACGTTTACGGGTATACGCTGATGCCTCCCAGGGTGTTTGCCGGGGCGGATCGATGTTGGATTTCAACTCGAATCTATCCCGAGCCCTTCGTGGGAGGGGCTCTCGTACGGCCCCGCTCGTTCGAAGGCCTTCGGGTGCGGACTCCGACGCGTCTTCGCGCTCGCGTTCGCCTCGTGCGAACGAACGAATCGCGATGCCGCCGCGCGAGACGTAAGTGCGGTGACCGGGCGGGTCCACATCAAGGTTTCCGCCCCAGCCCGAGCAGCTGACCTGGCATTTTGACGACCGACAACTTCGCCAAAAGCGGGTTTGACTTTTACCTTCGACTACTTCGCTCACGCGATACTACTAACCCGCACCGACCTCCGCTAACACCTCCCGCTCCAGCCTCTCAAACTCCGCGAGCTCCGCATCCTCCGTCGAGGAAGTCAGCGTCTCGTGCACAGCTGTGTCGGCACCCTCGGCACCCTTAGCGTCGACCGAGTCCGCCTTCTCCTCGACTGTATCGTCCCGACCCTTCACAATAAACCCCTCCTCCTCCGCAGGCTCCTCCACCTCCTCATCCCCGCTCGACACGCTATGACTACTCCTCCACTCTTCCTCCTCGCGCCGCGCCGCTGCCTCCGCCTCTGCACGTGCGGTGAGCACACGCACGTCACGCGCACGCACGAGGGCATCGTACATAGGCAAACGATTTCTCCGCACAGCTGTGTCGTTTCCCTCTCCCTCGTCCTCACCGTCGCTGTCGTCGTCGTCGTCGACCTCGTGCCCGGGTTTAACACCAATTACACCCGCATCTTCCCCCGGTAACTCGCCCACGACAGTGACCACCCGGTTTCCATGTTTCGCGACGTACGCTAACCGCTTCTCGGCGCGAACGCGTTCGGCTCGTTCGATTTTGACCGCGGCGTTCCGGGCTCGTTGTAAGAGCTTACCGCCGGGGTCGCCCCAGTGCTCGGGTCGGTCGACATCCTTCTCGAACTCCTTCTCGGCGTCCTTCTCGTCGCCGTTATGGTCGGGGAAGGCGCCGCGGGAACCCTTGGCGCGCCGGATGACGGTGCCGCCTTGCCACCGCGGCGGCTGCTTGTTGGTGTTTTCATCGCCGACGGTGCTCGGCCTCGAGGACCCGGTCTCGGATCGTGGCTTACCTTGGCTCGCCGCTTCCAACGCCGCGGCCCTGGCGGCTTCACGTCGCGCCGTCGCTTCCTCGCGCCTGATCTGCGCGGGTGCCTTGCGAAGCGCGATGGGTTTAGAGCCCAAAAAGAGTCCGGCGTCGATGGGCTCGTCGTCAAAGTACTCTGAGTTCTCATCTTCGAGATCTTCTTCATCCTCTTCATCGTCCGTCGGGCTCGACGCGTATGTATCGTCGTCGTATCTGTGAATGGGGGAATGCGTCGGGGGCGACGGGAAGGGTTCGTCGGGAACCTCCGAGCCGTACCGAGGCGCGGGCGGGCGATGCGTGTCGAGCGACGGCATCGGAGGCGCCTTCTCCGGGGGACTCTCGTCTTCGTCTTCAGCTAGGTGTCGGTGCATCGTGGCGTGCGCGGGCCGCCCCGGCGCGGGTTCGGGCGACGGCGTCGGGGACCACCCCGCGATGCCGTCGCGCCTCGCGCGCGTCTCCTTCTCCCACCGCAGCCTTTGCGTGAGCGAGCCGACGGACGTTCGGGACGTCGCGTGCAGTCGCCCCATGGAAGATGAGGACTCCTTCTCTGTCGGCACGGAGACGGCGACGCGGTCCATCTCGCGCATGAGCTCGTCGCCCTTACGCATGAGGTCGCGATGCGTGTGCGTCAAGTGCGAGTTGGTGTCCTTCCGCGTCAGCGTCTCCCGCGGATGTCTGACGCCCGACTTCGTCCCATCGGTGGCCAGCCCTTCGGTACGGCCATTTCCTGGTTGGACCCCTCCGAGTCCGTGCGCCCGCTCGGTGTCCGCCTTCCTGTGCGCTATCTTGTGCTTGACGAGCGAGGACGCGTCGTGGAAGCACTCCTGGCATCGTTGGCACCTGAATCGCGCGCGCTCCTCGACGCGCACGACCCCGGCCGCCGTCATCCCCTCCCCTCCCCGAGGGCGGCCCAAAGACTGTGACGTGATGTGAACTGCAAGCATCTCACGAACGCGCCCAACTTCAGAATATTTCGCGCCACGCATGGTGGCGGTCGTCGCCATGGCGCGGGTTATGATGCCTCCGCGCGCCGCCGCGGGAGTCGCGGGCGGCAAACGCGACGCATCGAGCGAGGACAAGTCCGGCCTCGACGCCTCCGACGGCGGCTTCCTCCACATGCGCCGCGTCGGTCGCGTTCGAAGCATCGCCACCTACCCGCTCAAGGGTGCCCGGGGCCAAACTCTGGATCGTGCCAAGGTGTCGCTCGGTTCGTCCACCCCGCGCGACCGGGAGTTCGCGCTCCTGCGGCACGAGAACATCGAGCAGTTCTGGGCCAGTGCGGGCGATGGCGATGCGACGGACGACGCGGTCCACGCGGGAAAGATACTCGCCACCGGCGAAGGGAAGGACCCCGGCCATCACAGCAACAAGGTGCCGCGAAAAAACTCCCGCGTTACGAACTTTACTTTTCCCCCCGCGTCGAGCCCCCGCGAAGCATGCGACTGACCTATCCTCCATCCATCATCCACAGCATTTATTCCACCAGCTCATCACGGACCCGAGCATGGTGCGGTACGGCGTGACGATGCTCGGCGACACCGGCATCGCCGTCGTCGACGTCGCCACCGGGGCGACGCTGGTGTCGTGCCTGGACGTGAGCGACGCGTCGCAGCGGCAAAAGATCGAGGCATTCTTCGGGGATGCGCTGGAGACATCGAGCGAGTCCGCGCCACCGAGCCTCGTCCGCGCGGCGGGTCACTCGTTCGCCAACGTCGGCGGGCGACCTTACGAGCACGTCCTACACCTCAACGCGGAGCCCACCGTCCGTGAATGCTACGAGGAGCTCGTCGGCGGGAATGATGACACAGCTGTGCGGGAATTAGATTTGGAGTCCCTGGAGTCCTTCGCGCTGAGGTTCAGGCCCAACATCGTGATTGAAGACGCTGGGGACGGATCGCTGAAGCCGTGGTCCGAGCTGGGATGGTGCGGGCACGACGTGCGCGTGGGCCCGGAGGTTGTGCTGCGAATCAACGAACCGACGATACGGTGTCCGAGCACCAGGGTGCGATACGATGATTCGGATGCGCCGGGCGGCACGGCTGTGAACGTGGAGCCGGATGTCGCTTTGAGGAGCGCGTTTCCCGACCTTCGGGCGGGAATTTTTGGAAAGGAGACGCTCCTTGCGGAGAAGGGGAGTTACTTGGGCTTGTACGCGACGGTGATTCAGGGGGGGACGATGTCGCCCGGGGATGACATAGTGGTCATCGGGTGATGGATGTGTACAAGTACATTTTTTGTGAAAAATTCATTTTGAGACTGAAAAAGCGATTTGCAGTGGATAACAGGCGCGTCCGCCGAGGCCTGTGGTCACTCCGACGGACGTAAGGTTCGTTAAGTGTCCGCATCGTAACGTCACAGGATATAATGAGCGCATTCACCGCCTCCGCGGTTGCCTCCCCCGGCGCCGCCAAGGTTCTCGCGTCCCGCCGCTCGGTGGCGTCGAGGGCCCCGATGATGGCTGCGAGGGCGCCCGTCGCCAAGTTCGGCGCCCGCGCGCCCCTCTCCGTCTCCGCCAAGGCTGGTCCCTCCGGCGAGATCAAGAAGGTGCGTGCCCGCGTGATCCACGATGCCCACGTCGATTTGTCGTTCGAGCGCGGGTGGACTCGCTTCCACCCGCGTCGCGGACGGCCCTCCACAGACGAACCCTCCAAACCCTGTAGCCCTCATTTCATCATTTTCGTTCGGCCGCCCCTCCACTGCACGGTGCCGATGTCCCGCGCCCTGACCTCTCGATCCACTCGTCATCCTCGTCAACCTCGCAGGTTGTGCTCGCGTACTCCGGCGGCCTGGACACCTCCATCATCCTCAAGTGGCTCCAAGACACCTACGGCTGCGAGGTGATCACGTTCACCGCCGACCTCGGCCAAGGCGAAGAGCTCGAACCCGCGCGAGCCAAGGCTGAGCAGATGGGAGTCAAGCAGGTACGTCCTTCGACCGTACGACATTTCTCGCGTGTATGCCGTTACGATTGTCTATTTGTCTATTTCCTATTTCATTTTTCAAAACCAATTCCTAACTGTTTCCCCATACGAACACAGATTTACATCGACGACCTTCGCGAGGAGTTTGTCCGCGACTACGTGTTCCCCATGTTCCGCGCCAACGCCGTGTACGAGGGCACCTACCTCCTCGGCACATCCATCGCCCGGCCACTCATCTCCAAGAGGCAGATCGAGATCGCCAAAGAGGTTGGCGCCGACGCCGTGTGCCACGGTACGCTTATTTGGCATATTATTTGTAATTCCTGCATGGGCACGTATGGGCGATTAGACTGACGTCGTGTTTAACTCTCACAGGTGCGACGGGCAAGGGTAACGATCAGGTGAGGTTCGAGCTCGGGTACTACGGCCTCAAGCCCGACATCAAGGTCATCGCGCCTTGGCGCGAGTGGGACCTCAACTCCCGCACCAAGCTCCTCTCCTACGCGGAGGAAGCCGGCATTCCAATCGCTAAAAACAAGCGCCAAGAGGCTCCGTACTCGATGGACGCGAACTTACTCCACATTTCCTACGAAGGCCTCGCGCTTGAGGACCCGTGGGTGGAGTACACCGAGGACATTTTCACCAGGTCCGTGTCACCGGAGAACGCCCCGGATGAGCCCACGTACCTCGAGATTGAATTCGAGAAGGGCGACCCGGTAAGTTTATTTTATGGGAACGTATTGGCAATCAAACGACTGACGTCATGTTTTGATGATCACAGGTTGCGATCAACGGCGAGAAGATGTCCCCGGCGACGATGCTCACCGCGCTGAACAAGTACGGCGGCGACAACGGCATCGGGCGGCTTGACATCGTCGAGTCCCGCTTCGTGGGCATGAAGTCCCGCGGCGTCTACGAAACCCCGGGCGGCACGCTGCTCCTCCACGCCAGGCGCGGTATCGAGTCCATCTGCCTCGACCGCGGCGAGGCTCATCTCAAGGATGAGCTCATGCCCCGCTACGCCGAGCTCATCTACAACGGCTTTTGGTTCTCCCCCGAGCGTGAGATGCTTCAGGCGGCGATCGATCGATGCGCCGACAGCGTCAACGGCACCGTCCGCGTCAAGCTCTACAAGGGCAACGTCGACGTCGTCGGGCGTAAGAGCGATCAGTCGCTGTACAACGCGACCATCGCGTCGTTCGAGGACGACGGCGGCGCGTACGATCAGAAGGATGCGGCTGGTTTCATCAAGCTGCAGGCGCTCAGGTTGAGGACGCTCGGCACCCAGCGAGGCGTGCCGAAGTGAAGTGACCGTCAGTGATCGCTGCAGTTGAAGAGGGGTGAATGGAACGGCGTATTTTAATACAAACGCATAGTGGTATCACGGCGCTTCTCGCTAGCTAGCTTCGGGATGTCATCACGCGGCCGATGAGGCGGGCCTATGCTTCAACGTTTGGAACACGCCCGTCGATAAGCAGTCGATGATGTCGCCACCCATGGACCCTGGGCTCGCCGCCACCGCGAGTGTGACTCAGCTGCGAATTCATTTTTCAATGTTGTGGCTCAACGTTCGAGTCGCTCGCACGAGGCAACAGAAAAACTGTCATTCGACGACGCGCGCCGCCGGGGATCACGACGATGACGCGCCGCATGACGTTCGCCGCCCCGTGCGCGCTCCTCCTCGTCCTCATCGCGGGGACGACGACGTGCGTGGACGGCGCGATTCACCCCTACACCGCCGCCAGGTTCACACCCACCGCGGACGCGCACGTCTTCCGCGCCGGCCGCGAGGGCCTGTTCGAGACCACAGGTTCCGACCACACGAAGCACGACGTGAAGGGCGACTTCGCGGTCAAGAAGGCGGCGCACGACTCGTACGTCCGGTTCGAGAACGTCGAGTTCAAGCGCTCGCGGTCGCACGCGTCGCAATTCAGCGGGGGCGACAGCGAGGGCAAGTCCACCGGCGCCGTCCACGCGGTGCTCTTCGAACTTAAAGATCATTTCCGGATAGGATACGCCGACCCGACCGATGGGCGCCACCACTTCTGCTGCGACAGCGCGGATCTCGTCGCGGCCACCGGGTGCGACATGGGCGAGGTGCTCATCGCACCACCGGAGGACGGCAGGGAACCCGAGTCCGGCTGGCCGTGGGTCCGACGCGTCGAGTTCGTCGGCGACCACGCCGTCCGAACCATGACCGATCAACAAGTGAGTTTAATTATTTAATTCGCACACGGGCAATTAGGCTGATGTCGTGTTTTGTGTACAGGTTACAATCACGCAGAGCGGCATGTATTACCTCTGGTTCGTGACGTGCGACGGCGACACCGGGGCGTCGCTGACGGTCAGCGGCCGCACCGTGTGGCATAACCCGCACGGGTACCTCCCGGGCATGATGCGACACATGCGTCCCTTCTTCGGGACCCTATCGCTTGCATACGGAGCATTGGCATTCTGGTGAGAGTTTATTTTTATTTACACACGGGCAATTCGACTGACGGCGTGTTTTGTTCAACTGTTAACTCTCACAGGTGGGGCGCTCGTGTCGTGTTGCACTGGAAAGACGGTTCCGTGATGCAGTTGCATTACTACATCTCCGCCGTCGTCAGTGCGTCGTTGTTGGAGTCGTTTTTGTGGTATATCGATTACGAATACTTCAACGACACGGGGACGAGGCCGTACACACTGACCCTGTTAGCCGTCGTCGTCGGCGCAGCGAGGGAGAGCGTGAGCCGAACGCTCGTGTTGGTGGTGAGTTTATTTCTATTTCCCTATTTAGTTCAACTCTCGTATAGGCAATTCGACTGACGATGTGTTTTGTTCAACTCTTGCAGGTGTCCATGGGATACGGAGTGGTGAGGCCGACGTTGGGCGGTCTGACGCACAGAGTGCTCGGTTTATGCGCGGGTTACTTCATCGCGGCGGCGAGCTTGGACATCGCGACGCACGTGGGTAACGTGGATGACTTAACGCAAGGTACCAGGGTGTTCCTGGTTCTCCCGGTGGCTCTCATGGACGCGGGGTACGTGTTGTGGATATTCAGCAGTTTGTCGAGGACGTTGGGTCAGTTACGGGCCCGGCGACAGCTGGCGAAGCTCAATTTGTACGCCAAGTTCACCAACGTGCTCGCCATCAGCGTCGTGGGCAGTGTCATGTGGATCGGGTACGAGACGTGGTTCAGGGCGACGGACGCGCTCAACGAAAAGTGGGAGAGCGACTGGGTCGTCGGAGCTTTTTGGCATCTTTTGTCTTTCTTATTACTCGCCGCGATTTGTGTCCTGTGGGCGCCGAGCGACGCCGCCACGCAGTTCGCGTACAGCGAGGTTGGCAAGAACGATCCTGCGATGTTCGACGGCCTGGAGGGTTGGGATTTCGGCGACGCGGGACGCGATGACGGTGCGTATTCTGACGAGGAGGAGGGTATTAGGAAGGGTGGGGTTCCGATGCGGAAAGTGTCGCCGGGGCACATGAGCGGCGGCGCCCAAATGAACGTGGGCCAGACGCCGTTGAAGGGAGGGGACGTGTTTCTGATGGACTCGGACGACGAGGAGGAGATGCGACTGGCGCGCGATAAGATGCGATAGAGAGTATTATGAACTACCGTGACTCTCTGTGTACTGCCGATGTCATTTGTTCGACCCGCACTCCTTGCATCTTCTGCGCTCACGACCGTGCTCGCAGATTGATGCACCACCGCACTCCTTGCATGAAGAGCGTATACGTCCGTGCTCGCATATTTGTGACCCACCGCACTCCTTGCATTTAGGGCGATGACGACCGTGCTCGCAGACTGATGCACCACCGCACTCCTTGCACTGAGAGCGCTGACGACCGTGCTCGCAGACTGATGCACCACCGCACTCCTTGCACTGAGAGCGCCGACGGCCGTGCTCGCATATTCCTGACCCACCGCACTCCTTGCATGTAGAGCGCACACGACCGTGCTCGCAGATTCCCTTTCCACCGCACTCCTTGCACTTGTCGCGCCGACGACCGTGCGGACAAGCGCTGCACACCTTGCACTTCGAGCGGTACTTCACCCCGTGCTCGCAGGGCCCGTGGTGCATCGGGGCTCTCTTCCGCTTCGTGCCCTTCTTGGTCGGCTCCTCTCTCGATGTATCCGTCTTCTCTGCATCGCCGACATCCGGAACGTCTATCCTGACGCGCGGCCTCCAAACCGTCGTCATCATCTCCGCGCCCATCGAAGTGCCCGCCAACGACACCACATGCACGGCTCCAAAACTTTTTTCACCCGACCGTTCGTGTGCCGTCATTGATCTTTGTGGGTCCGAGTCTGCACTCAGTGCGCTCCGGCGCGTGGAGGCGGCGCGCGGTTCTTCCGTCGTCATGCCGCGTCTCAACGGCTTCCGCGACGGCGAAGGTCGCATCAGCATGAACGCGCACCAGTGGGGTGGCATCGCCGCCTACGCCTCCCTCGTGCTCGGGTTCTACCTTCTCCAGATGCCGGCCATGGCTTCCGACGACGCGAGACTCGCGCTCGAGATCTGCTACGGTGCCGTCGCGTTGGTCGCCGCGGGGGCGTTCGTGAAGGCTGCGGCGGTGGACCCCGCGGACGATAACGGCGACGACCCGGAGGCGAGCCTGTTCTGCCAGATGTGCGACCGCAACGTGCGCGCGGGGAGCAAGCACTGCCGCACTTGCGACAAGTGCGTCGAGCACTTTGACCATCACTGCAACTGGCTCAACAACTGCGTCGGGTCGCGGAACTACCGAAGCTTCTTCGTGCTGGTCACCGTGGTGCTCGTGCAGGTGTGTGGACAGCTGTGCGCTGGCGCGTGGCTCCTCGCGTGGGTCGTGAACAACCCACGCGGCGCCGACGCGTTACTCGACGATACCGGCCGATTCCCCTCGCACCTCACGCGACAGGAGTACCAGTGGTGCCTCTACTGTTACCTCCTACTCTGCCTATGCCTCGGGTACCTCGTCGGGGACCTGTTCGCGTTCCACATCTTACTCATGCGACGGGGAATCACGACGTACGACTACATCGTGCAGCAGAGAGAGGAAAGCCGGCCGGGTGGGGCGGCGGCGACGCATCAAAGACGAGCGGATTGGGTAGACGCCAAGGGTGGCGACGTATTCAAATCGTGCCCGTGTGCCGGGAACAGGGTCGGCATCGGCGACGAAGACGGTTCATCTTCCAGCGGG
>Ga0315320_10004349_pt1 | contig 11609 bp, 15 predicted proteins | sample M140m21515metaG_FD_203458 | JGI IMG/M metagenome (GOLD analysis project Ga0315320, IMG submission 203458) | Ammonia-oxidizing marine archaeal communities from Monterey Bay, California, United States - M1 40m 21515 | ecosystem: Environmental > Aquatic > Marine > Coastal | place: USA: California...
ATGAGAATAGGCCTGCTCCGGTCCCATCTCCATAAGGTCCGACGGCTGCGGCGGTACACACGCACTCGCAACCAACACTGCGCCCAACCCCGTAAACTTCCAGACCGACATGCTTCCTCCGTGCCTCTCTTCCGAAACACTCCTCGGCACATCGGACCACTCGTTTTAGGTCGAACTGCGCGATACCAGCAGGTAGCGACGACGGTCGCTCACGCGGAAAAACTAGTCGTGACACAAACACCGCGCTAGCCAGAGCTATACCCCCCGCTACGGATCTCGGAGCACGCCCTCAATGAATGCCACGCCCACGCACAACAACTGGTCACAGTGGATGTTGCGATGCATTGAGCTTGCCCGAGCGGCTGAAGGTAAAACGGCACCCAACCCCATGGTTGGCGCGGTCATTCTCGACGAGCGAGGCGCGTTGCTCTCCGAGGGTTGGCATGAAGGACCCGGGAAATCGCACGCTGAGCTTGCGGCTCTTGAGCAGCTGCATGGCGAGGCGCGAGGTGCGACCATGGTCGTCAACTTGGAGCCCTGCTGTCATGTGGGGCGCACGCCGCCCTGCACCGACGCCATCTTGAAGGCCGGTGTGCGCCGCGTAGTCGTCGGCATGATCGACCCCAACCCGCTGGTCGCGGGACAAGGTGTGGCGATCCTTCGCGAGGCAGGCGTGGACGTTGTACTCGGAGTGGAAGAGGACGCGTGTCGCGCGTTCAACCACGCCTTCGTTCGCCTGATGACCCCCGACGCGAACTAGTCGAACGTCGCGTCGTCGCTATCCAACGCCTTCAAAAGGTCGCGCCACGACGCCGGCCCGATGTAGGGCACAGCGGCCAATCCACCCGGAGTCGATAGGGGCCGCGCCGCCGCGATCCCGCTCACAGCGCGTCGATCCAAACCGGCTTCGTGGTCCAACGTGTCGAGGTCCGCCGTGTTGGCAAAGTCGACGACCGCCCATGCCTCTTCTTCCGACATCCACACGTCATCGAGGGTGACCGAAAACGGTCCGTCCGGAAACCCATGATCGAGCGCGTAGTAGACCAACGACTCGAGGGTCGCCAACCCCACGCCTTTGATCTCGTCCACCTGCTGAACGGATGTAAATGGACGGTCATCATCCGTCCCATGCAGGCCATCGGGTCCGTTGCGGTGTTCGATCAGATGTGTCGCACTTCGAACATCGATGCCCACGGAACGGTCCAACACCTCCATATCCGAGAGCGGGTGATGCAGGAGCCCCAACAGCGCCTCCGCCTCCACGGTGTCCGCATTCGGCCAGACAGACGGCTCTTCGGCGACACTGTCCAGCCGCGGGTCATCAAAGGACAAGTCCGACGACTCACCCTGCGCGACATACATCGCGTCATCGATCAACAACGTGTCGGCACAGCCACACAGCAGCGCACCACACAGAAACACAACACCACAGTTCAAGGTTCTCATCTACAGCTCCGACGCAAAGGTTGCTTCGTGCCGCGGATTGTCCAAGCTCGACGAGGGGGGCATTGTACCGCCGCGGACCCCTGTACATCGAACGGACGGCGGTACTAAGTCGTCCCGTCGGTTAGGTCAAACGCAACGATGGACGCGGCGATGGCGAAGAAAAAACCGAAAAGCAACCGCAGCAGACGTACCGGGGCTCTTGAGGCTCTGGAGCGAAGCGATCCGCGGGCGCATCGAGCGCTCCTCGAGCTTCGGCGGATCAACCCCCAAGGCTATCGAAAGGCCCTCAAGCGGCTCGCCGCTCAGCCACGCGGCGCACGGCAAAAGATGTTGCGTCGAGACGGCTGGCGAGAGTCCGACCCTGCACGCCAAACCGCAGCCAGCACACGATTGTACGACCACAATCACAGTCAGAGTTGGGAGCAGGTACGGCCACCCGTGACCAACGCGGATAAAGAAGAGACGGGCTGACCTCCAAACATCGCATTGTGGTGTTACGAGGGTCGCACGGCTGGACCGAACGACCGGCGGCCCTGACAAAGGAAGGTCCTCATGATGGAAGAATCCGCACCCGGCAAGTTCAAGTTCATGGCCATCGGTGGCGTCATCGGCGGCGTCCTGTCGTCCATCCCATGCTTGTCCGCGCTCAACTGTTGCTTCTGTTTGCTCATCGGCGTCGGTTCGTACCTCGCGGTCAAGCTTTGGCTCGACGCCGACGCGAGCACCAAGCTCACCATGGGCGACGCGGCCATGCTCGGCGCGGGCTCTGGAGCCATCGCTGGGGTCATCACGGCTGTCCTCGGCGCGCTCATGAGCCTGATCACAGGCCCCATGCAGCAGGAAATGATGATGGAGTTGTTCCAGGAGCTGGACGTCGACCCTCAACTGCTGGCCATGGTGGATCAGACAGGAAGTGGTGCGATGGCAGGCTTGTGTATCGGCTTGATCGTGAGCCCACTTCTGTACGGCCTGTTCGGAGCCTTGTGGGCGATCGCTGGCGCTAGCCTGATGCACAAAGACCGCATGGAGTGAGCCTCCTCCTGCGAGGTTGGGCGACCCTCGTCGCCCTACTCCCCTGGTTGATGCTGATCGCTGGATTCGAGCACCCTGCCCTGTGGGAGGTGTTTCGTCCGCTGTGCCATCAAGAGGCTGCGCGAAGTCTGAGTCTCGACGGCCTCCAGATGATGATCTGCAGCCGCTGCGCGGGGATCTACCTAGGAGTCGCTGTAGGCGTCTGGAGCCCCTTTCGCATCTCGATTGGGCATTTTCGCGTGCTCTTGATGGTCGCGCTGGCCGTCATGGGAGCCCACGTCGCGCTTCAGAATATTTGGCTCGGCATACACCACCCGGTGCGGCTCACCACGGGCTTGCTCTTGGGTATGCTCTTGGGCGCGCTTCTCAGCGTCGCCATCCGCAACATCGCCGAAACGAGCGCGAGCTAGAGACGACTGGTGAGACGCCCGAGGATCGCCTCCGACGCGACCGAACCAAAGCCACGGCTGTCCGTGCTCGCCAACCCTGCGTCTCCGCGCAACGTCACGCGTCCCTCCGCGTCCAGGGCTTCCACACGCTTGATGAGTTTGAGGCCTGACACAAACGGGTGCTGTGCGAGCACGACGTCGCCTACAACACAGGCGCTCGTCGGTTCGTACAAGACGCGATCGCCATCGCTCAGCGCAGGGTGCATCGACGATCCATCGACCCGACACACCCGGCGGCGGCGCACCACGAGCAAGAGGAGCTCTCGCCATGAGCACCGCGGGATTGCGAGACTTAGCTCGATGTCGTCCACGGCACATCTCGGCCCTTGGTGGCCCAGAAGATCTCGTGGATCTCTTTGATCGCGTCCATCAGCTCTTGTGCGTGCTGGAGGCTGACCTCAACCTTGACCGCCGAGCACAGCTTGCCGGCCTTCCAGAAGGTGTCGTGGAGGTTGGGGTAGGCTTCGAGGTGATGTGGCTTGAAGTAGTCCGTCCACAGAACGAGCAGTTCTGCCTTGGCGAGGTGTGTTTGCTCCTCTTTGATCGCGATGTAGCGAGCCATGCTGTTCATATACGCAGCCATCGCATGGCCATCGCCCGAAGACGGCATCTCAAGCGCCAACATCTTTTTGGTCATGGACAGCGAGGCTTCCGCAGCAATCCGAGCGGACGCGGGGTCATAGACGCCGCAAGGGCCGTCACAGTGAGCCGAAGCCACCTCTTCACCAACCAACGAACCGACAACCTTTCCAAACACTGAACGCATTGCGAACTCCTTATGATTATGCCTTCCGCGTAACCGCTGGGCTGTCCAGATTCAATAGCAATCGTGTAGTCGTCCAGACCTCGCGTACTACGGTGCTTCGGCCACTGGGGACGTATTGATCGAGGCCAGAGAGCGATAGGCAGGATACATCTGCCCCATGTCACCACGCACCGCACTCATCACTGGAATCACAGGACAAGACGGCTCGTACCTCGCCGAGTTTCTGCTCGAAAAAGGCTACGCCGTTCACGGCCTCGTCCGACGCCGCTCCACCTCTCACACCGAGCGGCTCCACCGCGCCAAAGCCTTGGCCGCCGAGCGCGGACTCGAGCTTCGCCTGCACACCGGAGACATGACGGACGCGACCAGCTTGCAACGCGTCGTTCGCCTCGTGAAGCCCGACGAGGTCTATCATCTCGCAGCACAAACCCATGTGGGCGTGTCGTTTGAGCAACCAATCTACACCTACGACGTCAACGCCACAGGCACACTCCGACTGCTGGAAGCTATTCGAAGCAACTGTCCAGACGTGAGGTTCTACCAGGCCAGCACCTCGGAGCTCTTCGGTGACGTGGCGTCGGTACCACAAAACGAAGACACCCTCTTCCGACCTCGGTCGCCCTACGGTATCTCGAAGCTCGCCGCGCACTGGGCGGTGCGGAACTATCGCGACGCCTATGGCCTGCATGCGAGCAGTGGCATCGTGTTCAATCACGAGTCTCCCCGCAGGGGCGAGGAATTCGTCACACGAAAGATCAGCCTTCACATGGCGCGTGTGGCGATGGGCGCGAAGACAGTCCTCAAGCTAGGCAACCTCGACGCCAAACGCGACTGGGGCTACGCGCCCGACATCGTAGACGCCATGTGGCGCATGCTGCAACAGGAGCGCCCGCAAGACTTGGTGATCGCGACCGGTGAGACCCACAGCGTCCGGGAGTTTGTCGACGAATCCGCGCGCGTGATCGGAGTCGACATATGCTGGGAAGGCGAAGGCACCGCGGAGGTTGGACGAGACGCGCGCACCGGCGAGCGACTGGTCGAGGTCGACCCCACCTTCTTTCGGCCCGCAGAAGTTGAACTGCTCGTGGGAGACGCCAGCCGAGCACGCGCTGTGCTGGGCTGGGCACCGTCCGTCACATTCCACGGCTTGGTCCAGACCATGATGCAGGCCGATCTTGGTGAGACACGAGAGCCTGTCGATGCGCCGCAGATGCGGAGCGAAAAAAAGTGGCACGCCCAGAGGGATTCGAACCCCCAACCCTCGGATCCGAAGTCCGATGCTCTATCCAGTTGAGCCATGGGCGCACTGCCGCTGCTTTTAGTCGGTTAAGCGCTGACACGCACCCTCGAGTTGAAAGACTCTGTTAGTCTTCGGCGTCTCTGTCCAGACGAGCACGGAGGTTGTCTTGGCCTTCGCGCACTTGATCGAGGCCCATCCGCTCCAACAAAGACTGCGGAACCGGAAGGTTGCCAAGCTTCACCAAAATCCAGGTCGCCTCGATACGACGCAAGCCCTTTTCGGTCGGCACGACGATCAACAGCCCAAGCTCTTGCTCCACCTGCAGCCAATCGACGTTGAGCACCGCGGGTGAGACCATCCATCGTCGCACAATCAGGGCGTCGCCCAGCTCGTGCTCTACCCAGCGCGCCTCACGTTTGACCGAGGAGTCGACCGAGATGTTGAGCGGAAAGTCGATGTGGACGTCTTCAACATAGCGGAAACGGTCGCACTCGTGACTGAGAAAACACTCATAGTCGTCGATGTAGCGTCGATTGGGCTTGTCCTCCAAGGACTCGACCCAGAACATGTCGTGCGCGACCGCGTCGACCGGATGAGGCATATCGGTCGCGAGCGCGACACCCACCATCTCGTTTTCGGGATCGTAGTCATCGACCACGGTTCGGATCGCTTTCGAGCGGAGGTTTCGGACGACGTAGCCGCTCTCGAGGTTCTCCCGGCGAACCGGGCCCTCCAACCACGCGTCGAGGTTGACGACACCCGCTTCCAGCTCCTGTCCGCCATGCTCCATGTGCTCATACAGGTACGATGTCAAGTCGTCGAAGCTCTTTGGGGCCTCGATCAGCGGCGCACAACCTAACAAAAACAACAACATGGCGACTCCTCCGAAACATCAGCCAACCGCATCGAGTGTAGCCGAAAAACGGCGACTTGACGAGCTAGCGTCGAGACAGGAGCAACCACAGCAATACGGGCGCTCCCAACGTAGCCGTCAACACGCCAACAGGAAGTTCCCGTCCCACCAATAGGACGCGGGCCAGTCCGTCAGCGAGCGGCAAAAAGCCGGCGCCCGCTATACCTGACAACGGAATCAGCGTTCGAGGGCCACCGCCGATCGATCGGCTGACGAGGTGGGGCACGATCAGGCCAACGAACGCGATGGGTCCACAGGCCGCTACGCAAGCTCCGACCGCAAGAGAGCCCATGCCCAATACCAACACCCGCACCTTGGCAAGGTTCACACCCTGTGTGGCCGCGCGATCTTGTCCACCAACCAACGCTTGCAGCGCGCGACCTTGGGTCAAGATCACGCCGCACCCCAGCAGCGCGAGGGGTGCTACGCCATACACTTTGCCCCAACCGACGGTCGCGAGCGAGCCGAGTGACCAGCGTACAGCCGCGAGAGTCGTGTTGGCGTCGGCTTGCAGCTGCAAGCCCATGACCAGCGCGCTGCTGGCCAAGGTTACCGCGATCCCCGCCAGAAGCAGATCCTCCATCCGGATACCGCGCGTCGTCGCCAGCGAGGCGATCAAGAACGAGACCATCGCCGCCCCCGCAAACGCCCCCAACGATACCGCACCAAGGCTCGCGAGCTGAGGAAAGCAAACCAGTACCAAGAGCGCACCGACGCTCGCGCCGGCGGTCGTCCCGACCGTACTGGGTGTCGCCAACGGGTTTTCCAGAACAACCTGAAAGGAAGCCCCTACCAAGGCGAGCGTCAAACCAACCAGAGCCCCGAGTACAACGCGTGGCCACCGTAGGTTCCACCACACCCAGTCTGCTTGCTCCCCCACGAGCTCTGCGCCGAGCCACGGCGCACACGCGACGGCGAGCAACACACCGACCAAGAGCAACACAATCCGCGTCATGGGGCTGCCCCTTGAACCACCCAGTGTGGTCGATCTTCGACCGTTATCTCCGCCAGTTCGAGCGACATCAAGCGACCAATGGAGCGCACCGACACCGAAGGTTGAAGCGGCTCATCGACCGCCACAGCCCCTCCAGACAGTCCCACCACCCGCGCTTGTTTCGAGAAGAACGATGGAACCATCGCCAGATCATGGGTGACCATGATGACACCTCCGTCTTGCTCCTCTCGTGCACGCACCGCCTCAAGCAACGTCAACTGAATGCTGGGATCTAGGTGCGCCGCGGGCTCATCAAGTAGCCACCAAGAAGCCTCTTGCGCGTCGAGAGCCGCGAAGCGAACGCGTTGGGCTTCTCCCCCAGAGAGCGTCTCCATACGACGGTCGGCGAACGCGTGGGCCCCGCGAGCGCGCAACATGTCCCGCGCGACCGCGCGAGCCTCGCGCCACGGCTCTTGAAAACGAAACCGTGCGGCCGCGACCAACTCCTCGCCGGTCACCCCCACCTCAAGCCGTGGATTCTGAGGCAACCACGCGACGGCCGCCGCGCGTCCGCGCGCCGAAAGATCTCGGACATTGTGCCCGCCGATACGCGCGCTGCCTTCGGACATCACCTCGAGTCCAAGCAGGACCCGCAACAAGGTAGACTTCCCTGCCCCGTTGGGCCCTACCAAGAGACAGGTCTGACCGGGTTCAAAGGTTAGGTCGACGGACCGAAGCCGATCTCCGGTCCGACCCGCGACGGTCACATGTTGGAGCGAGAGCGTCGTCACGACCGGTCCACTCCCATCGAACGCAGTGACTCCCGGAGTCGTTTGGGGAGGTTGAGTACCAGCGGACCGGTGGACAGTGTTTCCGCTCCCCCCAACACCGTGACCTTCCCACCCTTCACGGCCTCGAGCGTCGAGAACACCGACCATTGTTCGATCCACTGCGCGCGCTCGTGCTCGGTCACCGGGAGAGCGCTCAGCACAACGATCGCGTCGGGGGACAGCTGCAAGAGCCGCTCGAGAGACAACACGGGAGGCCCGCTGATCGGCTCCTCTACGGCGTTGCGGTACCCGGCCATAGCGAGGGCCTCACCGTGGAGGCTGTGGGGTCGGATGTACCAAACCTCACCCTGCTGAAGCGACCCCTGCAGAGCCAACAGGACCCGAGGGGCGTCCTCCTCAGGCTGCGCCTTCGCCAGCGCATCGAAGTCCTCCGCCAAGCGCTCAGACGGCTCTTCACGGCCGAGCATCTCTCCAAGTCTTCGCACGGAGCTCGCGACCTCTGCGGCGCGAAGCCAGGGCAACACCTCGACGCGCGCGATCGCGGACAAGTCATCCAGGCCAGCAGCCGCAGACCCGTCCGCGAGAACTGTCGCCGGTTGCACCAACGCGATCGACTCAAGGTTAGGCGTAAGCAGGGAGCCCATGGAGGGCAGCCGCTCGACCGCTTCCGGGCCAACACACCAATCCGAACGACCGACGAGGGCCTCTGTCTCCTCGAGCGCGACCAGCGTCTCGGTGATCCCCGGAACGAGGCTGATGAAGCCGGCCTTCTGGCTAAGCGTGGCCTGCACCGTGTCGTCTCCTGCCGTTGACCGTGTCAACGCCAATGCAAAGAGACACGCGGCGATCAACACCGCGACCCATCGCCACGACCTCTCCCAGCTGATCCGAAACGGCATGGACAAACCCTGTACAAGCAACAACTGCTGCTATAACGAAGCCAGAGCGCCGACCCGTGCTTTCTTCGAACCCTTCAGCCCGCTGACCGATACATCGCATGTCTATCTTCGACCCAAACCTCCCCATAGAGCAGGCGCTCACCCCGCCGCCGCGTTGGTATACGGACCCCGTACGGGACCAACTCGAGCGCGAACATGTGCTCGCTGCTGGATGGCAGGCGATCGCCCATCGAGATCAGGTCGCCAAACCGGGCTCCTTTCTCGCTGGCCGTACCGCTGGTGAGCCGTGGCTGTTGGTTCGCGACGCGGCCGGGACACTTCGCGCCTTCGCGAACATCTGTCGGCACAACGGGACCGAAATGATGGACGGGTGCGGCGAAGCGAAGCGGCTGACGTGTCCCTACCACGGCTGGACGTATGCACTCGATGGTCAGCTAGCGGCAGCACCCCGTGTGGGCCGTGAGCCGCACTTCGACAAGAGCGCCTACACGCTCGTGCCTCTCCAGATTCAAGAGTGGGGGCCGCTCGTCCTCCTCAATGTCACCGGCGATGCATCTCCTCTCCCGCTCGCCGATCTGAGCACCGAGCTCGAAGCGATGCGATGGAACCAGCTGCGGCGCCATGAACGGCGGGTGTACGACGTGGCCTGCAACTGGAAGGTCTTCATCGACAACTATATGGACGGCGGCTACCACGTGCCGTTGCTGCACCCCAAGCTGACCTCCAGTCTAAGCCTCTCGAAATACCGCACCGAGGTCTACGACCGATACGCGATTCAATCGACGCAGGGCAGCGTGTCGGCCACCGACCGTATCGGACGCGATGTCTTGTACGCGTGGATTTACCCGAACCTCATGATCAACCGGTACGGACCGATGATGGACACCAACGTCGTCGTGCCCACCGGACCGGCCACATGCCGAGTGATCTTCGACTGGTACTTCGACGACACCTGTGACGCGGCCTTCAGGGACGAGAGCATACGCTCGAGTGAGCAGGTGCAGGATGAGGACATCGCCATCTGCGAGAAGCTCCAGCGCGGCCTCTCGTCGAGAAACTGCCAGCCGGGGCCGTACGTCCCTTCGCTAGAGCACGGGAAATACTATTTCCACCAGCTCCTCGCCGAAGACACCTCCGGGCATAAAAAAAGCGCCGGCCAATAAGGCCAGCGCTTGTCGCTCCATCATGTGTTGGTGCGGGGCAGTCTTGGACCCAAACTGGGTCCGCCCCTAGCCTCAACTACATATAGGCGCGTCACGCTCCGATAAAACACTGCCGTTCGCTGCGTGTACTTCCGCGATGGTGTCCGCCGAGATCATCCAAATTGGAGCGGCGTAGCCTGTGTGGAATTGCAGGTCAGGCGCACCGGGGTTCTCCGAAATGCATGCCGCCGCTGCAGGGCTAATGTAAAAGCCCTGGTCGCAGCAATCGCCACCTGCGTCGCGGCACTGCCGCTCCACAAGCGCAGCTTGCGCTTCGTTGTCGCCGGTCACGGGGAACTCATCGACGCAACCTTGGTACATGTCCAAGACAGCGCACAGGTCGTCCACGCATTGAGGCTCGCCGTTTTCGGCCAACATGTTTGCGTGCTCGTCCCCGACGAACTCTTCCGCTTCATACTCTTCCGCACAACCGGACATGCCAAGCATGCCGACTAGCGTGAACAATACAGCCATTGATTTCATTTTTTGTACCTCCTGTACGCCTACACTATAGCGAGTTCGAACAGTCCACGTCGTCAAAAGTAGATAAACACCCTGATAATGGCGATCGACAGCCTCTGGCATTGTACCGGTCTCAAAATCAAGCGGCGCAAAGCGCCATTCAACGAGATAGAAACCACCGCATGCACACTCCTATCCAGACCGATTGCGTCATCATCGGCGCGGGCCCCGTGGGTCTCTTTCAGGTGTTCGAGCTTGGACTGCTGGGGCTCAAGGCCCACGTCATCGACACCCTCGACGAGGTGGGCGGGCAGTGCATCAAGCTCTACCCCGACAAGCCGATCTACGACATCCCCGCTCTGCCGGTCTGCACCGGACGCGAACTGACCGAACGACTGGTAGAGCAGGGCCGGCCCTTTGACCCGGTGTTTCACCTCAGTCAGCAGGTGACCGAGGTCACCAAGCGCGACGACCGGCGCTTCACCGTCGTCACCAGCGCTGGCACCACCTTCGACGCCGGCTGCGTGATCATCGCCGCGGGCGTGGGGGCCTTCAGCCCCAAGCGAATCGCTTTGCGAGGTATCGACGCATACGAGGGCACCAACCTGCACTACCATGTGTCCGATCCTACAGTCTTTCACGACAAAGAGTTGGTCATCCTCGGGGGCGGTGACTCGGCGCTCGACTGGGCGCTGGAGCTCTCCAAACACTCGGCTGTCCTGCTCGTTCACCGACGCGACATGTTCCGGGCAGCGACCCACAGCGTGGAGGCGATGCGGGCAAAGTGCGAAGCTTTGGAGATGCAGTTCATGGTAGGGACGCTGAGCGACACCATCGAGGTCGATGGGGTGCTTCAGGGCGTCGAGGTCAAAGGGGCCGATCAGGTCAAGCGCGCCATCACCTTCGACCACCTCCTGTGCTTCTACGGTCTCAGCCCTAGGCTGGGTCCCATCGCCGATTGGGGACTCGACATTCGCAAGAAGAAGATCGAGGTCAACACCGAGACCTTCCAAACGAATGTGGACGGTATCTACGCCGTCGGAGACATCAATCTCTACGCCGGAAAGAAGAAGCTCATCTTGTCGGGCTTTCACGAAGCGGCGCTGGCAGCCTTTGGAGCCAAAGCGTACCTCTTTCCTGAGGAGCGCGTCTTCCTAGAATACACGACCACGAGTCCGAAGCTTCACGAGCGGCTGGGAGTCGATGACCCCTTCCGCGAGGAGTTCGAGAAGGGTACGCTGTAGCCTCACGCGAGGGGCAACGCGTCCTGTAGCGTCTCCAAGAACAACGCCGCGCCGCGGCCTGTCGCGCGACCAGAAGGGCGGACCAGCGCCGGACTGTACGACCAAGTGTTGAGGTCCACGTTCGCCAGACAAAGCCGCCCCGACGCGAGGTCGTCCACCACGAGATGTTTGGGCAACCAGCCGTGTCCCACCCCATCGAGCAAGGCCGCGCGCTTCGCGTGAAAGTCCGAG
>Ga0315320_10004351_pt1 | contig 11607 bp, 10 predicted proteins | sample M140m21515metaG_FD_203458 | JGI IMG/M metagenome (GOLD analysis project Ga0315320, IMG submission 203458) | Ammonia-oxidizing marine archaeal communities from Monterey Bay, California, United States - M1 40m 21515 | ecosystem: Environmental > Aquatic > Marine > Coastal | place: USA: California...
GCGGACATGATCGCCAAACACGTCGCGTTCCCGAGAGAGGTGAGGCCAACGCTCGATCGACGCGCGCTTAGGGACTCGGGCGGTCGGGGACGCGTGAGACGCACGCGCGGGACGACTTCGACTGCGACAGACTGACGATCTCTACTTATCGATCGGTTAGGCGCTCGTGAGAAACGTGGGAGATGCGTACGATGGCGACGATGCGTGCTCGTCTCTGGAGGGGCCGACGTGCGCAGCGCTGGGGGGGTCAAACGAACGCGCGACCGACGGCGACGACGCCGCGACTGCGCTCAAGGCGACCTCCGTTCGGCGATCGCGCGTGTCGCTCGTGCGTTTAGACGACGTGAGCGATTTAGTAAAGTATTTCAAAAAGAACGGCGTGCAAGGGGCGCTGTCGATAGCGATGGAGGAAAACGCCGGGGGGCTTCGGGAACGGCTGAGCGAACTGACGCAGGCGGCGGCGACGTCATTCGCGAAAGCGCAAGCGAGTACGGCGGCGAGCGATGCACAAGATGCCGTTACCGATGGCGCGGGCGTCGACGACGCATCAGACGCATACTCTACGTCATCGCCAATTTCGGGCTTCACCGGCGGGCCGTTCGACGGGTCGTCGAAGTCCGTCCCGGGTTTGGCAAAGCGAGTGGCCATCTTCTACAACGCCCGTCCCACCGCGGTGTCGCTTTACTGGGTTGATTTCGACGGTAACGAAGTCCACTACGTCGACGTACATCCACAACACCAAGGCATCGTGAAAACCTTTCAAATGCACATCTGGATCGTTCGCGAGTTGGATTCTTCGCGCTTCGTCGCGCAATACACCGTCGGCGACGAAGACACGTCCACGCAATCGTTCACCATTCCCACTTCCTAGACCGCCTCGAGGCGTTTTGTAATTTGTTTAATCCATTCGATGTAAATCCGGCGCAGTTTTCGCGTCTCGTTGCCGCTCTTCTCGCGTTATCCTCGTGGCTCGCTCTGAACCGCGCGTTGGGCCGACTAACAAGATTCAGAGGATAGAGCGCCTTCTCTCGCGCCGCGCGTCACTTCCCGCACCCTATCACCAATCGCCGCTCTCGGCGATCCATCGAGGCCTTTCGAGCCCATCTGCGACTCAGCGCGACCGACGCGCGACCGACGCGCGACGTCGTCGACGCGTTTTCTTCGCCGCCGGACGCTGACGTGGAAATTTCTCGCAATTTCTCGAACGCTCGAGGACGACGCGCGTGAACCATGAGTGGAAACGCGCTCGACGGCGTGCGGCGCGCGCACGAGGAAAAGTTCTTCAAGACGGAACAAGAGCACGAGGTGCGAAGGTACGTGGCCAAGCTGAAGGCGGAGGGACGGTACGACGCCGCCATGACGGCGGCGAGCGAACGCGCGGCGAAGCGAACAGTCGGCGCGAGTGCGTTACCGCAGATCATGGCGCATTCGTTACGGCTGAACGGTGTCGAGGAAGCGAAACACGTGAAACGCGTGATAGATCGTGAGTTCATGACGAAGCACCACTTGGTGACGAATTTGCGATACACGGACGGGTTTCTGCTCGGCGGACGCGTGACGCTCGGGAAGAATAAGTGGGTAGCGGGCACGACGGGGAGTGGCGTCGAGGGAGCGACTATATTCAGCGTACACAAAGCGACGACTCTCATGTCGGAGGTTCCTAAGCAAGCGCTGGACGGGGTGGAATCGCGCGCGGCGAGGTACATGGTTGATAACTCATTCGTGGAAGTCGCGGGCAAGCGAGTCAAGTTGATGCCGGATCCGACGCCGGGACGCGCCATGGCGTGGGGGGGGACGTTGGCCGTTTGGGGTACCTTGGGCTTAACATTGACGGCGTGCAAAACGCTCGGCATTCACTCTATCGGCGACGTGACGACGGTGATGAAGCGCGTCTTCACGCCGTACGCGAATTCGATTCGAGAATCGATGGCGCCGCTCAAGTCCCGTTTCTCGATGAGCAGCGCGGACGACTCGCCGAAATTCAAGGATTCAAATTTCGCGCACGATATCCGACGCATGTTCGCGTGACAAAGTTGTTAATCTACCGTCTGAAGATCTTAAAATCAAATCGCGTCTCTATCGTCTTCTATCGCGCGCACGCACTACTCCTCAATGCCCCTAACCTCCAACACTCTCAATCCCGTGAGCTGCGCTCTGTACCCATTCATCCGTCGATAATTCTTCCGCCGCTTCTTCTTGAATATAAACTTCTTCCCGTCCCGCACGTGCTCCTCGACCAACGCGAGAACCTCCGCCCCTGGCACCGTCGGCCGCCCGATCACCGTTCGCGTCTTGCTCCCCAGCATCAGCACCCGCGGCAACCTCACCACATCGTTCACCTCGACGTCCTTTATCTTATCCACGAATATCAAGTCGTCCGGGGACACCTTGAACTGATGCGACCGCACCTCGACGACGCCGAAGACGTCTTTAGGGCGCACCTCGACGCCGCGCTCGGCGTCGATCGCCGGCGCCTCCTCGCGCGGCACGAGGACGATGGATTCCGGCACGGCGTCCACGGCGGGGGTGACGCCGCCGTTGATCGTGAGTCCGCTCGCGAACGCGCGCGCGAGCGGCGGCGAGGGCGACGGCGACGACGACGACGGGGCGAAGGCGGCGACGGCGCGCGCGAACGACGTCGACGGCGCGGTCGCGGCGCGCGCGGCGCGCGCGGGCGCGACGGACGTCGCGAGAGAGAACGCGCGACGCGCGACGTGGCGAGACATCGGCGAGGGACGACGATCGGTGGGACGACGATCGGTCGAGGACGCCGCGCTGCGCGTAGTGACGTCGAGGCGAGACGGCGCCGAAGGGAGTCGTCGAAGGATTGGTCGGGCGATGGGACGATATCGATTACAGCGGTGTGGGGTGCATAAATAACTAGTTGCGTCAGGCGATGTCCTCCACCTCCGCCAAGGCTTCGGCCATGTGATGGTGCAGCTGCGCCAGTTCGCGCTCGAGGACGTCCATGTCCGCGCGAAGGTCGCGCGCGAGCGGCGAGGGAGGAGAAGACACGCGCGGTGACGGTGCGTCGGCCCTCGAGTCGCGCTGTTCGACGTCTTCGCGCTGTTCGCGCACCATCTCTATCGCGCGTGACGTGGCTTCCGTCGCCACGCGGATGTCGTCGTCGTGACGCGCGGCCTGCGCGTGAATTTCTCTTCGCGCCGAAGCCAACTCTCGCTCTAAGATGACCCTCTCCTTCTCGGAGGTGCGGATGATTTCGTGCGCGTCGCCGAGCTCGCGCTCTAAAATCTCCACTTGCGCCTTTGCTCGCTCTATTTCTGCGACGCTCCAAGACGACGCGATGGTTTCGCGCGTCGCCGGCGCGTTGTCGTCCTCCTCCATCGCCAAGCTATCTCTCAGCGCGATCGCCTCGGTCAGTGCGCTCAACTCGGCGATGACCGCGCTGACGGCTGAACCGCCCAGAGCGCGCCCGCTCGGCGCCGTCGGCGCGAACGAACGCAGCGCGTCCAACGCCATCTTGAGCGTCGATACTGACCGGCGCCTTTGCTTTGATTCTCGCTCCAAAGTCTTCGTCAACTTCTTCTTCAGAGCCCGAATCTGTCGCTTACGCTCGTCATCATCCCCGTCTTTCGTCTCCTTTAACTTATCGTGCGAATATCTCAACGCCGCGTGCTCGCGCTTTAACTTGACGCACTCTCCCGAGAGCTCCTCAAGTTTTCCCTCCGCCCTCTCGCGTCGACGCTTCTCCTTCGTCAACTCCTCTCGAAAGCAAGCCGCCTCCTTGGACAACGCCCGAAGCTTTGCGCTCGACGTCGTCGCGCCGCGCGACGCCCCACCGTCGCGTCTCGACGTTTCCGCGCGCGCGTGCGCTCGCGGCGGTCGCGTCGCGCTCGGCGTCGGCTCGCCGTCCGAGCTCGACGCGTCTGAATACCCCCCCACGTGCGCGCCGAACGGTCTCCGAGTCGCACCGGCACCGCGCTTACTCGCGTCGCCGCGCGCGCCGCCATCGGCGCCTCCCGCGCGCGTCGGCGTCGTCATTCTCGCGCGAATGCGCTCAACGGTCTGTTTCCCTCTCGTCCGAAATCCCGCCCCTTCGCGCGCGTCCTCCTCCGCGAGCGCCCATATCCACGACGATCGCACGACGACGTCGTCGACCTCGCGCATGTCGACCGGCGCGATCGATCGACGCGCGATCGCGCCGGTCCGCTCGCGGACGCGCCGGTCTGCCGTCGGCATTGGTTCGCGCGTCGCGTCGGCACCGCGCGGCGCGTCGACCCGCCTCGCCGTCGACCGCGCGCGTCGATCGGGCGCGATGGCGCCGTACGTTCCCACCGGACGCAAGCGCGGGCGGCCGCGCGATCCGAACAAGCAGCGACCGCGCAAGCCCGGGCCGCCGCCCGCCGCGCTCAGGGTGCGCGCGCGACGACGACGACGACGACGACGCGGCGCGACGCGACGACGACGATGACGCGCACTGACGATGACACGCCGACGCGAACGCGCGCGCAGGTGCGACGGAACCCGATATTCGAAGAGATGCGACAGCAGATGGACGCGGTGGTGGCGGCGGTGCACCCGAAGCGCGAGCGCGACGGCGAGGAACGAAAGAAACGAACGAAAGAGACGCTTGCGGATCGAGTGGAGAAGGCGGTGGCGATATCCATGACGGAGGAAGAAAAGGCGAACATCGAACGCGAGCGGAGGGAGGCGGCGATGTATTGGCCGGTGTGTTTGAATCCGAAACTGAAACCGAAGGGGAGCGAGGTGAGCGAGGATCGTAAGACGTTCACGAGCTCGAAAGGGTATCGCACGTGCGCGGCGTCGCACGGAGTTCGATGCGGTGCGTTTTATTATGAGATTACGATTGCATACTTGGGGGAGAGCGGACACGCCAGAGTGGGGTGGAAGTCGAAGAAGGGCGAGGCGAACGCGCCCGTCGGATTCGACAAGTTTGGGTACGGGTACAGGGACGTGGGTGGGGAGAAGGTGCACGAATCGACGCTGGCGCCTTACGGCGAGCCTTTTAAAGAGGGCGATGTCATTGGGTGTTACATATTCGTCGAAGAGATGAAGATGAAAAGCCTCAAGAAGGAAGAAAGCGGCGACGCCCCCGAACCCGCTAACGCGAGTTTCGTCGCCTTCTCGCGAAACGGGACGTTTCAAGGCAAGGCGTACGTGGGTCTGAACGACGACGACGGCGCGTACTTTCCCGCGGGTTCACTCTTCACCGCCCCGGACGTGGAGCCGGCGAAGTTGGTGTTTAATTTCGGACCAGATTTCCAACATCCACCGGACGCCGAGGCGTGGGACGTGCCCGCGCCGCGACCGATGAGTGATTTAGATCCACCCCGACCGACGCCTGAAATTAAACTCGAACCATCGCCGGAGGAGACCGCGGTGATTGTCGAAGCGCCGAACGCTGAAGAAGAGACGCACGCCGCCACTAGCACGTAGCACTGTGTACATAATTATTGTTTTGAGGTATGAAATCTAAAAACACAACGTTACAAACATCTCCTCCACGCTATCACGCCGGTACCTTCAACCGCGCCGACTTGACTTGTTTCAGCTGTCTCTTCATCTTCTTTCGCGCCTTCGAATCGTTTTGAAACGTCTGCGCCGCCAGCTGTCTCGGAGTCGGCGCGCCGTCCGGCCTTCGTCCCTTCTTCGTCACGCCGCTGCCCTTCTTTGTTTTCAAAAATATATCCGCCTTCCCGACCGCGTTCATCCCCCAAGCCACCGCCTCGTCGTTTCGTCTCGCCGCGTCCTCGGCCCGCGCCAGCGTCTCGGCGTCGACGACGACGTCTCGACTTCTCCGCGCGTCGTTCGCGTCGTCCGTCTCCATGGTCATGTTCTGATGCGCCCGCGAGTTCACCACGGGTACCTTCGGCGCCGCCATCGCGCGCGCCATCGCGGCTTGCTTCGCGTCGAACTTTGCGCGATCATCATCGGTTTCGTTGAGCGCGTGCAGGCGCGAGGCGCGGACTTCGCGCTTACACGCGGCGCGCGCCGATTTACCCATATATGGCGGCGGCGGCGCGACGAAGACGACGACGGACTCGCGAGCGCGACGCGCGCGGTGCCTCAGACGCGAGCGCGGCGAACGGTTACGATTCGTTCGCGCGAGCGCGGCGTTCGAGCTCGCGAGCGAGTCAGCGAGCGACGAAGACTGCGGCGCGCCTCGCCGCCAACGCGAGGGACGGAGGCGCGACGAGCGGCGAGCGGAGGTTCGTGATTCGTGCGAGCGCCGTTCGCGCGTCTACGCTCGCAATCTATCATGCATTCCTCCTATCTTTAATTCTATGTCGAAGCGAACAGCGCGTTGACGAAATCGCGACGTGAGTCGTCGGCGTCGGCGTCGGCGACGCACGAGGCGTCGATGTCTTCGGCGAGGCGAAGCCACGCGGACGTCTTCGCGAGGGACTTTAATGAGGCGTCGATGATTTGTGCACGATATGCACACGCGCGCGTCGCTCCATTGGCGTCGACGAAGGTCGCGAATCGTATCAAGTCGTCGTCCCTCGATTCAATATCCGAAACATTGACATCAAACGTCACGGTGAAGAGCACGCTGCAATCTTTCGCCATTTGACCGAGCACGAATGAGCGTAAGCGCTCGAGTAAATCTTCCGATACCTCACCAGCGCGTTGGCGCGTGGCATTCAGTCGCTCGCATAATTCGTGGACGTCACGATATGTCTTCACGGCGTCATCTCCGCCTCGTAATTGGTGGTGAAATATAAACTCGAACACTTCTCTCGCGTTCATGACAAGATTTGGGAGTACGCGAGAAAGCGTGGACACAACATCTGCGTCGGCGGTTACACCTCGCGCGTCGACGAACACACGCGCACCACGCGTGACTCGCAGATTGTTCTGCGGACACGCCATCAACGCTTCGCACGCGCGGCGAACATCCGCGTCTCCACCCAATAAATCCACCGGAACGTACGAGCTCGCCGCCTCGCGCTCGCCGCGCGCGACTTTCAACCGCTGATGTGCCGGAAATCTCCACGCGCGTCTCCCGTTGACGATGGCCCCGACGAACGATTTCGGCTTGATCTCAATCACCCATGCGTTCTCGACGTCGTCCTCAAAGACGCGGCTCGTCTCCGCCGCGACCTCCGACAGTTGCCCGAACGCCTCCGCCGCGTTTGCGACGCGTCCATCGCGACCTTCCGCCCTCGCCGTCTCGTGCGCCGCATCGCGCGTCGTCTTCAGCGCCAACGCATTCAAAGCGTCGCCGTCCACGCGCACGACCGCCCGATCGTCCCGCCATCCCGCGCGTCCCGACGTCGTCGGCGCGTTCGCGAAGAACGCGTCCCGCGCCGCCGCGTCGAGCGTCGTCCACGACGCCTCATCGCGGTCGGCGCCCCACACCAGCGCGTCCACGGTGTGACACCGCCACGCGCGATCGCCGCGGGCGCCCGCGGGAGTCTTTAACAGGCGCAGCAGCGCGCCGCGAAGCTCGGGACGCGGGCCGGTGTAACGAAACACGACGTGGGCGTTGCCCTCGCGCGCGTAGGCGTAGTGCGCGACGTCGTCCGCGGTGATTCGAATAACGGCGGCGGACGTCGAGGCGCTCGCGCGCGCGTCGCGCATCGCGCGAGGAGGCGCGCAGTGGCGTCGACTGGGCGCGGGCTCGGAATACAGTTACAGATGTGACTAGTCGTCGCGTCACGCGGCGCGCATGGCGTCCAGGCGTTCGAATATGTTTCTGGGCGCGCCGTCGATGAGTTTGGCGGTGCCACACGACGATTGCGTCGGGCGCTCGGCGCCGTCTTCGCGATGCGCCAAGTAAGATTTCACGATGCAGTTGAACGCGTCGGGCGTTTCGTGCGCCGGGCAGTGTCCGCTGGGCGTGAGCTCGTAATAATCGGCGCGAGGGATCACGCGCTTTAATCGTTGTCCCCAGAGCGGCACGACCCACGGGTCGTCTTTTCCGTACACCATGGCTACCGGGAGATCGGCGGGAATTCGATTCAACATTTCGTCGAAGCTCAACGCGGCTTTCGGCGACCACACGACGGAGCAAAACGTGCTCAGCGCGTGAACGTTATCCGTAGGTTCGATGATTTGACGAACGAGCGTGTCGTCGATTCGCGCGGAATTTGCGTAGACGAGTGAAAGTAATCCTCGCACGTTGGCCGCGCTTCGAAAGCTTTCCCAATACGCTTTAATCGGCGTGCGAATCCATTTCGGCGCCGGCAGCGCGCCTCGCCAAGGCGCGATCTTACTTCCCCACGCGTTGGGATCGCTCGGCACGAACGCCCAAAACGGCGTCGCGTTTACTAAAATCAACCCTTTCGTCAGCTCGGGCGCCATGGCCGCGACGTACGTCGCCACGAATCCGCCGAGCGAGTTTCCCGTCAAGTACGCTCGCTCGCCCACCACCTCGCTCAAGAAATACTCCACCTGCTCCCGCCACGCGTCCACGGAGTACTGAAACCCCTCCACGTCACCAGCCTCGCTCGGCCACGACCGTCCTTGTCCGACGAAATCCAGCGCCCACACGCACGCGTCGTCGCCGAGCGCGCCTCGCGCCAACTGCGCGTCGTAGTGAAACGACCCGACGCCGAACCCCGGCAGCAGCACGACGTGCTTCGCGCTGTCCGCGCGTCCCGCGCGTTCGTACCGCACGTCGTGTCCGCGCCACGCGTAAGAGCAATCGCACCGCGCGCCGTCGTCCGTCGTCGTCGTCGTCGTCGTCCCAGCGCTATCTCGAGCGGCGAAATCATCCTTCGTCGCCCGCGCGCGCGCCGGCGCCGGCCGCCGTCGCGCGCGGACGCGCGTCGATCGCGCGCGCGGCGACGCGCGCGTCGTCGCCCGCGCGCGCGTCGTCGCCCGCGCCATCGCGCGCGCGTGTGCGAACGCGGCGTCGCGTCGCGTCGATCGCGCCTACGCGCCGCGCCGCCGCGCCGCGACGCCGCGCGCGCGACATGGGCGGCGAAGAGTCCAAGCCCGCGACCGCGGACGCGACCGCGGACGCGACCGCGACGACGGCGCGCGCGACGGACGCGACGGACGCGACGGACGCGACGACGGCGCGCGCGATGGATGCGGCGGCGGACGCGGCGGAGCGCGTCGAAACCTTGACGATCGCGACGCGAACGAAGCGAGCGACGCAGATCGCGGCGAACTCGGACGTGGACGTCGCGTTCCGACCGTTCGGGGCGCCGCTGGCGTTTCTGGCGGCGTGCGCGAAGATCGGGGTGAAGACGACGTGCGGCGAGCAGGTCAAGACGGCGCCGGCGGAGGCGCGGACGACGACGAAGGATGGGAAAGTGGACGTCTCGGGCGCGATCGACGCGTTGGAGGCGTTGGAGGACGCGTGCGAGGGCACGGGGTTGCTCGGCGCGGGATCGGCGGCGCGGGAGGAGGTGTTTGAGTGGCTGACGAGATGCCGAAGCTTGGCGCCCGGGGGCGGGTTCGAGAAGCAGTGCGAGGGCGTGAACGAATACCTCGCCACGCGGACGTATCTCGTCGGGCACGACGTGACGCTCGCGGATTTGGCGCTTTGGGCGGAGTTTACGACGAATCGACAGTGGGCGGTGGTGGAGAAGAAAGGGAAGTGCGGGAACCTCGCGAGATGGTTGGCTACGATGAACGCGGACGCCGAAACGCAAGCGGTCGTGGCTGCGGCAAACGCGGGGAATCCGATTCTCAGCAAGAAGGCGACGACGGTGTCGGATACCGGTAAGGTTGTCGGTGCAAAGACATCAGGTTCGTTCGAGGTCGATCTTCCGGGAGCGGAGGAGGGGAAAGTCGTCACGAGATTTCCCCCGGAACCGAGCGGAATTTTGCACATTGGCCACGCCAAGGCGGCGCTGCTCAACCATTACTTCGCTCGACGATACAAAGGTAAGCTCATAGTTCGTTTCGACGACACGAATCCGGACAAAGAGAACGTCGACTTTGTCGATGGTATCATGCGCGACATCGCGACTTTGGGTCTGGATCCGGACGTCGTCACGTACACGTCAGACTCCTTCGACGCCATTCTCAAGATGGGCGAAAAACTCATCAAAGAGGGCAAGATGTACATCGATACCACGGACGTCGACACCATGCGTACGGAGCGTATGCAGAAGATCGAGTCCAAGTGCAGAAGCCAGAGCGTCGAGGAAAACTTGCGACTTTGGAAGGAGATGAAGGCGGGCTCCAAGGAGGGCGCGGAGTGCGCCGCGCGCTTCAAAATCGACATGTCCAGCAACAATGGCTGCATGCGCGATCCCGTCGCTTTCAGATGCAACGTCGAGACCCCGCATCACCGTACGGGAACGAAGTATAAGGTCTATCCGACCTATGACTGCGCGTGCCCTTTCGTCGATGCGCACGAAGGCGTGACGCACGCGCTTCGCACCTCAGAGTACGCCGATCGCGAAGATCAGTACAAGTGGATTCAAGAAGCGATGGGAATGTGCAAGGTGCACATTTGGGAGTACAGTCGATTGAACTTGGAGTACACCACGTTGTCCAAGCGTAAGCTTCAGTGGTTCGTCGATAACAAGCACGCGACTGGATGGGACGATCCGCGTTTCCCGACGGTGCAAGGCGTCGTTCGTCGAGGTATGCAAGTCGAAGCGCTCAAGGAGTTCATGCTTTCGCAGGGTGCGAGTAAGAATAACAACCTGATGGAGTGGACAAAAATCTGGGCGATGAATAAGAAGATCATCGATCCGATCGCCCCGCGCCACGTGTGCATCGACAACGCCGACGCCGTAGTCGTCAAGGTGCTCAACGGACCCGAGGGAGAAGAATGGTTCACGACTCCGAAACACAAAAAGAACCCAGATTTGGGCATCAAGGTCGTGTTGCGCATGAACGAAGTCATCATCGAGCAAGCCGATGCGCGCGCCATTAGCGAGGGCGAGGAGTGCACGTTGATGGGCTGGGGCAACGCGTTTTTCAAAAACATCGTCAAGGAGGGCGACGTCGTAAAATCCATGGATTGCGAAATCAATCCGGAAGGCGACGTGAAGACGACCAAGTTAAAGATGACTTGGTTGGCGAACTGGAACGAGCTCGTGCCGGTCGAGTTGAAGGACTATGACTACATGATTACGAAGAAAAAACCAGAAGAGTCTGACGAGTTCAAGGACATCGTCAACCCGACCACCGAGGTCGTCACGATGGCGAAGGGTGATGGAAACTTGCGCGCGTACAACAGAGGTACCGTCATTCAAATCGAACGCAAGGGCTATTACGTCGTCGATCGCGTGTACGTGAACATGGACACGCCCATGGTTTTGCTCAGCATTCCGGACGGCAAGAAGGCGTCGTGGGGGGTCTCGGCTAAGTAGGCGGCGAACGTCTTTAACGGCATGTTAATACGAATTTCTGTCATACATTGACACACATCGATAGCTAATGCGCGCGCGTCAATCACGCTCCGAGTTGCGCTTTCAACTCCCCGGATTCGTGCATCGAGTTCACGATGTCGTGCCCGCCGAGAAGCTCGCCGTCGACGTACAGTTGCGGAATCGTGGGCCAATCCGAAAAGTCCTTGATGACGAACAGTAAGTTGGGGTTATAGTAATCATCCAACACGTTCACCGTGTCGTAATCCACCATGAGCTCGTTTAAGACGTTAATCATGCGATGCGAAAACCCGCAATCCGGCTCTTCGCGCGTTCCCTTTAT
>Ga0315320_10004353_pt1 | contig 11606 bp, 4 predicted proteins | sample M140m21515metaG_FD_203458 | JGI IMG/M metagenome (GOLD analysis project Ga0315320, IMG submission 203458) | Ammonia-oxidizing marine archaeal communities from Monterey Bay, California, United States - M1 40m 21515 | ecosystem: Environmental > Aquatic > Marine > Coastal | place: USA: California...
AACGGGACTGCAACAAAGACCAATGCCGGTCGCCCCTAATCACGATGTGGATCTCTGCCTATGCCCTCTGTTTGGCTCGACCTGACTTTCGAGAATCAATGTGTCCTTGTGGCCGTGTTTGGATTGTTCGGCGGAGCGTTGGCAAACTGGATGATCTACCGGTTTGCCTACTTCAATCCTCGTCCCATTTCCCCTTGGGGACCGCGTCCCGATGCTGCGACTCCTCGAACTTTCTGGGATCGGTTGCCGGTCGTTGGATGGTACTTTCTGCGGCGTGAATCAGAGGTGCATGGCCGAGGCTTTTGGATTCGGCCCTTACTGATTGAGTTGGGGACTGCGATCTCACTGGTTTGGCTCTTTCAATTTGAAACACAAAGCGGTGAACTCTTACCAGCAAGAATGAGGCTTGCTGAGGTGCTGGCTGATTTTGCGCCCTATGCAAACTCCCTGTTTTTTGCTCACGCGATTCTTTTTGTTCTCATGGTGGCAGCGACCTTCATTGATTTTGATGAAAGGATCATTCCTGACTTGATTACCATTCCCGGCACTCTGTTGGGTTTGCTATTTGCAGCCACTTTGATAACGGGAGCAGGTGATGGTGCGGGAACCCTCCCGTTCATGCCCACGAGTAGCTTCTTGCAGAATGGCGACATCGCTATCTACCGGCCTACCACTTTCGATGCACCCTGGTTCAGTGGCGAACAGAGTTGGTTTGGTGAACGTGGCCTGGCGTGGGGCTTAGGGATTTGGACTGCTTGGTGCTTTGCCCTGTGCGATAGGCGATGGAGTGGTGCAATTTGGCGACGTCGCGGTTTCCAGAGTGCCGTCCGTCATTTTTTTAACGGACTTTTTCATCACCAATTCTGGAAAGTGATGTTCGGGTTATGGATCGTCGGGTGTGGTATCGTTGCCTCGGTTTGGGGTGTCGGAGGACAACATTGGCATGGTCTCTTCACTGCCTTGGTGGGGCTCGCCGCTGGGGGTGGCGCTATCTGGTCGATTCGTATTGTTGCAACTTGGGCTTTGCGAATCGAGGCGATGGGGTTTGGGGACGTCACGTTGATGGCGATGATTGGTGCCTTTATCGGCTGGCAGGCAGTGTTGATCGCGTTTTTCCTGTCGCCATTTGCAGCGATCGCGATCGTTCTGATTCGATATGTAATCACCAGCGATACCCAGACGCCTTACGGTCCCTACCTCTGCGCAGGAACGATGTTGACTATTGTGTTCTGGGACAGTGTCTATCAAGAATGGCTGAGAGCAAACCTCTTGATGTTTGGCTCGACTTTACTTTGGCTCTGCATTGCCATGCTGGGGTTGATGGCATTCATGCTGTTCGTCTGGCGTCTAATCAAAACAGCGCTGTTTTATCGTTGACGCAATGCAACGTCAGTACTTCGATGTAGATGCCACGGGTTGAACCCCGCATGAGCGGAGTGCCTCGCAGTGAAACTCAATGGAGCACTCGGCACTCTCGACACGCACTCTCGACAAGCATTGCAGAGAAGCGTTTTAAGGCCGCCGCTGCCTAATGCTACGTTCCTGCAGGCTAGGCTTGCTGTAAACTGTAACCATGCCCAGTTCAGTACGCTGCACTGCTTGCTTTGCCAGTCGGTCTGCTGGTAGCGATGAAACGTTTCCGCGCACTGTAGAACGAGAATGAGCCATTGCAACTCAGCCGCTTAGAGCCGGCCGGTTAGGCTTCTCGCGTGAGCATGGGATTCCATTGAATCTTCCATCCAGCTTTGCTGCCTTCGGCTGAATCTGCCTCGGTATTTTCGCTCCCAGAGCGATCGTCCCCTGAACGCTGCGCCGGTGGAAGGAGCTCTTCTTCGATCTCAATCGTTGCCTCTAGTGTCGCGTCAGCCTCGTCTGATTCGCTGGTGGGCTCTCCTATCTCGATCTTTTGCATCCGTGTTCGAGGTGCATCTTCTGCTGCCGGAGCGACGGTTGGGTTGGGTTGGAGGATCGAATTGCCGAGAGATGGAGCCGCTTTGCTCGCGGTCGTGTTTTCGGGGGCTCCAAAAGATGAGTAGCCGCTAACCACAGCAGCCCCGAACGGATCAGTGTAGGAAAGTGGAACACGTTGCACGACCTGTTTCGGCACCATGATCGTTTCTGTGTAGGGAACGTACTTTTGGCGCGTGACAGGTTTCATCACGGTTCGTGTGACTGCCTCTTGCTCGTAGTATTTCACTTCGACCGGTTGTTTTCGAGTCTCGTAGACCGTGCGAGTGGTCTGGACTGGCACTTTTCGGACCCGTTCCTCGCTGACCCAACGCTGCTGTGCAACAGGTACTTTGCGGGTGATGGTTTCTGTAATCGGCCGTTGAACCGTGTAAGGCACTTTACGCACTTGAGTTGTTGCAACCATACGCGTTGTTTGAACTGGAACTTTTTGAGTGACCATCTGTGTTTGCATCCGTTGGACCTGAACCGGTACTTGCTGCGAAACAACCTCGGTCTGCATGGTTTGAACTTGCACTGGAACTTGGACTTGCTGTACCTGGGGCACGTAACTGGTCTTCGCTACTTGTTGGGTAACCAAGTTCGGTCGGTAGCTGTACTGGGTTTGCACCGTTGATGGCGTTGTTTGTGGTGTCCAAATCAAGCCGCTGTTGTTGCCGCAGTTATCGCGAGCATAGTTCAATGAATATGAGGTGCGGCCGGGTTGCACGACTTGCTGTGCAACATAACCACCTTGGTCTACGGTCTGCGTTTGCATCGTTGTTACCGGACGCATTGAAGTGTACTGCTGAGTCTGGTACTGGGTTTGTACTACCGGCCGCTGAACCGTGTACCTCTGCGTCTGGTATTGCGTCTCAACCACGGGTCTCTGAACCGCGTACTGTTGTTCCTGATAAGAGGTTTCGACGACTGGCTTGTACGTGGTGTACTGCTCTTCTCGCTCAGCTGTTTCCGACACGTACTTGGTTTGCGTTACGGTTTCATCCCGATAGCTTGTCTCGGTCACGGACTTCCATACGGTGTAACGCTCTTCACGGTAGCTCGTTTCTACGATCGGTTTAGCTACCTTGTACTCGCGTTGTTCGGTTCGCGTCTTCAGGACGGGGCGATAGCTCGTCACCTCCTCCGCCACATATTCTGTCTCATAAGAAAGTCGATACTTTTGAACCGTCTGGGGCTGCATCACCGTTTCGCATTGCAATCGGTAAGTGGGCTCAAAACAACAGCCCTCTTGAGCGTGCGCGGGAGATGAAACCGCGAGCAGTGTACAGGCAGTGAAAACGACAGTTTTTGCGTTCAATGGACAGGTCATAGCTGTGCTGCGAAGCCGGGTGCGAAGAGAAGACGAGAAACGATTAGCAAAAAGCGGGGACGAGTGCTTCAAGCAACGTGATGTCGCTTTTGGACCTCAGCCCACCATTCAAAGCGTACGCAAGGCTTTAAGGAAATGTAGAAAAAACCTTCGAAAAACGCAGCATTTGAACGCAGCATGCCGCGAGAAACTCCCTATTCTTCCCCCTTTGTTTATTTGCCGCTACATCCGTTGTCTTTTGACAACGCCGGACAGTTTGGCAATTTTGAGCCCCAGAATCGCCTTGGGAGCCTATTGGGCTCTCACAAGCGTGTGAGTGCTGATGCGGTTCCTCCGATTTTGACGATTTAGTGGCTCTCGTGGAGGGGGTCCAGATGAGGGTCCATTCCTAATGAAAGCATCGCGTCTGCGAGACTTTCTTCGCGGTCCGTGAGCTCGGCTCGCTCCTTGCGATGCATTCGGGTGACTCGCTTTTGGGCCGAGAGGACTTTGGGCAGCAGCCATTTGATCGACCCCTGCTTTGCGGCCAGCAGGAACTTTGCCGCTTGCTCTTCCCCATAAGCCTGAGCCAAAATTTCATCCGCAGGACTAACGAAAAGACGTGCTGAGCCTGGGTCTCCCTGCCGGGAACTGCGGCCGATCAACTGACGATCAATTCGGGATGCGGCGTGAGCCTCGCTGACGATAACATGCATTCCGCCAGCCTCTCGTACCTCGGCAGATAGTCGAATGTCTGTGCCGCGACCTGCCATGTTTGTGGCGACGGTTACCCTGCCAATTTGACCTGCTTCAGCAATGATTTCAGCTTCGGAAGCAGCATTGCGAGCGTTCAGGACCACGTGAGAAATTTCGTTCTCGCTGAGTTGCATACTGATCTCTTCGGATTGCGAGATGGTGCGTGTTCCGATTAACACCGATCGATTCATTTCAATCATCTTCGCTGTTTCGTCGGCGATGCGCACCCTCTTCTCTCCAAGTGACCGGCAGGCCACAGGAGGCATCAAAATCTGTTGCGAGCGGCGGTGCGGACGCACTCGATGAACTTTCGCTTCGTAGACGCGCTGCAGTTCATCGCGGTCTTCCCAGGCAGTAGCTGTCATCCCTCCCAAGTGCCTGAATCTTGATACAAAGTTTTGCACTGAGATTCGAGCGATCGGCTCTGACTCCTGTGTTAAGGCAAGACCCTCTCTGGCTTCGATGGCTTGTTGCACACCACCACCGAAGTTGCGATCGGCTGCGCGGCGTCCGGTGTATTCGTCTACGAGTTGGATGCGGTCCTCGTGCACGACGTAATGCATGTCGCGGTGAATCGTTTCATTGACCAGAATCGCACGCTCGAGTGCATGCAGGATCTCAGTCGTGGTCAGCGTTGCGATCGTGTTTGGCATCGACGCTGCAATCGCGAGTTTGCGACCCGCCTGTGTCAAAGCAACCAACCCTGAACCGTCGATTCGCACATAGTCACGAGGCCGCTGGAAGCCTCTCGCTGTGTCACTTGCCCACCGGTAGCAAGACTCTTTTGCCTTATCAACTTCGGTGACCGGAGCGGTTATGATCATCGGGGTGCGAGCTTCATCAATCAGAATGCTATCCGCTTCATCGATGATCAGAACATCTTTCGGGAATTCAGATTGACCCACGTTTGCACGTGGGTGTTTCCTGCGTTCGAGCGAATGACGCAGGAAATCAAACGCAAACTCACGTAGTGTTCCATAGACAACATCATGTTTGTACATTTCGGAACGCGCTTGCTGCGGAGTTGATGCAGTAACGCTCGACACACTTAAGCTGACAGAGTTGTAAAGCTTAGCCATCCAGTCGGCATCGCGGGACGCGAGATAGTCGTTCGCGGTGGCAATCAGCACTCTCTGTCCAGTGGCCGCAAGAGAGCACGCAGCAAGCAATGTGGTTAGCGTTTTGCCTTCACCGGTAGGCATCTCCACAATGCAGCGATCACTGAGGAGGCGTGATGCGTCCCATTGACTGGGGCGAATTTTAAAACCCAGGTGTTCCTCACACGCCACATTCATCCGGTCTCTCGACAGCTCTGCGGAAAGACCGGCGGGGTGAGGATCACCGAAATTCATGATAAGAGGCGTGCTTACGCCTGATCACACCTTGCTAAAGCAGCAGAAACGTGAAGCCAGCGAAGGCTGCAGCCTCGGTGGCCAGACCTTTGTAGCTCAATGGTAGGACATTGCAGTTGAGTGAGTATGGCTTGCAACTAAGGCAGTCACCACCGGAAGCGACCGGGCAACCCGGTTTTGTCTTGCACATGTGATACGGAAGAAAAAACGTATTCATGCAGAACTGCCCTGCGGAAATCGCATTTTGCGCTACGCCGCAGCCACGACCGCATCGCTCAAGCTGTGGCTGTTCGTAGTAGAGAGGGCGATGCTTGAATACGATCGGATATCTGTCGGGCCGTGGTGGGCTGATGCCAGCAGCAACGATTTTGAGGACAGGTTCTTTCACCATGAATCGGGACGCCAGATTCTTTGGGGCATCAGCATCATCCTCTGCCACAATCCGGATGTCCCTCATCGGCTTGCGAAGGTTTCGGATGCTGTCTGCATTGAACAGGTCCCGAGACGTCTCAGCATCCAGCTTCTCGTATTCCACGGTTTCTGCTTTGTCCGGAACGGGTTTCCAGTAATCTTCGCCTTTTTTGCTCGGGGTCGCCTCTTCTCGACCCTGTGGTACAGCTTCGTTGGCCTGATGCGGTGCAGTTCCGTTCGTTTGCTGCCGTGTAGCGGCAGGTGCTCGGGCCGCATCCGCAGCGTGCGAAGAAGCAGCGGTCGCCTGTGATCTGGCAACAGGTGTCCTAGCAGCCGGGTTAGCGGTGGGTATGGCAATGGCTTGTGGAGAGCCCAAAAGAGGGGCGAGTGTACTTCTGTTCCGCGGTGTGTCGCCGAGCAATTCCGCAGGTTTAGCGATTTCGGCTCCTACACTCTCCGTTTGCAAAGCTTCTGTGTCTTTTACTTGCCCGACAGCATCCGTATTTCCTCTGCAAAACACCATCAAGGTGAGCAACAGGCTAAACGTCAGTTTGTAATGAAAGCAATTCATAAGGAAATTCGATTCCAGAGATCTTTTGACATTAAAATTGTCGATCTTTCCCCCCCTAAAGTCGTAGGAAAAACTGGTTAGTCGGAAAATTTGTCGCAATCGACCTAAGGCTCCCTTTTTACTTAATTTGCCGTGAAAATGATTCTGGTTTGTTGGATTTCAACGACTTTAACACGCCCAGTTCTAAGTAGCGGACTACCATGGAATAACAACTGGATACCGTTACAGCCCTGTTTTTCCGCTATTTTGCCCGCTGGGGCAGATTCCACGGTGGATCTTGGTGTCCAGAATGAGGCGTGTGCCCGTTTCACGCTGATGGGGGGTGGGTTTTGCCATGCCCCTGCGCACCAGCAGTCGCAAAGCACTTCTTGATGACCCGACCTACGTCAAATAACCCGAAAAAACGACGAATGCGGTCGCGGCTGCGCGAACGGCTGGATGATTTGCTCGCTCAAAAGCCGCTGCCAGTTAGGCAGGAGAGACTAGCCGCACCGCAGGTCCGGCTGCTCGAATCGCGGTTTGTTCTCGATGCATCCGCCGCCCTGGTGGGGCTTGATGCCTTAAGTTCCGGTTGGGAAGCCGAGTCTGCGGAAGTGCAAAGTGATGCCTCCTCGCATCGCACAGCTGATTCATCCCAAGAGCACATCTCTGAGTCGGTGCAGGTCTCTGCCACAGGGCCGGTCCACAGCTACGGCGAGGCAAGGCAGTTTGCTAGCACAGTTGCCAGCAACGACGTTTTGGGGCTCGATCTTGATCTCGGTGTTGGTTCGGACCTGACCAGTCAACTTGATGCGTCGTTGGTTATCGCTAGCCCAAAAGCCGATTCCGCGGCTGGTGACTCGAATTCTGTCGAGTTAGCCCTTGGTGAGGTGGAGCTTAGCAGTGAGGCTCGTTTTACAGCGGGTAAGGGGGCCACCCACTCGGGTTCGGGTGGCGATCTGACGATTGAACGCTCAGGTCAGATAGACCGTGGTCAGGTAAACCCTGTTGTCAATGAAATCGTTTTCATTGATGCGGGTGTGCAGGATCACGAGACCTTGGCGGCAGATTTTCGCGAAGGCGTCGAGGTGTTGATCCTCGAGAGCACGCAGGACGGTGTCACTCAAATATCTCAGGCACTCGAAGGTAGGGCGGATCTGGATGCAATCCACCTCGTATCTCACGGTTCTGCTGGGAGTGTACAACTCGGTTCGACGGAGTTGTCGTCAGATAGCATGGCTCGGTACGCAGACGCTCTCTCGCAGATTGGCTCATCATTGACTGAAAGTGGCGACCTCATGCTGTACGGATGTGATGTCGCACAGGGTGAGATAGGCCAGGCGTTCATCTCAGCATTGGCGACTGCAACCGACGCAGATGTTGCTGCTTCGAACGACCGCACAGGTAACGCGGGGCTCAGCGGGGACTGGGTATTGGAGTCCAGCAGCGGTGACGTTGGGACTGCTGCGTTGATCGATGATGTAGTCACGACCGACTATGCCTATGTGTTGGATCAGCCAGAGGTTCTAAGTGTCGAGGTCAGCGACACAACAATTACTGACAGTGATGACGGAAGCTCTTTCGATGTGACAGTCACATTCGATCAGGCCATGGACACAGGGGGAGCTTTTCAGCCGACGTTGACCTTTGATCCAGACGTGCTGCTGACGGGCACATTGATTAATCCCTCTGCCGGGACGTGGTCAGTAAGTGACACTGTTTTTACCAAAACATTTGAGGTGGCCGACGTTGGCGTCGAGGTTGCGAATGTCGAAATCGACGTCACGGGAGCGCAGAACTCCATAGCAGAGGCTCAAACTGATTACACCTCTGAGGCGGAGTTTTCTATCGATACGCTCAACCCAACAGTTGTGGTCAACATTGTTGACAGCCAACTGAACGATGGCAATTCCAGTTCATTGGTGACGTTTGAGTTTAGTGAAGATGTAACTGGATTTGATGCCAATGATCTTACACCCGTCAACGGCGTGATCTCTGGTTTCACCGCAAACGATGGAGACAGTTACGAGGCGACGTTTACCGCCGATGACGGGTTGGACGGAATTGGCTCAGTGACAGTTGGTGCTGACTACACCGATGCAGAGGGCAACGAAGGCAGCGGTGCTTCCGACTCCGTTACGATCGACACCGAGAACCCCACAGCGACCGTTGATCTGGATGCGACCAGTTTATCGGATAGCAATAGCAGCACTGCCTTGACGATCACGTTCACTGAAGTACCCACTGGTTTCGATGCCGGCACGGATTTGACAGTCACCGGCGGTGTTCTGGGTACCGGTAGTTTTGATGCTTCAAACAAGATCTGGACTGCAACATTCACGGCGAACGATGGGATCACTGGCACGGGTTCGGTGTTACTCGCACCGGCCAGTTACACCGATGCGGTGGGCAACGAAGGCAGCGGTGATTCTGATTCCGTTACGATCGACACCGAGAACCCCACAGCGACCGTTGATCTGGATGCGACCAGTTTATCGGATAGCAATAGCAGCACTGCTTTGACGATCACGTTCACTGAAGTGCCTACTGGTTTCGATGCCGGCACAGATTTGACAGTCACCGGCGGTGTTCTGGGTACCGGTAGTTTTGATGCTTCAAACAAGATCTGGACTGCAACATTCACGGCGAACGATGGGATCACTGGCACGGGTTCGGTGTTACTCGCACCGGCCAGTTACACCGATGCGGCAGGCAACGAGGGCAACGGAGACTCTGATTCCCTAGACATCGACACGGAGAACCCAACCGTGGATGTCAATATTGTTGATAGCGAATTGACAGATGTCGATGACACTTCACTGGTAACTTTTGAATTTAGTGAAGCCGTTGTTGGCTTCGACGCGAGTGACCTGTCGTTGGTTGGCGGTTCAATCTCAAATTTTATGCTCCTTGACGCCAATAGTTTTACGGCACTCTTCACCGCGACAGATGGTGTGGAACTGGTGGGTCAAGTTTCTGTGGTTGGAAACTACACTGATGTCGCGGGCAATACAGGCGTAGTTGGTCTTGATACTGTTGATATCGATACGCTTAATCCGACGGTTGTCGTGGACTTTGTTGAGAGCTTATTGACGGACTCTACTGCCAGTTCATCGGTGACGTTCACTTTTAGTGAAGATGTTTCCGGTTTCGACGTTAATGATGTGACATCCAGTTTGGGGGCGATTTCTGGATTCACGATGCTTGACGCCAGCAACTATGAGGCGACTTTCACTGCAACTGATGGCATTGATGCCAATGGCGCGGTTGTGGTAGCGGCCAACTACACTGACCTCGCGGGGAATCTCGGGAATTCTGGAAGTGATGCGGTGTCGATCGACACACTTAATCCAACGGTCACGGTCAATGTCGTCGAGGCTGTAATGACTGATGATAACTCCACTTCCTTGGTGACGTTTGAGTTCAGTGAAGACGTTTCCGGTTTCGATGTGAATGATGTGGCATCCAGTTTCGGCTCGATCTCTGGATTTATCGTTGTCAACGCCAGTCGCTACCGAGCAACTTTCACTGCGTCCGATGGCGTAGATGCGGTAGGTCAGGTTGCCGTCGTAGCTGACTACACCGACTTGGTAGGTAATGCAGGGACAACGGGCTTGGATACGGTTGCCATCGATCGGCTGAATCCCACCGTGAATGTCGATATTTTTGATAACGAATTGACAGATGCGGAACCCAGTTCACTAGTAACGTTCGAGTTCAGTGAGGACGTTACTGGTTTTGACGCCAGTGATTTGTCAACGGTCGGTGGATCAATATCGGACTTTGCGATCATTGATGCTAACACTTATACGGCACTTTTTACCGCCAGTGATGGCGTGGCCATGACCGGCTCAGTAACCGTTAGTGGGGGATATGAAGACTTCAACGGCAATGTTGGAGTATCGGGTTTTGACAATGTGACCATTGATCGTGTGAACCCAACCGTCGCATCGATCGAGCGGGCAGATGCTGACTACACAAATGCAACATCGGTGGATTTTACGGTTACATTCACTGAAAACGTCACTGGAGTTGACTTAGACGGGGCTGATTTCAGCTTGGTGACATCAGTCGCAGGTGCATCCATTGTTTCTGTTGCTGGCAGTGGTTCGGTGTATATCGTCACCGTGGGCACCGGATCAACAGGCGGTTCGATTGGCTTGGCTTTAGCAGCAACACCTACGATCCAGGATGCCGTCGGGAACGATCTTACTGACACAGCTGTCAGCGGGGCGAATGAGAATTACACGATCGCATCTACCGAAGTTCTTCTGATCGGTGGCAATGTCTCGGTGGTGGATATCCGCGACGCCACGGCTGATGATCTTACGTTATCCGTGTCGGGCGGCGACCTCATTATTTCCTCCTCAAGCGACGTTATCGCCGCTGGCACTGGGGTGAATCGGGTCAATGCTTCGTCGGTTCGCATTGCTCTCGCCGATATCTCCGGCAGCAACGGAGTCACCGTTTCAACCGGTGGCTTGGACGATACTGTTACCGTTGAAGGGGTTGGGCGACGGTTGGACATAAACGGTGGAAGTGGCACCGATGCTGTGCAGTTTCAAACGAATGCGATTACTACTGATGGTGGTGATCTGATCGTGTTTGCTGAGAGCATAACGCAGGACGCGGATGCGTCGCTTGCTGCGGGCGATGTGAATATGACGGCTTCGGCAGGTGATATGGAGTTGAATGCGGCTCTATCTGCAACGGGTGATCTAGTTGTCAACGTCTCTGGTCAGGTCTCGCAAACGTTATCGGGAGTCCTAATTGCGGCAGGTGATACGACAGTATCCGCAAGTTCAATCGTACTAGACAATGCATCGAACGATTTTCAAGGCGTTGTTAATGCGTCAGGGGCTGACTTAACCTTTGTTGATTCCAATGGCATCAGCCTTGGTGATATTGATGCTACGGGTGCCTTCTCTGTCACTGCACTCAGTGGATCCATCGATGATGACGCGGCAGATGCGAATGGTGCTGATCTAAATGTAGCAGGTGTCGCGACATTCGCAGCGTCAGGCATGATTGCTCTGGATGATCAGTGGAATGACTTTGGTGATCAAATTAATGTTGATGCGCAGGACCTTGTTCTTGCGGCCCAAGGTGATGTTCTGCTGTTTGATGTCGATGTTGACCAATTAACGATCACGGCAGTCGGGGATGTTTCCGATGGTGAAAGCGGTAGTGTTTTGGTCGCTGGTAACGCAAGCTTCGCTGGAAGTGCAGTCACACTTGGGGACAACGCTGGGAATGTTGCCCGTTTCGGCAGTTTGAC
>Ga0315320_10004357_pt1 | contig 11597 bp, 16 predicted proteins | sample M140m21515metaG_FD_203458 | JGI IMG/M metagenome (GOLD analysis project Ga0315320, IMG submission 203458) | Ammonia-oxidizing marine archaeal communities from Monterey Bay, California, United States - M1 40m 21515 | ecosystem: Environmental > Aquatic > Marine > Coastal | place: USA: California...
ATTTTTATTACTCCTAAAAAAGATCTAGCCGGTTCAGAACTCACACAATCTAAAAAATTGGAAAAAAGATGGTTAGAAGGTATGCGAGCAACAATCGAGGGAGGTGGAGCTGGTTATAGACTCGAGGAAAGAGAAGGACTAGAGAAATTTATTAAAAATGGTTTTGTAGATGTATACAGAAAGAAGCATCCTAAAAAATACGGTTTTACTTACTGGGACATGATGAGACCAGTATTTAGAGGTGTTAATTATGGAATGAGAATTGATTACTTCATTGTTAGTAAAAAACTAGTTCCTAAAATCAAATCTGTCAAGATTTATCCGGATTTGGGGTATAATAAAAGTACTAGAAAAGTTGTAAGTGATCATGCTCCATTGGTATTGAAGATGTAAGATTCTAATTTCTATTGAAATTAGAATAAGATTGAAAAAATATATACTTAGAGGGCCGGGAACTCGTTGTCGTTGGTAAGCTCCGGTGGGGTATTGTCTACAGGTGCCTCTACCGTATCATCATCTCGGTGATTGTTCCTGGGACGACGATCTCCCCCATTATCACGGCGATTGTTCCTGGGACGACGATCTCCCCCATTATCACGACGATTGTTCCTAAATCGACGCTCGCCTCCATTATCATCGTGATTGTTCCTAAATCGACGCTCACCTCCATTATCATCGCGATTGTTCCTAAATCGACGCTCGCCTCCATTATCATCGCGATTGTTCCTAAATCGACGCTCACCCTTTTTACGATCAAAATCGATATACAACCATTTGTAAAAAATATTTTCGAGATGAATTAGCTCGCGAGTCCACTTCTCCGGTTTCTTCTCAAATCGAAGAATAAATTCATCTATCATAGTATTAGCGATCTCGCGTAGTTCGCTTGGTGTTTTGCGCAGTTTCCAACATACTGAGCAGCATCCATCTTCGAGTACTTCGCCTGAAAGTACTGCAGCTTCTTTCTTGCCCCCCGATTTTGCAAGATAGAAATATCCAGAATTTGGATGATAAACCATTGTAGATCCTATATTTAACCTATCTAGGTTTCTCTGACGAATATCTTCCAATTCGTCTTGGGAATAAGGTCTATCAGCCGCGGGTAATTGTTTTGTGAGTAGTTGCTCCATTTTTTATTTAAAAAATAAAGTTTTAAGTTTCAATTTGAACAATTGTTTGGAATGTCTCAAGAGCAGCAGCTATCGTGCTTAAATTCGGATATTGATACTTTGTGTTTTCAGTATGCAATAAACAAAGAGAGATCTTGTAATCTCGTGAAGTATAAGTGGTCATTTTTTCACCTCTTTCTTTCAAAAAAATTCTACTAGCGAATGGATATTTCTTCGAGGGCATGTAAGTAAACACGTTACATGGTAATTCTTGATTTAAACTCCTGGTTTGTAAGGAATCCCATCGTAAAGCTTCCATATCGAAATTTGTACCCACTGTGAAATTATCTTGTTTGCATATAACAATTAAATATCTCTCTTCACGGAGATGTAAATTTACCTTAGCAGCATAAACACTACAATTATTTTCGTCTTTTATTTTGGTCAATTTCGGATTTCCAAAGAATGAAACAAAAATGTCATAAACACTTCTTTTGTCTTCTACTAAATCCGAATCTATCATGTGGCCGTACTCTGTCATTTCTAGCAATAATTTCTATCTTAAATTAATTTTTTTGTATAATAAAATGGATAAGTGGTTTTCAGTAAATACAGGAAACAGAAATTTATCATGTTTCAATCAACATGATGTTAAAAATTTCGGATTTGAACAATGGAAAAAACAAGTTCCTAAATGCGCCGGTGGTGAAAAAAGGGGGAGCTGCGCACTTAGCTGTCAAGATTGTAGTCAAGCAGTTGGGTGTTCCGGGCAATCATGCCCATCCTTAGCACGTGATAGAAGTTATTATAAATTAGGTCCATTGAAATCAATCAAAGTGGGTGGTGGAATCACGGAACAACCTTATACGTTCCCGCTACCTCTTGATTACGGACCTTCACCTCCTATTAACACAAATATTATTACTTGGGCTCGCGTTCCCTAAATAGATTGTCGTATTTCAAATAATTTTATTAAAATTATTTGAACATCACATATATTTTTTAATTAGTTCTTTTAATTCTCCAGTTTGTTCTACGTCGGAGTTTCCAGGTTTCACGTAATAAGGTCTGGGTATATCAATAATTAATATGATTCTGTCTTCATTGCTATTATTTTCTGCCCAATGTGTTTTAGAATCATCAAATATCACTATCTCATTATTCAGAACCGGTCTACATTCCCCTTCTACGCAGATTTTGCATTTCTCTGGAACTTTAACTCCATAGTGGCACCTAAGAGTGGAATTTGATAACTCTTTCCATCCCCTATGTGGTGTAAGTTTAGTGTTAGGAGAAAGTCTGGAGAATAACGCAGTTTTAACTCCTGGAATGCTATCTATGATTTTCATTGTTTCAGGATACTTATCACAATTCTTTTGCACTCTAACACCGAAACCAATAAAAGGTATCATTTTCCATTTATTATCTTCGTATAATTCCTTTTCAGGCCATTCTTCCCAATTTTTTACTTCTGTTTTAGCGATTTCTTCGAAAATAACGTTCTTATTGCGTTTAAGAATCTCTAATTCAGGATATATGTCTAAATAATTGTAAAATCTATTATCTAACCGCATCCATAATAATAACACAATAACGACCGCTGTTAAAAATACAACTATTCCAATTATAACTAGCATTTTATTAAGGCATACGTTTATAAAATGCTATTCCCTCGTAATATTATTTTCATCCGAAAATAATATATAATAATTTAGTATTGAGGGGTTTCATTGTAAATTAAACTTTCTATTTGCTCAGCAACCGCTGTCCATAACTGATAGAACTGGTAAGGGGGTGTATATCTACTAGGCGGACCCCCACGAACTGTGTCCCAGTCAAATATACTCAATAAATCTCCACCCTTTTTGAGAACGTCTAGGGGAGATCTCATTCCGTGTAAAGTTCCATTATCGATTAATTCCTTTATCTTTTTGGCTATTAGTGGGAAATTAAGAGCCCATTGATCCGTCTGGACGTTTGTTCTATCGTATTTACCCGATATCATTTTCTTAGTAAGTACCTTGTGTGTTTCCCAAGCCTTAATCAAATCCCCGACTACAGCAGCACAATCTTGGTTAGAAGCTAACAGTCTTTTTTGTCCTTTTTTATCGTACCATGATGTTGGGTTAGATGGATCTCCACTCATACTGACCGCCATATCTCCAGGTGATGGTAATATTATGGTCCAGTGTGCTACTTTACTTACACGTCTCCAGGTATCGTTCGTGCGGTGATAACCATTTTTCAATAATTTTAAATCAGCGGGTGTAGAAAACTCTTTTTCTCTTTTAGAGGCATCTAGAATGTGTACTGCTATGAAATAATCAAACGGTGTTACTTGACTTATTTGTAATTCATACGGAGGAGCTTCCTCCTCTTCATTCCAACTAGGAATACTAGATGTAATGTCTTTGATAACTTCCTCTTCCACTAAATATTTTAATATTTTGGGATCACTTGTTCTCCTCAAAGCGTCCCATTTATCTTTTGCTTTCTTGATATGAGCGCTTGAAAACTTGATCTTGGTGTATGGATCTGCATCCATTCCCGCCTCCAACATATTTCTTAACAGTATCAAATCATACCCGTGAACTATTTGAGGAGACAATCTAAATTTTACCATCAGAGGTTCTGGAATATCAGCAACTGGGGTCATTTGATAAATCATTTCCATTGGTTGAGTAACTTTTAATGATGGTTTAGTAATTTTTCTTTTCACACTCCTTGAGACTTTCTTTTCGCTCGTACGACTACTAGCCTTTCGTTTCATGCTTCTTTTATTACGAGAAACTTTTCTTTTAACGCTACGACGTTTACGTGATGCTTTTCTCTTCACACTACGACGTTTACGAGATACCTTCCTCTTCGCACTTCTACGTTTACGAGATACCTTCCGCTTCGCACTTCTACGTTTACGAGAAGCTTTCTTTTTGGCTCGTGGGCGTTTATTACATTTTCCTGTCACCGGATTTCTACCGTACTTGCATTTACGCAGTTTACGCGACGCCTTCCTTTTAACACTACGACGCTTACGACTAACTCTGCGTTTAGTCTTCCTAGATTTTTTAGGGCTCGAACCAATGACACCACCCAAGGAAATGAGAGCGGCTATTAATTCTGCTTTTTTCATTTTGCTACGACCCTTAATTTGTTTATACAAACTATGTTTCTTTAATTGCGCGATTGTCGGCATTTTATATGATCAAATATAACTTAAAATTTTTCTAATCAATTCTTGCGGAACTTTCGTCTCGAGTACATAACACGCTTCCTTTTTCATCATATCATCTCTAATCTTACAAATTAAGTATTTGTATCTAGTATTTGCCCAAATATTATTGCTTATGTCCAGAAGAGAGGTCATATTGTATGTAAATAGTTCTAAATCTACGAGGAGATTTTCTAAGTCCTGATCCAGTACATCTAAAATATTCATAATTTATTTATTGTTTTTTCTTTCAATAAAAAAATGACTAACGTAAGAAACATATTAACAATCGTCGCCCTTTCGGCTTTAGGTCTTACTTTATTTGTAGCTTTGGCCAAAAATGCTATGAAAAGTAATAAACGAAAACAAACTTGTGATAAAATTTGCGGTATGCTAGTATTTATAGCTGCCGTGTTACTAGCAGTAGCACAATTTATGGAAGACAGTAAAACCGAATCATTCCATGAAGAAAAACCACACGGGTCTGGTGATAAAAAGGAAGTATTAATTTTAAGCGCAATGTCTTTTTGTGGATATTGTAAGAAAATTAACGCAAATAAAGACGATATCAAAAAAGCATTAAAAAATCATGGGATTGATTTAAAGTATGTCTCGGATACGGAAAACAAAGCTGAGTTCGAAAAACTCCAGAAAAAATATAAAGTTAAGGGTTTTCCTGCATCTATAGTACTTCAAAATGGAAAAGAAATGGGACGAGTAGCAGGGTATATGCCCACCCAACAGTTCGTAGAAAAGGCAGTAGCTCAACTGAACTGATTTAAATTTTAATTGTATACAATTAAAATGAAAACAATTTATACAACAGGCGTATTTGACTTATTCCATTACGGTCACGTAAGAATGTTAAAGAAGTGTGAAGAACTAGCGTTTAACATGCAGCATAGACTTCATGAAAAGATTAGATTGCTCATAGGAATACATAGCGATGAAGCATGTAAGGACTATAAAAGACAACCAATCATGAACATAAATGAGCGGTCTACAAGTGTTATAGAGCTTATAGAGTGGTTAGGTAGAAGAGGAGTGTTTGTTGCTATCCTATTAGATGCACCAATAGTAGAGACGAGAGAATTCTACGAAGAAAACGAAATAGTGAAAACTATTCACGCGCACAGTGAAGAGGAACATGATAAATATAAGTATATGTTCCAAGACGCGTTAGAAATGGGAATATTTCACCGTCTAGATTATACCAGCGATATCAGCACTACTGAGCTTATCAATAGGTGTATCGAAAGTACTTACGAGAAAATATAGATTCGACGTTAATTAAATTGGTGTCCAGAATAGGATTTGTAGCGATTGTTGAGAACCTTAATTCCTTTATACATTATATAGTCTTTGGTAGGATCCGAGAAAGTTATTTCTTTTAAAATCTGTATAATGAAGCCATATTTACCTTTTTGTAATCCCTCGCGGTGTTCGAAATTGGGTATATATTTCTTCATTGTTTTGTACATAATACCAGTAATGGACCATCCCCAATAAGAATACTTAACTCCCTCTTTGTACATTTTTAGATAAATATCCATACATATTTTAAGAATAGGGTGTTTCGGTGTCGCCACCATGAAGTGGGGGTTGGTTCCCACTTTGGAAGCTGGATTCATACAAATAACAAATGATGCATTCGGATTCACAAAATCTTTCATAGGCACTAAAGGTTCTACATCCGCGTCTGTGTATACACCTCCTCGAGCATAAATCATGCAGATTCGCCAGAAGTCCGCTCGTATAGGTCCATCTGGGATACTCTTGAAAAGTTTAGCATAGGTTTGTCCATATTCGTGGAGTAAAAACTCCTCGCAGTCCTTATCGTCGTATATTTGAACCTTATACCCAGGATTTAGTTTTTCCCAGTTAAGAGCCACGTAAGGTGGTAGATCTTTGGTCTTATAACATATATAAATATCTTTGGGTACTGTAACAATTGTTTTAAGATTTCTTTCAGGTGGCATCGTATGAATTATTTCATCTGCGGCTTGTTTTTGAAATCGATTTAACGAGCCTTTGGCTAACAAAATATTATTGATTATTATTACCAGTGTGATAAGAATTGAAACACTGATTATATATAATCGTAACCCATTATTTTCTTCTTTGTGAAATGCGTTGAATAATATGACACCTACGATGCCAATGAAAAGAATTAATAATATGAGATTCCACATTTTATTATTCAACTTATTTTCTTTTTTTACAAGGATTTCTAGTAAACCCTATTATACTCAATACCAGGAGAATTACTACACATGTTATCACTACAATATAAAACAAATTAGACTCTGGTAAAAACTTTTTGAAAGTCATTACGTGCTCCAGAGTGCTTGGTTGTGCTGCTTGACTTAAATTCCAGAAATTTCTATTCCAAACATAAGAGTTGAGATCATAGTAAGGGAGTATGTAACCCATATATCCATCAACCTGGGCACTTATTGGGAAAGCATATTTTAATAAACTACTGGCTGCTTTTGGAGTGATGTAATATAATTGTGTTCCTCTAAATTCTCTTGGTTGTATCTTCCCCCAATCTCCTTTCTTGTCTTTCCCTGATGTTGTTAATGAATTTATATATAATAAGGAAGCGAAATCTGCATTTTCAGGGATACTTTGATAAGCCTTGATCAATTCTAAGACTTGACTTTCTTTAAATTCAGGTACATCATCTTCTATAACGATAATGGGTTTACCATGTTCTAAACACTTCTTCCACATATTGACATGAGATAAATAACACCCGACTTGTCCCATTCCAGTTACAAAATCATGTTCCATTTCTATCTTTTTTCTGATATGCGTTTTGGAAATAGGATTTATGTACTCAGCTGTTTCTAAGTCTAGATTCTTAGCATCGACAGCAGACATTCGTTCGAGTTTAGGAAATATCTTTCTGTACTCGTTAAACGCTGGATCACATCTCTCTTTAGCTAACCGGTCTAAGCAAACCATATAAGCTGGGATATCTTCTATTGGAGTTTTATTAGTAATTTCTATTGTTTCAATTAGTTTTTCTTTATGATTGTTGATTTGGACTAAACAAATTATAGAAATTGTGATAAATATTACACTAATCACCCCGATGATTATTAACCAAAAAATACTCATTTATTATACAATATAATAAATGTTATGGGACTCAAAAGGTGGTAATCCCGAAAATATATCAAAAGATAATCCATATGATTCAGCGACATGGTTTGATTTTTATTCATTCAACCATGTTGCAATAACAGCTTTTATTTATGGATTGGTAATTTCATTCATAGCTCTTTTTGGTAAATTAACTGAGAAGACCATACTCTATGGATTTATATTGGCAAATGTTATTCATGGTATCGATGAAATATTAAATAATTTATGTGGAATCAGTTTGGAAGGATGGTATCACAATGCAGTTCTTGGTCGAAAAGGTAAGCAAATAGATAGAGATACCTGGCAAAACTCACTGGGAGATTTAATTTCTTGTCTGGTGGGAACAAGCATAATTATGTTTGTAGCATTATACAGTAAAGGTTCTCCTTACTGTATTTTACTGGTTTCCATTACATTACTTTTATCATGTTGGTTCATAATATGGTCTTTCAAAGAAAAACAAGTGCTTTGTGGAAATTCTGATTGGGGTATGTAGTCAAAATTATTTCTTCTTTTTCTTTTTTCCACCCATTTCGTATATCAAAAACATGATAAATAAAAAGCCGAAATACGATGCCCCCGCTATCTTAGTTATAGTAAGAGATACATTTTTATTTACGATCCCCTGGACCATAAATATTAGTTCAGCCAGAGTAGCAAAAGCTAAGTAGATTACGGAAAACGAACTAAAATTTCTCTCCGTCCCTGATTTCTTCACTTGGAAAAATACACCTATCATACCAACGAGGATAGATATATATCCTAAAATCTCGGCACCGGACCACAAGTTAACCTCGTCTTTTCTACATTCTTCGCAATCATGACATTTTTTGCAACATTCTTTACAATCCTGATCAGTCATTTATTATTAAACATAATTATTCACTTAAGAATTCGCCTCTCTTTGAAAATGGATTTCTATAACTTCGTAGAATGGAAATTTGATAAGGGTTTGTTTGATTTTGTAGACGCAACATACGTTCTTCACTTGGAAGGTTCCCCCAGATTAAAGAGAGTCAAAGAACAATTATTTGCAAATCCATTAACAAAAAAGATATTTTTGGTAAACAATCCAGGATTTAGAAAAGTTTCCAAGCCTCTACCTATTCAAAATTCCGAAGCTGATTGTGCATTTTCTCATTATATTGCATGTAAACACGCGTTAGCTAATAATTATCGAACGGTCTTAATTTTAGAAGACGATTTTATTCTGGAAAAGTCTTGTTTAGAGTTGTCATCTACAGATATCTCCGGAATTAAAAATTATATAAACAGTGACATTGATCATTATTTTTTGGGTTGTACACCGTTGATTGCAATACCCAGCAGTTGGAATTTGAAACATTGGAAAGTAATCAAAGGAGGTACGACTCACGCCATGGTTCATACTTTCGGTGGTGCAACAAAGATTGTGGAAGATTATGAAAAAAATTCTTCCACAATAGGGGGAATAGATATGTATATATTTGGTAATCATAGTTGTCATATGTATTACAAACCTTTAATTACTCAGACATTCCCAGACACGGAAAACAAATTAACTTGTTGGGGTTCTGGAAATTTGGGAAATAACATAGCATCTGGGTATATAAATATAGTCGGCTTAGACAAGCAAACTCAACCCGGATATGATTTTTTATACTTTATCAGTAAAATAGCCGTATTATTAATAATTTTACTACTAGTTTTTGTCATTTTAATTATTAAGTGGATATATCTAAAATTCAAGGCATAAATGCCTCATTAAAAAGTTTTACAAAATACTTTTTATAATAAATGGGTTGTTGTTTTACTACTATGTGTAGAGAAAATTCCAGTACGGAAAATGAAACATTTCCGAATGGTTATACTGACATTAAATTAATACATCAAGGAAAAAGCAGAAGCGTTTATACGAGCTTGTATCATTCCCACCGTGTATGTTTCAAAATCATACCCTTATCATCATCAACCTGGCGCAATGAGATCCAACTCCTAGAATATTGTAAAGATAAGAATCTACCGTCACCTAATCTGATCAAAGCGTTCAAGAAAGATAACTTTTCATATATTCTATACGACTATATTTCTGGGATGGATCTATTTGCGTATATCAAAAAACGCAGACCCTTCTCTGAACCTTTCATAAGACAATTAGCTTATAATTTGTTGTCTATTATTCACAAATATCACATGTATGGTATCTGGCATTTAGATTTGAAGCCGGAAAATATACTTTGTGTTGACGGAAAGATTACAAATTTAAAACTTATTGATTTCGGTCAATCTGTAATATGCAGTTTACCAAAAATTAATACTCCGAGTCTAGGAACTGCTGGTTATGCGGCTCCAGAGCTTTCAGAAGGTGTTTGTTATGCTAAATCGGACATTTGGTCTTATGGAATCATTATATACATATTATTTTTAAATGAATATCCACTACCAATTGATAAAAAACGCACCGTTGTTGAACATATTGAGAAGTATCGTAAGGGTGTATGGAGTGAAAAATTTAAAAAATTCAGTCCTGAAAGTTTTAATTTCATCAACCAATGTTTGATGGTTGATGTTAATAAGAGAAGCGGGGTTAATGAATTATTAAAACATTCATGGTTTTTAAAAAATCTTTAATAAATGATTGATACAATATTATTTTTAGAATCAATATTCATGTTATCTTTGCTCACTAGTAATAATATTCTCATGAGTGATTGCAAAAAGAATAAAACGGCACTGAAAACTTTAGTATATGTAAATTTTGTAGGAGCTGCTGTATTTTTGGGATTTTTGGTGTTTGTGCTTACACAATTGTTATCATCCGGTGCTTTATTTTATTCAGCGGGAATATCAACGATAGGAGCCAGTTCTAGTAATCCTAGAGGTTTAGGACCATCGTCAACCTCTTACGTGATGTTTACAATTACTAGGATGGCTTCAATGTTCGCAGTTGCTTTAATGGTACTTAACGGTATAGACAATATGGCTTGTGATGATAAAAAGGAATGGGAATGGTTACAAACGATTAATTGGATCTTCGTTGCCCTGTACGGAATATTCTTTGCATATTCTGGTTACAAGCTATTCCGCCCGTAAAATAATAATTTATTACGAAAGTAATAAATTGTATAATAAATGTCAAATAAATGCAGTGCATACAATATTCCACAGTTTGTTTCCCCTGTAAGTACAGGTATGGTGATCTCCGCGCAAACGCAAGGAAATTCCGTAGTTGATACATTGAGTGTTGGAGGGTGTTTTGCTGGATTAGCTAACCCGGGGCAATCACTTATAGGACCACCCCAACCATTCGTGGGTGGTTCATTTCCATCAGCTCCCCAATATAACTCAGCCAATGGAACTGTCCAAAACGGAGGCCCGGCTGAGAATTATGCCAATAAGAGAGGTTCTCAAGTAGTGACAAGTGCTTATTCACATTCGTTATTAACACCTCCAATGCCAAAACATCAATCCGAATTATCATTGGTGACTCCACCATTATCCGTAGAACAACAAAACACTAAGAATCGTGCAGCTGGATCAGCTGGAATTTCGGAGAAAATAACATACACAAATAGTTTAGAAAATGCAACACAGGGTGTAGTTATTGGTGATAACAATACTTTTGCTCCTAAAAACTGGACTGGTGATGTACCACAGCTAAGTTTTTACGTCAATGCCAGATATCCCCACGGTGGTCTTGTCTACCCAGGTATTGAACCTGATGGATCCGACAATCCTCACCATGTATACAAAAAAGCTCTCGATAGTTATATACTGTCCCAATGTTCCCCATATAAAGTAGAGTTAGTACCTAATTGCAATATTCTGACCACCTCGAGAGTTGTCCACGAAGCAAATCCAACGTTTGCACAATTCGGCAATACTTTTGTGTTTGATGAAAATGCTCAAAAGGCAATCCCAGATCTTGATATTTGCGATTAAGAATATTTCATTCAATAAATGGAAAAAATTCAATGCAAAACTTGTAAAGGAACTGGATTATTAAAGGTGAAAGCAAAAGTGTGTAGATATTGCAAAGGTAAAAAATGTGTTAAATGTCCTATCAGAGAATCTGGTTTCCAATGTATTGGGTTGGAGGAGTGCCGAAAATGTTGGGGGAGTGGTCGAGTAAATAAATAAACAATTCA
>Ga0315320_10004360_pt1 | contig 11595 bp, 12 predicted proteins | sample M140m21515metaG_FD_203458 | JGI IMG/M metagenome (GOLD analysis project Ga0315320, IMG submission 203458) | Ammonia-oxidizing marine archaeal communities from Monterey Bay, California, United States - M1 40m 21515 | ecosystem: Environmental > Aquatic > Marine > Coastal | place: USA: California...
TTAAAAAATAAACAACTGAATTATAAATCTCTTTAGCATTACATTCTTTTTGAATTAATTCTGGAATTATTTCTTTGTTATTAATGATATTAATGATGTTAGCAAATTTTATTTTTACAAGCATTTTGACAATTAAAAAATTCAAAAAGTTCATTTTATAAATAATTATTGATGGTATTTTTGCATTACAAACTTCAAGAGAAATTGTTCCGGACTTTGAAACTGCAAAAGTTGATTTATTTAATATTTGTTTTTTTATATTTTCATCAGAAATAACCTCAATATTATTTAAATTAGTATTTTTAACTTTATGAATAATTAAATTCTTATTCTCATTAGTGGCATGAAACACAAAAATAAAATTATCAAATTTTTTATTCATCATTTTTATAAAATCTATTAAGATAGGTAAAAGTAAATTAACTTCAGATGATCTGCTACCAGAAAAAAGAGAGATAATTTTTTTATCATTTGATATAATATTTGATAAATCTATTTTATTTTCTACTTCTTGATCTAACAATGGATGACCAACAAAGGTATTTGGAATATTTTCTTTATCAAAATATTTTTTTTCAAAATTAAATAATAATAAAATGTGATCTAAAAACTTTTTAAATTTTTTAACCCTGCCCTCTCGCCAAACCCATACTTGAGGTGCTACATAATGAACAGTTTTAATCTTGTTATTTATTTTTTTAACTTTTTCAGCAACTCTTAATGTAAAATCAGGACTATCTACACTGAATAAAACATCAGGATTAAATCTTATTATTTCTTCTACAGTTTTGTTTATTTTATTCTTTATTTTTAAAATATTGAACAAAACACTAGTAAAGCCAATATAAGTAATTTCTTTTTGATCAAAAATAGATTTTATTCCTAATGCATTTAAATGTGTTCCACCAACACAAGAATATTCGATACTAAGATCATTTTTTTGAAGTTTAGAAATAACTTTAGAAGCAAGTTTATCTCCAGAAGGTTCACCTGTTAGTATAAAAATCTTTTTCATTTTACTGTAATAAACATTTTATTTTTATTAGCAAAGTTAATACATTTACTTTTATCTAAAAAAACATGCTGCTTAGTTTTAACTACAATCCCTTTTAATCCGGCAGTTTTACTTTGTTTTAAAGTCTTCAATCCAATAGTAGGTAGATCTATTCTAAGATCTTGCTTTTTTTTGGGAAACTTAACCAAAACTCCATGATTTCTAAATTTTTTGCTTCTACTTTTTTCAAGCATTATTTTAGTTCCGCCTTTTCCTTCAATAGAAACTACTTTTTTATTTCTAACTACAACACCTTGGCTAAAATTATATTGCCTTAAATTATTTAGGGTTTTTATTCCTTTTTTAATATCTAATTGATCTTGTTTGTTTGGTTTTATTATTGAATAATTACCTTTTTTTAAGGATAGTTCAGGATTAAATGTTAACGAATTTTCAGTTTTAATCTTATTTTGAAATAATATTTTAATTATTTCTTTAAGTATAGCTGCGTCTCCAAGCTTTGAAGCTTTGATTACTCTAGGAATATAATAAATTCCTTTTAAATCTAATTTCAATTTAGAAAAGTTTGGTTTATTTACTTTTCCAGCAAATAAGACTTTTTTACATCTATTTTCCTTAAGAATATTAATAATCTTGCCAAATTGCCCTATAGAAACTGCATAAGATTTTTTATCTTTTTGAAATTTTTTTGATTTTGATAAATCAATTATTAAGTACTTTATTTTCTTTTTTTTAATAGTTTTTAGAATTTCCTTTGGAAAATCAGTATCACCAAAAATTAATCCTATCATCTTATGAAAATGGTGTACAAATAGATCTTTTTTTATCTTTTGTTATAAAATTAATTATATTTTTTACTAATGGATTTTCTTGAAAAGAACTATCTAGTTTACTAATATTTTCATTGATATTTTTAGTAGCAAAAATTTCTTTATAAGCTTCACTTAAGCCTAAAATATCCTTATTTTTAAACTTGGCTCTTCTTAAACCTATTAAGTTTAATCCTTGTAATGAATTTCTATTTCCAGTTGATAGTCCATAAGGAATTACATCATGTAATACACCTGTCATCCCACCAATCATTGCCATTTTACCAATCCTTGTGAATTGTTGGACGGCCGAATTACCACCTATAACAACATTATCCTCAATAATCGCATGACCACCTAAAGGCACATTATTTGCAATTATTACATTATTTCCAACTTTGCAATCATGAGCAATATGTGACGAAATCATAAATAAACAGTTGTCTCCAATAATTGTTTTACTACCGCCACCGACTGTTCCAGGATTTATTGACACGTATTCTCTAATTTTATTATTGTCACCAATTATCAAATTTGTAGGTTCGTCATTGTACTTCAGGTCCTGTGGATCGTTAATTGAAACATAAGGATAGATCTTATTTCCCTTTCCAATTTTGGCTCTTACAGAAATATTAACATGCGACTGAATAACAGTGTTCTCACCTATTTCCACATTAGGACCAATTACACAATATGGCCCAATCTCAACATTTGATGCTATTTTTGCTTTTGAGTCAATTATTGCAGTCCTATGTATCATTTGTTTTCCTTAATAAATTTTTTTAAATCTTTAGCTGGATAGCCCATAACTTTAGAATTATCAGGGATATCTTTAATCACTCCTGAACCACCACCTATTTGAACATTACTTCCAACTTTCAAATGTCCTGAAATTCCAGCTTGTCCACCAATCATAACGTTATTTCCAAGAGTAGAACTTCCTGCAAAACCAACCTGTCCCGCAATAATGCAATTTTCTCCTATTTTATTATTATGGGCAATATGCACTTGATTATCTAGGAAAGTATTTTTACCAATTATAGTATTTGATAAAGAACCTCTATCAATTGTTGAGCCACAACCTATCTCACAATTGTCCTCAATAATGACGATTCCAATATGAGGATAACGAATATTTCTATCCTTATTAGGAAAAAAACCAAATCCTTTTTTGCCAATAACACAACTATCTAATATTGATACATTGTTTTTGATAAATGTATTTCTAATAATAACGTTTGAACCTATTGAGCAGTTATCACCAATAACAACATTACTTTCAATAATTGTATTGTGACCAATTGAACAATTTGCTCCTATTTTAACATTTTTACCAATTAATATATTTTGACCATGATTTACAGAATTATTAAATGGAGTTTTTTCAATATTTAAGGTGTGAACATCAAATTCATCCGTAATAGCATTAGGATAAAACATTGAAGTAATCATTGCTGTCGATACAAGAACGTTATCAACTTCTATTGTTTTACAATTTTTTGGAAGAATATTTGATAATTTACTAGTTGTTAAACAATACCCAGCTTTAGTGTTTGAAGCAACAGTCTCATATTTTTTTGAGTGAAAGAATGTAATTTCATTAGTTGATGCAGTAACAAGATCTTTAATATCAAAAATCTCTGTATCCAAATTTTCAAAATTATTTTTAACTTTAATAGAACTCAAAATTTTATCTATTTTAAAAGGACCTTTGTTGTGAAAAAATGGATTTATCATTCAATGTTTTTTACCAAAACAATCAATTAATACTTATCAATAAATATTACTGATTATTTTCTATCTACAATTGTTGCAGACCATTGAGCATCTGCCATTTTCTTTCCTTCGACAAAAGCTTCACCTTTATATTTCCAAACACGTCCGTGAGATCTGATAGCTTCTATATTTAATTCTAATTTACAATCTGGTATAACTGGATTTCTAAATCGAGCTTTATCAACACCCATTAAAAAAACTAATTTATTTTCATACTCTGTTTTATCAATTCCAGAAGCAGTTAAAGCTGCAGCGGCCTGTCCAAACGCCTCTACTATTAAAACACCTGGCATTACTGGCTGACCTGGAAAATGACCTTGTACATAAAAACTATCCTTCTTAACATAAACAATTGCAGTTGCAGAATGTAGTTTTTTGATATTTGTAAGTTCATCAATTAACAACATGGGTTCCCTATGAGGCAATAAGTCTATTATTTGTTTTTTATTTAGAGATTGTGTCATTAAATTTTGAAATATTAATTTTATTATTTACAAGTTCAATTATATCTGAAGTTTTATTTAAATCATTACGTCCTATAATAATATATTTTTTTTGTAAAAGATATGTAATATTATTTTCAGAAACATAATCAAGCAATATTGGTTCTATTAATTTTAAAAAATTAGCTTTATTTTTCATTAATTTATTTTGTAAATCTCTGTTAGATTTTTGGCTTAATTGATTAAAATTACTAACATCTTTTCTAAATAATTTTAATTTATTATTAAATTCATTTGGATCTAAAATATTTTTTTGAGCAATTAAACTATCTTCTCTTTTTTTTAATTGGTCTTTACCTTTTAAATTTTTATCATTATTTTTTTTTTTTAAGTTATCGAATTCTTTATTAATATGTTTACCAACATTTGTCTGATTGATAATTTTATCTATATCTACATAAAAAATTTCTGCAGATAAATTTACTGAATATAGACAAAAAAATGATACTATAAAAAAAGTTGAAATTTTCATTAAAAAGTTGTGCCGATATCAAATCTAAAACTTTGCTCAACATCACTACTAGCTTTCGTTATTGGTTGAGCAAATACAAAATTCAATGGTCCAACAGGTGTTAACCAATCAATCGATAAACCTGCGGACGATCTTATCTTGCTATTATCTAGACTTTTATCATAATCAACACCCCAAACATTTCCAGCATCAAGAAAAATATTAAAATCAATTGACTCCAATTCTGGTAATGTCGTTGGAAGAGTTGATGAAATAGTTGCTGATGAAGCAAAATTACCACCTATAAAATCAAGATTATCTTTTGGTCCAATCTTACCTGGTTCAAAACCTCTTAGTTTTTTAGAGGATAAATATATTCTGTCTGATACCCTAACATCTCCTCCTTCTAAAGAATTAATAGCTGATATATGAAAAGAAATATTTGATATCATATTTTCAGAAAGTTTATGATAGGTTTTGAAATCATAAACATTAAATAGAGAGTAGTCATTAGATAACAAGGGTAAAATTTGATTAAACCTTGAATAATAACCATCTGTTGGTCTAAAAGATTGATCTCTTTTGTCATATAGAAAACTATAATCAAATTCAATGTTATTATAATTGCCATCTTGTTTTTTTAGGGCTGTTGATGCGTTGTTGTTTGTAGTTAAATCCTCTGCCTCAATAGAAATTAATGGAGTAAAGAATAAATCTTGTTTATATTCAAAACCTGTTCCTAAGGTTAGATTCGTAATTGTATTTTCATATCCAGCAGTACTTAAAAAATCATTACTTGTTCTTGATAAATTAAATCTTAATGATTTATCACTATAATTATAATTAGGTATTATGACGTTAAAAGCTCCTTTTATAGATTTTGATGTAATTGATAAATTTGTATTTAGTTTAGTTGCATTTCCTGAAAAATTATTTTCTTTAATACCAAATGATATTGTTTGCCCTGAAGTACCATAACCTGCACCAGCAGCAATCTCACCTGTGGCTTGTTCAACAACATTAATTGCTATATCTTTTTTAAATTCATCATCTGTGTCTAATATTTTATATTCTACGTTAGAAAATAACCCACTTTTCTTAATATTATTTAGAGATTTATTGTTTAAAATCTCATTAAGTGGGTCACCTTCGTCTACAATTAGAAGGTTACGAATAACAGTTTCATTAGTAATGTCATTCCCAAAAATATTTATTCTATCTACATATAGTTTTTGACTATCATTTATTAAAAATTCTATATCGATCTTATTTCCATTAACAATATTTTCTTTAAATGAAGCATTTATAAATTCATACTGTTTTGAGATAGCAATACTATCAATTTCATTTAATAATTTATTAATACTGTTTGATGAATATGGTTTATCTTTCATATCATCAAGTAATAGCTGAATAAATTTAAAATTATCTGGGTTATAGTCCATTGGAATATTTAAATTTAAATTATTAAAATAAAACTTTTTTCCAGCATTAATGTTGTAAGTTAAATTAAAATCATTGTCTTGAATAACATTTGCACTAGTTTGTGAAATTTCAACATTATAATAACCCTCATTAAGATAAAAATTTCTCAACAATCTTTGATCTAATTTAATTTGTCTTTCATTTAAATATTTCTTTTTTGATAAAAATTTCCAGAATTTATTTTCTTCAGTTACAATGACATTAGATAATAATTTAGATTTAAATACTTTATTTCCTGAAAAGTTAATTGTTTTAACAACTGCCTTTTTGTTAAGCGTTATGTTATAAATTAATTTAACTGTATTATTATCGTTTTGCTTTAATTCTAAATCAACAATTGAAAAATAATATCCTGAATATTTTAGAAAATTTGATAATCTCAAAACCTCTTCTCTAGATTTTTCTTCCACATATGATTTATTTTCAGTTATAGTCAATTGATCTAATAAAGCTTGTTTTAAGTTTTTGTTTTTTACACCATTAATTTCTACAAATTGAACAAAACTATTTTCAATTACATCGATGTTTAAAATATTATTTGATGAACTAACCATAACATTTTTAAAAAAATCAGTTCTATACAGATTTTCAATAATTTCATTTAAATCGTTAGATAGTAAGTCATCACCAATATTAACTTTTGAAAAAATGATTACTGTTTCATCAGCAATTCTTTCATTACCATTGACAGAAATAGACTTAATTATTTCTGCATTAACAAAAGTAATCTTAATAAAAAAAATAAAGAATAATAAAAAAATTTTACTCATAAAGTTTAACATATAGATAGTTTTCTAGTTTTCAATCTAACAGAATCATTAATTTCGCTTATTTCCTTATAATTTTTAGGAATAAAGTTTTTTAAGTTTTTAATGCTTCTTATATCTAAAATACTTAATAAATTACTAAAAATATCATTAAAAGAAATTTTTTTGTTTAAAAAAAGGTTTACCAATTCATCATTGCACGCGACTAACGCTGTATCAAATAGCGAACAATGATTTGGATATCTTTTTAAAATTTTAATTACAGGAAATCTTTTTTTATCTACATCTGTAAAGTTTAAATCATTAAGAGTCTTAAAGTTTGTTTTGATTTTGGATAAATAATTAAGATTTTTATCTAAAGAGTTTAAAATTGGAATAGACATATCAGGTTCATGAGCACAAATTTTAATTAAACCATTTTTTAATCTAATAATGCTATGAACATAGGATTTAGGATGAATTTTGATAGAAATTTTATCTATATCAATATTAAAAAGCCTTTGTGCTTCAATAACTTCAAATAACTTATTTACCAAAGTTGCAGAGTCTATTGAAATTTTTTTACCCATTTTCCATGTTGGATGTTTTGTGGCTTGATTTATTTTAATATTTTTAAAATTTTTTGGTGAAGTATTTCTAAATGGCCCCCCTGAGGCTGTAATAAAAAGATTTTGAATTAATTTATCTAAATTTGTTTGATTATTAATGTTAAATTCATTTAATGAAGACCAAATTGAGAAATGCTCAGAGTCTATAGGAATAATTTTTGTTTTATTCAAAATTGATTTCTTTTTAATTAAATTCCATCCACATATTATTGACTCTTTATTTGCTATAGCTATTTTTTTAGTAAACTTTATAATTTCTAAAGTTGGTTTTAAACCTGCAAAACCTACAATTGAATTCATTGTATAATCAACTTTTTTTTTAAATACTTGGTTGAAAGTATTAAAATTATTATAGATATTTATGTTTGTTTTTTTACATTTTTTTTTTAAAAATTTATAACTAGTATCATTTGTGATTATTAAATTCTTAACACCAAATTTTTTTGCTTGTATATATAATGTTTTATGGTCTTTATTTGCTGTTAAAAGAATAATTTTAAAAAGTTTTTTATTTTTTTTAACAATATTTAATAAATTTTTTCCAATTGAGCCAGTTGATCCAAGAATAGCAATTGTTTTTTTCATTTACTAAAAGTCAATTAAAAATATTAAATATGAGAATGGGAATGCAAAAATCATTCCATCCACTCTGTCTAACAATCCACCATGACCTGGTATAATTTTACCAGTATCTTTAATTTTTGATAACCTTTTAAAATAAGAAATAACAATGTCACCTATCTGACTGATGGTTGAAATTAAAAATACAAAAATAAACCATTTAAATGAGAGGTAATCACTTAAATAAAAGTTATTTAGAATAATTGTAGATATTATGGATAATGAATATCCGCCAATCATTCCTGCGTAAGTTTTGTTTGGACTAAATTTTGTTAATTTTGGCCCTTTAAATATCTTGCCAAATATATAACCACCAATATCTGTTGAAATACATATTATTATTACAAATAATAAAAACCAATAATCATTATCAATCCTAAGTTTATAAATAGTATAAAATGAAAGAAATAAAAAAATAAATCCAATTATTCTATAGGATTTATTTTTACTCATCATGTGCCATTCATAAATAATTATACCTAAACAAATAAAAATAAAAAATAAAAATAAAAAAGATCCCTGTATAATAAAAAAAAGTGTAATAGGTATTAGAACTATTGAACTTAAAATTCTTTTAGTTAATTCTTCACTCATTAAATTTTACCAAAATTTCGCTTTGTTGATTTATATTTTTTAATAATTTTTTTATAATCTAATACATTAAAATCTGGCCAAAGTTTTTTTTCAAAATAAATTTCAGTGTAAGCCATCTGCCATAATAAAAAATTACTTAGTCTTTTTGTATTGCCTGTTCTAATTAATAAATCTGGATCAGGTATTCCATTTGTTAGTAAATTATTTGATACATTTGTTTCTGTGAATTTTTTTTTAAGTTTTTTTAATTTTAAAAATGTTTCAATTAATTCAGTTTTTGATCCATAATTCAAAGCCAAATTAATTTGAAGTTTTGTATTTTTTTCTGTTAAATTCTCAGAGTTTTCTAATAATTTATTCAATTGTGAGGAAAAAATTTTCCTCCCAATCACTTTAAGTTTAATATCTTTTTTATTAAGATCTTGAATTTTATTAAGTAAGAAATTTTCTAAAAGCTTAAATAAATATTTTATTTCTTTTTGTGGTCTACTCCAATTTTCAGTAGAAAAAGTATATAATGTAATAAATTTAATCTTTTGTCTTATTGTCTCCTTTAAAATATTTTCAATTGTGTTTAGGCCAGCTTTATGTCCCTCATTTCTTGAATTTTTATGTTTTAAACCCCATCTACCATTACCATCCATTATGATAGCTACGTGGTTGAGTAAATTCATTTAGATTGTCATTATTTCTTTTTCTTTTAAAGAAACCTTTTCATCTACAGTTTTGATGTGGTCATCTGTAATTGTTTGAACATTTTTTTCATGTGACTTTTCTTCATCTTCGCCAATTTCTTTTGCTTTTAAAATTTTTTTCAGTTCCTCATTTGCTTCTCTTCGAATGTTTCTAATAGAAACTTTGCATTTTTCACCAATTGATTTGATTAATTTTTTTAATTCAGTTCTTCTCTCCTCGTTAAGCTCTGGAACCGGAAGTCTAATTAATTGTCCATCTATTTGTGGATTTAATCCTAAATCTGATTTTTTAATTGCAGCGTCAACTAAAGGTATATTATTAGCATCCCAAACTTGAATATTTATCATTCTCGGCTCAGGTGTTGTTATACTACCAACTTGATTTATAGGCATTTGCTGACCGTATACATCAACTTTTACTAGATCTAGCATTGCAGCATTCGCCCTGCCTGTTCTAAGTGAAGATAGTTCTTTTGAAAAAACCTCTATGGCTTTATCCATTTTGACATTGTATGACTTTTCGTCAAACATTTACTCTCCAATCTTAATTCTATAAAATTCTTTTATTTTTAAATCAGCAATTAAAAGCTCTTTAACTATATCTTGAACCTTCTTTTTAGGTTCCATAACCCAAGCTTGAGTTAAAAGAGAATTTTCTTCTTTAAATTTATTCATTTTACCTAAGCTAATTTTTTTTGCAATATCCTCAGGTTTTCCAGAATTTTTTAATTCCTCAGTTACCAATTCTTGTTCTTTATCTATTACTGATTGGTCAATTAAATCAGATGTAAGTGCCAATGGATTAGAAGCAGCTATGTGCATAGATAATTGTTTTCCAAAATTTTTAACAGCATCAGAATTATCTTTTGTTTCTAATGAAACAATTACAGCTAGTTTTGAAATATTATCTTTTACAACTGTATGTAAATAATGATTATTTACGGTTCCAGTGTTTTCAATTGTTTTTGCTTTACCAATCGTAATTTTTTCACCAATTTTAGCAATTAAAGATACAACATTATCCTCTACAGTCTCACCATTTTTCATTTTAGAACTTTTTAAATCTTCTAAATTAGAATTTTTTTCATTATTTAATTCACTAAGTTCCTTAACAAAATTTGTAAAATCTTCATTTTTTGCAACAAAATCAGTTTCACAATTAACTTCTATAACGGATGTTTTATTTTCATTGCCACTAACAGCAACCACACCCTCTTTTGCATCTCTAGACATTTTTTTTGATGCTTTTGAAATTCCTTTTACACGTAAAATTTCAATTGCTTTATCGATGTCACCACCAGACTCTTTAATTGCAAGATTACAATCTTTAAATCCTGCGCCAGTTGCTTCTCTTAATTTTTTAACATTTTCAATATCACTCATATTAATTTAAGGTCTCCTTTTTATCTTTAGAAAATTTTTCTTCTAGTTTTTCTCTATCAATTTCTTGAACTGTTTTTCCTTGAGTTTGATCTTTTTTGTCCTGAGAAACCTCCTTTTTAGGTTCAGGAGTTGGAATTGAGCTCTTTGCATTATTGATAGTCTCTTTAATTAGATTACAATATAAATCTATAGATCTACGAGCATCATCATTACCAGGTATTGGATAATCAATATTGTCAGGGTTAGAATTGCTATCAAGAATAGCTATTATAGGTATTCCTAATTTTACAGACTCTGCGATTGCTAATGACTCATAATTTGTATCAATTATAAAAACTAAATCAGGTGTTTTTTTCATTTCAGCTATTCCACCTAATGATCTTTCAAGCTTATCTTTTTTGACACTCATTTTTAAAAGTTCTTTTTTTGTAAAACCTCTATTTTCTGCAACTAGATCAGCTTCATATTTTTTCATTTTTTTTATAGAGCCAGATATAGTTCCCCAGTTAGTAAGCATACCACCAAGCCATCTATAATTTACAAAATATTGATCTGTTTCCTTAGCAACTTCAGCAATAGCCTCAGATGCTTGTTTTTTAGTAGAAACAAATAAAATTTTTCCATTGTTTGCAATAGTTGTATAAATTTTTTCTAAAGCAACTTTTGTAAGTTCTAATGTCTGTGTTAAATCTATGATATGGATTGAATCTCTTTTTCCAAAAATGTATTTTTTCATTTTTGGATTCCATCTTAAAGTTTTGTGTCCAAGATGAACGCCTGCTTCTAATAATTGTTGTATTGTTATGTTAGGTATTTTCATATTTATTCCCGGTTAAGCCACCACAGTAATTTCCAATTAAGGACCGGAGGTATAAAACCAACAACTGT
>Ga0315320_10004364_pt1 | contig 11589 bp, 11 predicted proteins | sample M140m21515metaG_FD_203458 | JGI IMG/M metagenome (GOLD analysis project Ga0315320, IMG submission 203458) | Ammonia-oxidizing marine archaeal communities from Monterey Bay, California, United States - M1 40m 21515 | ecosystem: Environmental > Aquatic > Marine > Coastal | place: USA: California...
CCACTGAAAAGTTGACACGTTCGATGATATGTTAACTCGATGGACAATTTGTCGCCAGCAGATGTTGTCGGTTGCGTTCGTGGGGTCAAGACGAAATGCTGCGTTTGCCAAAAGGTTGATCTGCTGATGTGTGACACTTCGATTCGGCGGCAGGTAAGTGATTCTGCACAGTAACAGTTAACGTCTGCCCCACCCCCCACGACGCGCTGCATGCGAGTTGGTTACGTGTCTATGCAATCTTATCCGTAAAGTTGTTCATGGCATGATTTGTAGTGACAGAGAATTGGCAGAACCACGGAGTTGGGTGGTGCGTAAGACAATAAGACAAAAGGGTTCGTGATCGTCTTTTTCAGGTTGCTCGGTAGAATCTGACTTTCGTATTTGTGGTTTTGGTTGAATTGGAGGGCTACTGATGTTCACGCCACGCTCGATCGCAACCCCACTGGGTTGCTTTGCCTTTTCGTTGGTGTTTTCAGCGTACGCACGGGCGGGCCATTCGTCCGGCGACGGTCTTTGCTGGTGTGGCAGGATGTGCGTTGAATCGTTCGATAAGCGACGTCAGAACAGTATGGTTGCGGAGCAGGTTTCGCGTTCGAAAAACGGATTGCAAAGTTATGCTGAAAGCCTCCTCAGGAACTGTTTAGCGAAGTATGAAGCACCTTTGCCTTGCGTTTGTTGCTCGGGTTGCGATTGTGGGCTTGATGAGGGTGCTTCGGCAGTCTGGAAACACTCGACCACAGATTGGGTTGGATTTGGCGATTGGCGTGATAGCGGTCGATCACGACCACGTCCGAGCGTGATTGCGACTCGTGTTCATCGTGTGTTGCCCGACGATCACAATCGGAGGCAAGCATTTTTGCAAGTCTGGCTGAAATAGTTCTTCGACGATAAGAGTGTTGTTTTACTATTTGTCAAATCATTTGGAGTAAGAAAAATGGACAAGAAACTAAAAGCTTCTGTTGCAGTCGGCGGTATGAACAATTCGCGTTCGGGTTCCGTGGGCTGTTGCGATGGTGTATCCAGAGTGGCTGGGTGCGGATGTTGCGGAAAGTTTTGCGGATGTGATGATTGCAGCGGCGACGCGGGTGATTGCTCGTGTGGGAGAAGTGGAAATTAATTTCGTTCCGCTAAATGGCTAGCAGCTAACGTAATGGCCTTAGCCCTGATGAGTGGGCCGTTCAAGTCAATGATTTGGGCGGCCTTTTTTGGTGCGCTGGTATGGGTTCGATGGTAAGGCTTGAACACATATCCTGTGTCAGTAGGGGCGTTTTCCTGTACACAAGCTAACGTGGGAGAACCGCGATTGGTCATCCGTGTGACGATTGTCAACGTTGCCAACGGAGATTGACTTGGGAGAGTGTGATGTATGAATTACAATTGGGTGTGGTGGATCTGGTTTGTTAGTTGTTGAGTGTTATCCTGTCTTTCCCCGTCTTTGCGAAAAATTTCGATGTGTTCGAGATGATGGACCGAGGCCGAGTCGCGAAATTTGTCACTTGCTTGATGCTCGTTATGGGCGTTGGCAGTGGTGCGGCTGCGTGGTATGTCGGTGGGCAGTTGGTGAATCCCGCCAGACGATCGGTTGGTGAATTGCCGAGTGATTTGCCTGGTACGTCAGTCCGTCTTGTGACAGGTTCCGGACTGAAAATTAAGTGCTGGCATCTGACACGTCGGCAGGCGGTGGCTACGGTTATTCTGCTACATCCAATTCGGGGTGATCGTCGCTCGATGCTAAAGCACGCCCGTATGTTTCGAGCAGCGGGGTACGCCACTCTATTGATTGATTTGCCGAGTCACGGTGAGTCGGATGGCGACGCAATCACTGCTGGTTGGCGGGAAAGTGAGGCGGTAACCGTTGCAGTGGAGTTTGTTCGACGGGAGTCTCCGGATCATATGGTTGGGATCGTGGGGCGCTCACTGGGGGGAGCTGCCGCACTATTCGCGTCGCCGCTTGGAGTCGACGCGTTGGTGCTAGAGTCGGTTTACCCTACGGTCAACGAAGCAGTGCATAATCGAGTTGCGATGCGACTGGGTCCGCTACATCACATCCTTGCCCCCGCATTGACTTGGCAGTTGTATCCGCGACTCGGTGTATCTGCTTCCTCGATTTGTCCGATTGATTACATTTCGCGTGTTGATTGTCCCGTGCTGATCCTCTCAGGTGACCAAGACCGACACACGACACTCGATGAGACTCGGCGTCTTTACGATGCTGCAGTTCCACCGAGAAGATTATGTGTGTTTGAAGGGGCTAAGCATATTGATTTGTTGTCATACGACGCCGAACTTTATGAAACACAGGTGTTGCTGTTTCTCGAGCAGCATCTGAACTAAGCGACTGCGCCGCCTGATTCCACCGTGGTCTGTCCTGCGTGCTGTCACTCTGGAGGCACCGACACTGCGTCAACCTCCGGGCTTGTCTGGTCATTCTGGAGGGATTCGTCGTGCAGCAGCATCTATGTCTCTCCTCACGCGTTCACCCACATTCAAAAATTTGCGAGAGGATGCGGTTGGCGGCGCAACAGGTAATTACACGATTAGTTTGTCGGGCCGAATTTGGAGATGGGGGGGTATCAGGCTTTGCAATCTAGTTCGATGACCCTGCCGTAGGTTCTGCAAGTGTTGGTGATCCAGTGCAAGGAGTAGGTTGTGGTAGGGCTGGTTCTGTGGAGCAGGTTGCGGTGCCTTTGTCGGAAGCTTGGTTATTGGTGTTTCGATGGTGTTGGATTTCGGTCTGTTTGAAAAATGGTGGCAGATGAAGGACGATTCATATTGCCGGGTTTCCCAGAGACGTCTGGAGGAATTCATTGTGTAACAATTCAACAGGGCATGTTGCAGCAGGACACATTGCAATAAGCATCATTGGCGTCAGGGAAAAGCCAGAAAACCCTGATTTCGCCCCTGTTTGGCAGCCTTATCGATCGCAAGTGGTAGGTGACGGATTATGCTCGTGAGAGATTCACATTAGACAAGTTGGAGTGGGATACATGACGGTTGGTAATTTTCGGATTTTGACTCTCCAGTGGTTTGCGTTTTCGCTGTTGTTGGTTGGGTTGGTCGATGGCGCTGCGGCACAAGACATTACACGCAAAAAGCTTGATCATGATGCTTATGATCTTTGGAGCACTGTGTCACGTGAAGTGCTTTCTGAAGATGGCCGTTGGATCATGTACACAGTCCAGAGTGGCGCAATCGACGGTGAGTCGACAACGCACCTTTTCAGTCCCAGTACTGGAAAACGCTATTCCATTCCACGCGCGACGGGGGCCAAATTCAGCTACGACAGTCACTATGCGATTTTTCGTGTTACCCCGGAAAAGAAAAAGGTTGACGCACTGCGTCGCGACAAGAAGAGCAGTGACGCGATTCCGAAGCCAAAGTTGCAGTATCTTGAGCTGACCTCGGGAGAGGTGGCTACGGTTGAAAATGTACGATCGTTTCGTACTGCTGATGAAAGTGGAGTCTGGCTCGCGTATTCGCTCGAAAACGGATCTGGACCAGATCAACTTAAGTCCGTCAAACAGAAAGCAGAAAGTTATGAGGTCACGCAGCAAGGGCTGCAGCAGACAAGTAAACCAATGAAGCTAAAAAGTCGGGAAACACTCGCTCTTGAACGTGGGGAGAAAGAACCGGTGGAGGCTAAGGAGAGCAGCGAACAGAAGGCAGAGAATAAGTCAGAGCAAGGCAAGGCAGCCAAATCAGATGAGGCTGAAAAAACGAGACAGGCTGGTACGCCCATGGTGCTCGTTCACCTTTCAACCGGAGTTCAGCGAACGTACCCGAACGTCATCAATTATGTTTTCTCCAAACAGGGGACGCATTTGGCGTTCGCGACATCGGTCGAAGTCGCAGACGATGACAAAGCAAAAAGAAACAAAGAGCAGGCTCAGATCCGTGAGAATCGGTACCTACACGCGGATGGGGTGCATCTGATTAACCTTGAGTCATTCCGTCTCGAGACGGTGATAACTGGATTAGGCGAATACAAAGGCTTGCAGTTCTCCGAGGATGGGTCGCAGTTGGCTTTCCTTGGAAACAAAGATGACTATGCGGCAAAGACTCCAGCGTGGGATCTATACCTCAGGGCAACGCGGGGTGGTTCGTCAAAGAGAGTCGCAGGTGAGGGAACTGAAGGAATCCCGACGCAGTGGTGGGTGTCACCCCAAGCGAGTGTTCGGTTTTCGGAAGATGGAACGAGACTCTATTTCGACACTTCCCCGATTCCCGAAGCGGTCTTGAAGAGACGAGCAGGTGAGAAGGAGGAAACAGTCGGGAGCGACTCAAAGGAAAGAAAGAAAGCAAAGCTGGATCTGTGGCATTGGAAGGATCCCCAATTACAACCGCAGCAATTGTTGCAAGCTGAGTCGGAACGAAAACGCAGATATCGGGCAGCGTTTGTTTTCAAAACGGGAAAAGTTGTCCAGTTAGCAAACCGCCAGATTCCGTCAGTGAGTATTGATTACCGATCGACAGCGAATATTGCAGTCGCAAATACGAATATGCCTTATCGTACGACTCTGTCGTGGGATTACCCAGGTTTTCAGGATGTGTACATCGTTAATCTCGATACTGGTGCACGCGAGCGGGTGCTGGAACGTGTCAAGTGGAACGCGGCGATGTCACCAGATGGTAAGTACCTCACTTGGTTTGACGCGGAGCAAAAGAACTGGTTTGCGCAGTCGGCAAGGGGTGCCAATGCGAAAGCGAATTTGATCAGCAATGGAATCAAGTTTCCGCTGCAAGATGAATTGCACGATACACCGAACTTGGCGCGAGCCTATGGTAGTGCAGGATGGCTGTCCAACGACCAAGGTTTTCTGGTTTACGATCGTTACGATATATGGAAGCTTGATCCAAGTGGTAAGACGCGGGCGATGTGTGTGACATCGGGCAATGGTCGCCAGCATAATATTCGGTTTCGATATCAAAGACTTGATTTCCGCGAAATTGCAATTGATCCTACAAAGAAGATGATTCTGTCTGCCTTTCAGACGAAAACGAAAGCAAGTGGCTTCTACTCGCTTGAGTTCAGTAGCGAGAAAAGAAAGGGTCGCGATGTTAAGAAGGAAAAACTACGTCAACTGATCATGTTGGACGAAAGGATCGCTGGGCTAAAAAAAGCAAAACAGAATGATCGCGTCGTGTTCACTCGCAGCACGTTTCGGCAGTGTGCTGATGTATGGACCAGTACACTTGCGTTCAAAGAGATAAGTCGCGTGAGCGACATCAATCCGCAACAAGATGATTACTCGTGGGGTACTGCAGAGTTAGTTCACTGGCGTGCGACCGATGGCCAGAAGCTCGACGGAATTTTACTGAAACCCGACGACTTTGACCCGTCAAAGAAATATCCGATGCTCGTATATTTTTATGAACGGAACTCGGATAATTTGCACCGTTATTACACGCCTGCGGCGGGACGTTCAATTATCTGTCACAGTTTCTATGTTAGCCGCGGATACTTGGTTTTCATTCCGGACATTCCCTACAAGACAGGTGAGCCGGGGCCAAGTGCAGTGAATGCAATTTTGCCCGGTGTCGAGCACGTGGTAAACAAGGGATTTGTCCACGAAGATCGAATAGGGATGCAAGGGCACAGTTGGGGTGGCTACCAGACTGCTTACCTGGTCACACAGACCGATATGTTTGCATGTGCAGAATCAGGAGCTCCGGTTAGTAATATGACCAGTGCCTATGGTGGGATTCGTTGGGGTAGCGGAATGAGTCGTATGTTCCAATATGAACGGACTCAAAGCCGGATCGGTGAAGATCTTTGGTCCGCGCGGGATAAGTATGTCGCCAACTCGCCACTCTTTTTTGCTGACCGAATCAACACACCTCTGTTGATTCTTCACAACGACGAGGACGGAGCTGTGCCGTGGTATCAAGGAATCGAGTTGTTTGTCGCGTTACGCAGGCTTGGGAGGCCAGCATGGATGTTGAATTATAACGGTGAGCCGCATTGGGTGATGGATGACTATAACCGTCGTGACTTCGCGACACGTATGCAGCAGTTTTTTGATCATTATTTGATGGAGGCTCCTGAACCAGAATGGATGGCGGCCGGCATTCCCGCAGTCAAAAAAGGTGAAGCCTACGGTCTGGAATTGCTTGAGCCTGAGAAGTAAGACACATCGGTTCGCAAATGAAACAGGAGTTTCGGTGAAGTTTCGCAAATTGGGGTGTTGATTGGTTTTCGATGTGCACCGCATTTCGCCGCTGGAAACAATAAGGATGAAGCCGATTCAGCAGTTTGAGGATTCAAAGTTTGCTGCTTTGGGAAACACAGTTCGCAATGGGGCATCGGTATCGCAACCTGAGAAGTCGCTGCAGGTTGCGGGGGGATGTTTCTTCTATTTGTATCTTGGATGGATTTTATAGAGAAGTTTTTTAGCCGCGATTTTGACATGTCCATTGAACTTCTTGGGTGTTAGATTTTCGATAGCGACGGGCGTGAACGCATTGTTTTCTTCCTCATGCGAGTATTAGGGGATGCAAATGCGTCATTGGATGAGTGGCGAGAGCACAATCATGGATTCAGATGTGCTTTGGTCGGGGCTGGATTCCGGGTTTTTGGGGCGTCTACCGATGTTCAGTCGCGATTGAGACGGCTAGTCTGAGTCTGTTCAAGAATTGACTCTTTCCTTTGCATTCGGGAGGCGTTTCGATCCATGCCTGATTTCTATCAGCACGACTTGGTCACAACGATTCATGATTTGCACACAGGCAAATTAAACCGGCTTGAAGACATGTTGCGAGATGCTACGCAACAAAATCCAGTGGGCTTGGTATTGCCCGTTACTGCGTCAGATATGCGTGCTGAACCATTCGCCCGCATCGTCGACGAGTTGGTAGCTGCAGACTACATCGATACGATCGTTGTCAGTCTTGGAGTTGCACCTGATCAAAAAGATTACGACGAAACACTGCAGAAAATTGCACCGCTAGGAGAGCGTGCCAAGGTGTTGTGGACTGATGGTCCCGAGATTCAATCGTTGTATGGCGAGCTGATTGATTCTGGAATTGCTGTATCCACGCCGGGTAAAGGCAGAAGCGTGTGGACGGCTTTTGGGTACCTGCTGGCGGATCCGGAGATTGAAACATTCGTTTTGCACGATTGTGATATCGTTGATTATGACCGTTTGTTACTGGCGCGGTTATGTTTGCCGATGGTGCACCCTGGCTTGGATTTCGAGTTTTGTAAAGCCTATTACGCGCGGGCAACGGATCGGATGCACGGCAGGGTGGTGCGGTTGTTGGTGGCACCTTTGCTGCGTGCCTTGATGCGTATTTATCCCAACAGCGAATTCCTTCGATTTCTTGGAAGTTTCCGCTATCCCCTGTCAGGTGAGTTTTCTCTCACGCGGAACCTTGCTCGCACGAATCGGATTCCTTCTGATTGGGGCCTGGAAGTGGGGACACTGGCAGAGGTTTATCGAAACACCTCGTTGAAGCGTGTCTGTCAGACTGATTTGTGTCGGCTTTACGAACACAAACATCAGAACTTCTCGATCGAAGAGAAGAATGCCGGTTTGATGCGAATGGCTACTGATATTCTGACCACGATTTATCGGACGCTGGCTAGCCAAGGCGTTTTGTTGAGTGATGCGACTTTCACTTCATTGCGGGCCTCCTACCTGCGGATGGCTCAGGACTGTATCCGCCAATACGCAGCGGACGCAGTGATCAATGATTTGAGTTTCGATCGTCACGTTGAAGAGATGTCGATCGACGCATTTGCTGACTGCATTACGACTGCTTCGGAGGTTTTTCGTGCGGATCCCAGAGGCGCCGAAGCGATTCCGAATTGGACACGTGTTCGAGCTGCATTCCCTGATTTCACTCAAAAGCTTCGGGAGGCCACTTGAGGTTCCGTTGGCGGCTTCGCAGCAGAAGTGCATTGGACCTGTGGGGCGGGTGCTCAATGGGCCTGAATCAATGCGTCTGAATCAATGGGCCTGAATCAATGCGTCTGAATCAACTCTCGTGGGCTAACCTTCGGTGGCCTTTTCTTCGGCAGCGCTGGGTTTCATGTACCGAGGTACCAGTTGCATGGGGTCAGTGAACTGTTGAAGTGCTGCCGCTCTCGTGGCTAGCAATCCGACTCCGATGGCGTCACAGTGTCGGTTCAACGCTTCTGGTGAACGGGCGTTCAGCGGCGTTTCGTCGCCAGCGAGTCCTATTTGCGGAGGTTTTTGTTCGAGTAGTTTTTCGAATTCGTGTTGCTGTAGAACCTGAATTGTTTTGGGGTGAGCGGTCCAGTCAGCATTGAGTGACGATACATCGGGTAGCAGGTCCCTGCGTTCAAACATGCCTAGGAATACTTGGCCCCGATAAGCATTCAGAACTGTCCAGACGGCTTGGCAAGCTGGGTTGGCGTGAAGTGCGGCAGCGGCAATTGCGGCCAATGAGTCGACGGGCACGAGAGGCAATTCGAGCGCATAGCACAGTGTTTTGGCGGTCGTTACCCCAATTCTGAGTCCTGTGAACGAGCCCGGGCCATCAGCGACGGAGACAAAGGATGGGCTGTGTCCTCGTTCTCGGCACCAATTCAGAGTGTCTTGTAACGCGGGGGTGAGGGTCGAAGCAGACCGTTGATTCGGATTCAGGTTCACTTTCCGGATAATGCTTTGACCCCGCAAAACCGCCACCGAACCCAATCTTCCTGTGGTTTCGATTGCTACTTGGGCGATATCAAGAATGGGGGAATCTACCGACAACGTGGAGTTGGTGGGATTGCTGTTAATTTTTGATTTCCCTTACAATCATGGCTGTACAAGCAACATAACGGCCGGATGCGGTCCGTCTACATTAGGAAACACCGGTGAAGCGAGCGCTCATTAGCGACATCCATGGCAACTTGGAGGCACTCGAGGCCGTGCTGGCGGATATTCAGCAGGTCTCTGTGGATGAAATTTACTGCCTTGGTGATATCATTGGCTACGGGCCCAACCCGTGTGAATGCCTCGATCTTGTGATCAAAAATTGCAAATCCACCATTTTGGGGAACCACGATCAGGCTGCGCTGTTCGATCCCGATGGTTTCAACCCGATGGCGCTGCAGGCGATTTATTGGACACGGGATCAGTTAGATAATGGGCCAGGTTCACCGGCTATGGTGAATCAACGGTGGGATTTTCTAGGTGAGCTGCCTCGTCACCTCGATGAGGGAGATTTCAGGTTCGTTCACGGGTCACCACGGGATCCCACCAACGAATATGTTTTTCCCGAGTACGTGTTCGACCAGAGAAAAATGGAAATTCTGTTCGGCAAGGTGCAAAATTACTGCTTCATGGGCCACACGCATTTACCCGGCGTTTTCACTACTCAATGCGAGTTTCTCTCGCCTGAGGAGTGTGATTACTCTTACCAGCTTGGTAACGAAAAGGTGTTGGTGAACGTGGGCAGCGTTGGCCAGCCACGTGATGACGATAATCGTTCCTGTTACGCCGTCATTGATACGGATGCCAAAACGCTGGAATATCGACGCGTCGAGTACGATATCAGCAAGACTGCTAATAAGATCTACGCGATTGCAGATCTATCCGATGCACTGGGTGACCGTCTGAAGCACGGGCGTTAAACTGAGAACGGATGAATGCAGAGGTGTGGCGTCCAGCTTTTGCGGGCGGCCGGTTAATGCGTTTTTTGGAGAGTGCCACTCTCGGATACACGCATCGTCGTCCCAACGCACTGGTGCCAAAGCTTGTAAAACGCGGCAACCGTGGCCCAAACTAATTTGCATTTGCTGATCCAATTGACCCCTGTTCCAAATTTCCTGTGACCGCCGAAATCTGTTGTGACCAGAACCGCAATCGTTAGCGATATTCATGGAAACCTCGCTGCCCTTGAAGCAGTTATGGCGGACATCGCCCTGCAGGAGGTCGATCGTATTGTTTGCTTGGGTGATGTGATTGGTTATGGGCCAGCACCCAGCCAATGCATTGACGCGGCCATGGAGTTTGAATTTTGCATTCTAGGGAATCATGACAGTAGCGCACTGTTTGATCCCGAAGGATTCAATGTCGCCGCAGAGCAGGCGATTTTCTGGACACGAGCTCAAATCGAATGCAATCAAGACGGCCCAGAAGCCGGACGTAAGCGGATGCAATTCATCTGCGGCCTTCCACGCATGGTCGATGAAGGAAATGCGTTGTTTGTGCATGGTTCTCCTCGTGGTCCCACGAATGAATATGTGTTTCCTGAAGACACTCAGAACGTGAAAAAAATGGAGAAGCTGTTCTCCATGGTGCCGCGGATCTGCTTTCAGGGTCACACTCACGTTCCGGGCGTGTTTACGCAGGATCTGCGTTTCGTGCGTCCAGCCGAGACCGGCAGTGGGTATGAAGTCGGTGATGAGAGCAAACGCGTGATGGTTAATGTCGGCAGTGTCGGCCAGCCACGTGACGGTGATCCGCGTAGTTGCTACGTGGTCTACGATGAAAAAGTGATTGAATTCCGACGTGTTGAATATGACATCGAACGGACGGTGAAAGAAATCAACGCGGAGTCAGATCTCGATGAGTACCTTGGTTTGCGGCTTCGCGAAGGCCGGTGATGAATTTCTCCTGGCGACTGGCAGGGATACTATCGTGATCGCTGAACGAGCCTCGGACCCGGTTGACGATCGAGCACCGACCGAATCTTTGCATTGACTGCCTTTCAGCACCGCGTCTCACACAGTCGCGTCTCACACAGTCGCGTGTTCCCAACTCCTTTGCAAGCCTCAACGCAATCCAGAGCTACCGGCTCTTGCGCTAGATGCAATCTACGAGATTCATCCGTTGTGTCACCCACAGTTATGGAAATCGCGGCTCAAATGATCTCAGTCCTTGACTGCTTGATAGACGAGCGGTCGGACGGCCATTTCCAATTGTGGTGAATAGGGATAGAGTTGGGTCAAGAGAACCACCGTCATGTTGGTTTCAGGCGACGACCAGAAACTTGTGCTTGCCATTCCGTCCCAGCCGTATTCACCGCGAAGCGAAACTCGTCCCATCTTTTTGCGACCAACGTCAACCGAAACTCCCAGTCCAAATGCCATCCCCGGCATCTTGTTGTTGGCTGCTGAAATAGGAATAGCATTGGGTGGCAATTGGTTGCGAGTCATTTCCTGAACGGACTCTGTCGTCAGGATTCGTTTGCCGTTATAGACGCCACCGTTGCGAAGCATCTGCGCGAACCTGACGTAATCCATGATGGTCGATACCAAACCGCCTCCACCAGAGAGCATGCGTGGTTTAGCGTTGAAGCGACTCGTTTTGGGCGAGTCGAATACGCTGAGTTGGTCATTTTCATCGACTTCGTAATTCGTTGAGAAGCGTGAAATGGACTTGTTGGGAACAAAGAATCCTGTATCTACCATGCCGAGGGGGGCGAAGATCATGTCTTGAAAATACTTATCCAATCCCATCCCGGTTACAATTTCAATGACGCGTCCCAAGACGTCAACTGAAACGCTGGATTGGAATTCAGTGCCGGGTTGAAACATCAATGGGATGGCTGCAACTTTGGCTGACAATTCTGCTGCAGTGTCGTCGTCGGAGAGTACATTAGCGTCGCGGTACAGCAAATCGACCTTGGATTCCC
>Ga0315320_10004368_pt1 | contig 11583 bp, 4 predicted proteins | sample M140m21515metaG_FD_203458 | JGI IMG/M metagenome (GOLD analysis project Ga0315320, IMG submission 203458) | Ammonia-oxidizing marine archaeal communities from Monterey Bay, California, United States - M1 40m 21515 | ecosystem: Environmental > Aquatic > Marine > Coastal | place: USA: California...
CCACTACTGGAAAGATAGTTACGGCAGTTGGACCCATGGCCGGGCTAAAGGAAGGCCAACGTCTTCGGGTCACCGGTGAGGAGGACTCGCACCCAAAGTTCGGCCCACAATTGAAAGTCGAAACGTTTGAAGCCATCGCACCTTCCTCGGCTGCTGGCATCGAGGCTTACCTCGCATCTGGCCTGGTCAAAGGCATCGGGCCCGCCACCGCGGAGAAGATCGTCGCTCAATTTGGCGAAGACACGCTGCGCATCATCGAGGATGAACCCGACAAGCTCAAAACATTGAAGGGACTCGGCGAGAAGAAGATCGCCGAGTTGTCGGAGGCAGTGAAGGCGCAGAAAGACCTACAGAACGTATTGGTGTTCTTGCGATCGCACGGCCTCGGCGCCGGACTCGCGGCCCGCATAACCAAGCGCTACGGCGCGAATGCATCGGCGATGGTCGAGGCGAATCCGTATCGATTGGCCGACGATGTGATCGGTGTCGGCTTTCGGATTGCCGATCGCCTAGCTGGGCAGATGGGCATCGACCCAACAGCGCCCGAACGGCTCGATGCAGCACTTGAGTTCGTTCTTGGCCAAGCGGCTCGCGAGGGCCACTGCTACTTGCCTGAAGAGACGTTGCTTCGACGCACGTCAGAGTTGCTGAAGAGTGACGAAGACGCGTTGCGTGTTCGCCTACCAGAGTTAGCGGCCGCCGGACGAATTGCACGACAGCTGCCACCGGGTCCTGTGTTGCTACATGACAATCCGACGCCAGTGATCTACCCAGCGGCTTTGGTAGAAGCCGAAGATGGCGTTTCGCGAGCCATCAACAAACTGATTCTCGGCAAGCATGAGAAGCTGCCGGTCGAGGCCGAAGCCGCAGTCAAGTGGTTCTGCCAAGTCTCCGGTATGGAGCTAGCCGAATCACAATCGTCGGCAATCGTCCGCGCACTTAGCGAACCCGTCTCGATTATCACCGGTGGCCCGGGGGTTGGTAAAACAACGATCGTACGCGCGTTGGTACAGATCCTCGAGCAGAAGGAGCTGACACTCGTATTGGCAGCCCCCACCGGCCGCGCGGCCAAGCGACTAGAAGAATCGACCGGTCTTGCCGCGAGCACATTGCATCGCTTGTTGGAGTTTACGCCGGGTGCCAACCGCTTCGCACGCGATGAAAAGAACCCACTCGAAGGCGACATGCTCGTCATCGATGAAGCGTCGATGCTCGACATACAACTCGCCTATTCATTGCTACGCGCCGTTCCGCCAACAATGGCGTTGGTGTTGGTTGGCGACCAGAACCAGCTACCGTCCGTTGGTCCAGGCAATGTGCTCGCCGACATCCTCGCTAGCGGTCGCGTTGCCGTATCTGCTTTGACGCGCATCTTTCGCCAGCAAAAGGACTCCGACATTGTCCGCGTTGCTCACGGGATGCTGAAAGGAGAGATCCCAACGAACGGCGGCGAAGACGGCGACTTTTTCTTCGTCGAGGCCAACGATTCACGGCAGGCACGCGCACTGCTGCGCGAAATGGTGGGCTCACGCATCCCTCGCAAATTCGGCTTTGACCCGATGCGCGACATCCAAGTGCTCTGCCCAATGTATCGCGGCGAGGTCGGTGCCGACTCATTGAACCGGGACCTACAGGACCTGCTCAATCCCGGTCAGATTGAAGTCGAGCGCAGCGGCAAGCGCTATCGAGTTGGCGACAAGGTCATGCAGATCCGCAATGACTATGACCGTGAAGTGTGGAACGGAGACGTCGGCCAGTTAACGCACATCGACAAACAAGCGGCCAAGGTCTACGTGCGGTTCCCAGAGCGCGAGCACCAGTATGGGTTCGAAGAGCTCGGCGACTTATTGCCGGCCTATGCGATCTCGGTGCACCGTTCGCAGGGCAGTGAATACACCGCTGTCGTTGTGCCGATCACGACGGACCACTTCCTGATGCTGCGCCGCTCGCTTGCCTACACCGCAATCACACGCGGCAAGAAGCTCGTTGTCTTGGTCGGTTCACGCAAGGCACTGGAGATGGCCGTAAAGAACAACGATGACGGCAAACGCTGGTCAGGGTTATGCGAGCGCTTGCGTGACTTGAAGCGCGAGGATGGCGTGCACCCCAGACTGCCAGGCATTGAGCCCTCGGGAGAGACCGGCGAGAACGCCTAGTCAGAGCCGACGACTGCGGCCCCAATCTTGGCACACAGCTTTCGAGCCTAGTTAGACCTGACGGAGTACGCCGGTCTATAGACCCAGTGCCGCGTGCACCGCAAGCGTCGCCGACGAGCGATTGAGCGTATAGAAATGCAAACCGGGCGCACCTTGCGCCAACAGCTCACGGCCTTGGTCGACCGCCCACTGCACACCGGTTGCGACCACTGCGGAAGAATCTTCCTGGACGATGCGAAGGCGTCGATGAAGTTCCTGCGGGATGCGAGCCCCACACATCTTGGTAAAGCGTTCGACCTGGGAGACGTTCGTGACAGGCATCAGACCAGGGACAATGGGAATCGAAATGCCGGCCGAATGCGCGCGCCTAGCAAACGCACGGTATTCGTCGTTGTCGAAGAACAACTGCGAGACCAAGAAGTCCGCTCCTGCATCCACCTTCTCGACTAGATGCTGCAAGTCCTCTTCAGCGTCCGGGCACTCAACGTGTCCCTCGGGGTAACAGGCAGCGCCGATACAGAAGCCCAAGTCGAGCTCGCGAATAAACGCCACCAACTCAGTCGCATACTGAAAGCCACCCTTAGTAGCCTGAAACTCAGCCTCACCCTTTGGCGGATCACCCCGCAGGGCCAACACGTTGCGAATGCCAGAGTCGTGCAACCGCTGGAGCGTGTCCTTGATCTCAGCCTTGGTACTGCCCACACAAGTCAGGTGCGCCATGGTCGTGATACCAAGATCCCGCTGTATTCGAGCCACTAGCTCAAGCGTGCGATCGCGGGTGCTGCCACCAGCGCCGTAGGTCACCGATACAAAGGAGGGCCTACACGGCTTGAGTTCCTCAACCGTGCGGTAAAGCGTCTCGACACCTTCCTCAGTCTTAGGTGGGAAGAACTCGAACGAGATAACTGGCGCATCGGCACCGAAGAGGTCAACGATTCTCATGGTCGCTGAGGCAGCCTACTGGCTGAAAGAGAGAGTGCCACCAAGAACGGGGAGGCAAGTGCATGCGGACAGGTTGGCGTCGAGGCCTGGCAGGCGTTCGAGCAGGCAACGTGACAGCAAACAGACGCATCCTCCAGAAATGAAACAACCCCGCCGTCCTGAATGGACGACGGGGTGATTCGTATAATAACCCGGCGCTAACCTACTTTCGCGCATAGCACTATCATCGGCCCAGGCTGCTTAACTGCCGTGTTCGGAAAGGGAACGGGTGTTTCCAGCGAGGTATGGGCACCGGGAGGCGCTTAGTCCATGTGTCACCTGGTTGTTGCCCCTAAGGGCGCCAAGCGAACATGAACGCAATTGGATTGGTGGAATGAGTCGTCGAGAAATCTGAACGAATGAAAATGAGATTAAGCCGATCGACTGGTTAGTACCGGTAAGCTGAAAACGTTGCCGTTCTTACACATCCGGCCTATCAACCTAGTGGTCTACTAGGTGTCTCATGGGATGACCAGTCTTGGAGTTGGCTTCGCGCTTAGATGCTTTCAGCGCTTATCCGATCCGTACTTAGCTACCCAGCTATGCCGCTAGCGCGACAACTGGCACACCAGAGGTACGTTCTTTCCAATCCTCTCGTACTAGGAAAGACTCTCCTCAGTCATCCTGCGCCCACACCAGATAGGGACCGACCTGTCTCACGACGGTCTAAACCCAACTCACGTACCGCTTTAATGGGCGAACAGACCAACCCTTGGGACCGCCTTCAGCCCCAGGATGCGATGAGTCGACATCGAGGTGCCAAACCACGCCGTCGATATGGACTCTTGGGCGTGATCAGCCTGTTATCCCCGGAGTACCTTTTATCTGATGAGCGATGGCCCTTCCACACGGAACCACCGGATCACTAAGACCTACTTTCGTATCTGCTCGACCTATATGTCTCGCAGTTAAGCACCCTTATACCTTTGCGCTCTACATGCGATTACCAACCGCATTGAGGGTACCTTTGCGCTCCTCCGCTACTCTTTAGGAGGAGACCGCCCCAGTCAAACTGCCCGCCTAACACTGTTCCCATGCCGGATTACGGACACAGGTTAGACTCCAAATACGCCAAGAGTGGTATTTCACCGGTGACTATTCGAAGGCTGGCGCCTCCGACATCAACGTCTCCCACCTATGCTACACATGACGAACCTAGAGCCAGTATTAGGTTACAGTAAAGGTTCACGGGGTCTTTCCGTCTTGGTGCGGGAACGTGGCATCTTCACCACGACTACAATTTCGCCGAGTCCATCGTGGAGACAGTGTGGCTGTCGTTACACTATTCGTGCGGGTCGGAACTTACCCGACAAGGAATTTCGCTACCTTAGGACCGTCATAGTTACGGCCGCCCTTCATTGGCGCTTCGACTCGCAGCCTCGCCTTACGGCTAACCACTCATCTTAACGTTCCAACAGCGGGCAAGTGTCAGACTCTATACGTCGTCTTCGACGACTTAGCAGAGTCCTGTGTTTTTAGTAAACAGTCGCAGCCACCATTTTCCTGCGGCCCAGATCGCTCTGGGCGCCCCTTATCGCTAACTTACGGGGCTAATTTGCCTAGTTCCTTCACGTATGGTTCTCTCGAGCGCCTGAGGCTATTCGCCTCGCCCTCCTGTGTCAGATTTGGTACGGTCACTGTTTTGCTCCCACTAAGTTTTTCTTGGACGGTCTTCCACTCAGTTACCACCCTCATCGGAGATTACGCGAACGGATTTTCCTATCCGCCACCCCAAATCAGGAACAAGCATCTAATAGCTTGATGAACTTCTAACCGCCGTCACTCTGCTTTCAACGCTAACAGTGGTGCAGGAATATTAACCCGCTTCCCATCGACTACGGCTTTCACCCTCGCCTTAGGAACCGACTAACCCTGGGCGGAATTGCCTTGCCCAGGAAACCTTAGGCTTACGGCGAGAAGGATTCTCACCTTCTTTCTCGCTACTCATCCCGGCATAATCACTTGGACCACGTCCACCAGTAGTTACCCTCTGGCTTCAACCGCTCGTCCAACGCTCCCCTACCAATAAACACATTCATTTGTGTTTAGTCTGGAGTTTCGGCTCCATGCTTAAGTCCCGTTCATTTTCGGCGCAGAGTTGCTCGACTAGTAAGCTATTACGCACTTTTTAAATGATGGCTGCTTCTAAGCCAACATCCTAGCTGTCTATGCAACCCCACTTCCTTACATACACTGAGCATGGATTAGGGGCCTTAACTGCCAATCTGGGCTGTTTCCCTCTCGACCACGAAGCTTATCCCTCGTAGTCTGACTCCCAGGTTATCAATAACGGTATTCGGAGTTTGTCTGGGTAGGGTAGGTTATGCACCCCCCTAGCCTGAACAGTAGCTCTACCCCCGTTACGAAACACCTGAGGCTAGCCCTAAAGCTATTTCGGGGAGAACCAGCTATCTACAGGTTTGATTGATCTTTTACCCCTAACCACAGGTCATCGGAGAATTTTTCAACATTCAGCCGTTCGGTCCTCCACGAACTGTTACATCCGCTTCAACCTGCCCATGGTTAGATCACCTGTTTTCGGGTCTGGCGCACACGACTATATGTCGCACATTTCGCACTCGCTTTCGCTTCGGCTTCGGACTTCTAATCCTTAACCTTGCCGCCTACGCCAACTCGCCGGGTCATTATGCAAAAGGCACGCCGTCACCCCATTAATAGGGCTCCGACCGCTGGTAGGTGCACGGTTTCAGGTTCTGTTTCACTCCCCTAACAGGGGTTCTTTTCACCTTTCGCTCGCGCTACTCTTCACTATCGGTCACTAAGTAGTATTTAGCCTTGCGCGGTGGGCCGCGCTGATTCACACCTGGTTCCACGGGTCAGGCGCTACTCGAGAATTCCGGCGGAGGCTATGTCCTTTCGACTACGGGGCTATCACCCTCTATGGCCCTACTTTCCAGTAGGCTCGTCTAAAACATAACTTGGTAACTCCGTGCCACGTCCGTAACTGTGGCTCCAGCTCTCACAACCCCTAACATGCAACGCTCACGGGCTTACACATGTTAGGTTTGGGCTCATCCCTTTTCGCTCGCCGCTACTGGGGGAATCGATGTTTCTTTCTTTTCCTGCAGGTACTTAGATGGATCAGTTCCCTGCGTTCCCTACCGTACGCTATTTATTGACGTACGGCTCGCCAAGATTTACTTGGCGTCGTTTCCGAATCTCGGACACCTCCGGGTCAAAGACTGTTTGCGTCTCACCGGAGCTTTTCGCAGCTTAACCACGTCCTTCGTCGGCTCTTAGTGCCTAGGCATCCTCACGTACACCCTTTCTAGCTTAATCTGATTCTCATTCGAGATTATCTCGACGATCTCATTCCACCAACCCAACTTGTCAAAGAGCACGTCGACCTCCCCCATTGGGAAGGTCGTGTTTCGTTACGATTCTCACTCGTGATACTGCCGGCTTACCAACCCACTCACAGCAACTGCGAAGCTCGCGTAAACGCGCAGGCCTCGAAAGCAGCGAAAGAAGTAAGGTTGGTGGAGGCGAAGGGACTTGAACCCACAACCCCCTGCTTGCAAAGCAGGTGCTCTACCAATTGAGCTACGCCCCCAACCAGTGCAGTTTTCACTGCGTGTGCCAGAACCGCGGTGACCACAATAGACAACCGTTGCCGCACTCGAGAGCGCTGGCGCTAGTTGATATGGTTGGCCTAGGTGGATTCGAACCACCGACCTTACGCTTATCAGGCGTACGCTCTAACCAGCTGAGCTATAGGCCAAAGACCGCGGTCGGCCGTCCGCACACTCGAAACGAGTATCACACATAAATGCATGACGATCGCTCCGGATCTGTGAACAGTCCGAGAGAGAAAAATAGGGTGGCCTCGATAGTGTCTGCGTGTAAACCCCTGTGGTATCGATGCTTAGATAAGCACCGACAAGGTTCCTTAAAAGGAGGTGATCCAGCCGCAGGTTCCCCTACGGCTACCTTGTTACGACTTAGTCCCAATCACCGAGCTCGCCTTCGGCGCCGTCCTCCTTACGGTTGGACTAGCGACTTCGGGCGCTCTCAGCTTTCGTGGCTTGACGGGCGGTGTGTACAAGGCTCAGGAACATATTCACCGCGGCGTAGCTGATCCGCGATTACTAGCGATTCCAACTTCATGCAGGCGAGTTGCAGCCTGCAATCCGAACTGGGGCTGGGTTTATGAGGTCTGCACCACCTCGCGGCTTCGCATCTCTCTGTCCCAGCCATTGTAGCACGTGTGTAGCCCTAGGCGTAAGGGCCATGATGACTTGACGTCATCCCCACCTTCCTCCGTATTAACTACGGCAGTCTCACTAAAGTGCCCGGCATTACCCGCTGGTAACTAGTGATAGGGGTTTCGCTCGTTAAGGGACTTAACCCGACATCTCACGACACGAGCTGACGACAGCCATGCAACACCTGTGCAGGTCACACCCGAAGGTAATCATCCGACTTTCACCGGACTAGCCCCTGCATGTCAAGCCTAGGTAAGGTTCTTCGCGTTGCTTCGAATTAAACCACATGCTCCACCGCTTGTGTGAGCCCCCGTCAATTCCTTTGAGTTTCAGCCTTGCGACCATACTCCCCAGGCGGGGCACTTATTACTTTTGCTTCACCTGGAACCACACAGGGAGGCCCCAAGCTAGTGCCCATCGTTTACGGCTAGGACTACCGGGGTATCTAATCCCGTTCGCTACCCTAGCTTTCGTACCTCAGCGTCAGTTGTGGACCAGAGAACCGCCTTCGCCACCGGTATTCCTCATGATATCTACGCATTTCACCGCTCCACCATGAGTTCTGTTCTCCCCTACCACACTCTAGCTCAGCAGTTTGCTAGGCAGTTCCACGGGTAAGCCGTGGGATTTCACCTAACACTTGCTATGCCGCCTACGTACTCTTTAAGCCCAGTAATTCCGAACAACGTTCGCACTCTCTGTATTACCGCGGCTGCTGGCACAGAGTTAGCCAGTGCTTCCTCTCGAGCCTTCGTCAATGCATACAACTATTAGTCATATACACTTCTTAACTCGTGACAGGAGTTTACAACCCGAAGGCCTTCGTCCTCCACGCGGCGTCGCTCCGTCAGACTTTCGTCCATTGCGGAAGATTCTCGACTGCAGCCTCCCGTAGGAGTCTGGGCAGTGTCTCAGTCCCAGTGCGACCGGCCACCCTCTTAGGCCGGCTACCCGTCGTAGTCTTGGTAGGCCGTTACCCTACCAACAAACTGATGGGCCGCAATCACCTCTGCCAGCAGGCGGTCCCGAAGGATCCCGCCCATTTACTCACATCACCATGCGATGTCGTGAGACTATCGGGTTTTACGATCGGTTTCCCGAAGTTATCCCCGTCTAGCAGGTAGCTTGATTACGTGTTACTCGCCCGTCCGCCACGCTACTCACCCGAGGGTTTTCACGTTCGACTTGCATGCCTCATCCACGCCGCCAACGTTCGTTCTGAGCCAGGATCAAACCCTTCACTTTATGTATGTTCAAAGCCTTGCGGCTCGTCACAGGGTTCTACTTGGCTATTTGTCGCTAAACCGCAGTCACCTACCAACTTCCCGAAGGTTGCTGATACCAACTACGGCCGGCTACCTACCCACAGTGCCAACCACGCGAGACCGAAGTCCTACGTAGCGCTGTTGCGAATAGGCCTCATCAAAAAGCTCACACGCTTCTTCTTTCGAGGCCACCCAGAATGCCAAAGATCGAGCCCCAAAAGTGAGCTTGGCTCGCAGTTGGGGGCGAGGGAAAGTAGCGACTTTCCGATGCTGGTCAAGCACACCGCAGCGTTTTTCTTGCGGCAACCGGTACAGCACCCTTCACCTGTATCTCAAGATGCTTCTGAGAAGTGACTTACGCATATATCATTATCTTCGAATAGATGCTCAGAACAGAACCTCAAAATGCCCTCGTCGTGGTATTCGATGAGGCGTAATAGAGGCGTCTAAATCGTGGGATCGCAAACGCATTAGCTCAGCTCTCACAAGCCACCAAAAGCGAAACCGAACGGGCGCCAGCGTCCCTCAGCAACTTGGCGCACGCACGCGCCGTAGCGCCCGTCGTAAACACATCATCAACAAGGAGTAATGATCTTCCGCGTATCGACTCCCCACTCCTCACCGCAAAGACACCGCGCACGTTCGCTGTGCGCGACAGCACAAAAGCGTCTCCCTGCGGGCGGGTCGCCCGCGTGCGCACCAAGACCCCCGCCGCAGTTCGCAAACGAAGACGTTTCGCAATTCGCAACGCGAGCCAAGATGCCTGGTCAAACCCGCGCTGCCTTTTTCTGACTCGGTGCAGTGGCACCGATAAGACCAACGGCCGCCCATCGACGTCGCTAGCCCGATACGCGTCCGCCATGGCCCGCGCCAGCCACCTCCCGGCCGCAGCGTCACCGCCAAACTTAAAGCGGCGAACTAAGCTCCCTGCCGTGCCCACAAACCGATAGGGCGCAATCAACTGCCGGACATGCCGAAGGTGGCGGTGATCGCATCGAACTCGCCCCCCATCGATGGTCGCCGCGCCACACCGAGGACAACCATCGGACCGGCGCTCGACGAGCCTGCGCCGACAAGAGCCACAAAGAACCTCCGCCGCCGCGCCGCATGAACTGCACGCTGGTGGCAACACCAAGTCGAGAACGGCAACAGACAACTGGCGCCAAGTGCGCCGGAACTGGACAAGTCGTTCGTTCACACCAGTGGTGGCACGAACGCCCTACATTCCGGCCCATAATCCCCTCAGACCCGGAGTCACGCGTAGGCCTCATCAGCACTTGCGGCGTAACGAAGTATCAGGAACCAAGACCCCACCCACGAGACCTCAGACACCCAATGACTGCCGCAGTGAAACTGGCGGAGCCATCGCTCAAGGAGCACGTCTCAGAAGGCGCAAACCGCCCGTATGAGGCTTAACCGTGCCTTATCGGCCTATCGGCCTGGTAGCGCAATTCGGCGAGCACGATCCGCCGAGGACTGCTTGGGCTGATTTTGCACACCGAGGGCCGTCCGCACACTGTGCACATAGGCCTCGACCGTCATGTCCTTCGTGTGGGGCACGCCGAGCGCCTCTCCAATCTCCTTGGTCAACTGCATATCATCCTGAAAGGACCACTGCTGACTTTGGAAGAACTCACGCAGCAACTTCCGGAAGGCTCGCCGGGAGCTGTACGCGCCGATCGCGTAAACCGCTCCTGCAAACATGATGATGCCACCGCACGCTAGCAGCGTGGACAACTGCATATCCCACTGCGCAACGATCTGGAGCAAGAAGCCCGTGGTCACAAACAAGAAGCCGATAATGACTTGCATGTTGTTGAGCGCAGTATCCCGAACCTTGAGAAGGCTGCGTCCCGCAACACCGAGGGCATCCCGAAGTGCATTGCCCGGCTCGCGAAAGCGAATCGAGTTCGCCAAAAAGAACACGCCCACCACATTACAGGTGAGACCTACTACCGCTAATTCAGGGGCTTCCATGATCATGACGACGTGACTGGCACTACCTGCTCCGCCTCGGCCTGACGAGCCCAAGGTTCATGGCAGGAACGTGCCTGCCAGCGCACGCCTAGGCCATAAGGTTAGCCCGGCGCAGCCAGATCTGCCAACATCCTAGCCAAAAGCCTGTTGTGGGGCAGCGAATTGGCCGCGACCATCGAACCGAACAGCTCAGGAGCCACTAGCCCATGCCAAACACGCCACCGATCGACGACGCACTCCTGGGGCATCTGGAGGAACTAGCCCGAATTAGCCTGCCAAAGCACCGCCAAGCGGAGCTCCGCGGCAAGCTCCAACAGCTCGTCGACGCATTCTCGACACTGGGCGACGCAGATCTTGATGCGTTCGGAAGCGACCCCGACGGGCGAACCACCACAGCAGCGGACCTCCGACAAGATCGTGCGGAAACGCCGCTCAACGCAGACAGAGTCTTGGCCAACTCTCCTCAAACAGCCGCCGACTGCTTTGTCGTCGCTCGAGTCATCGAGCCATGAGCAACATTCCACTGACCGCAACGGCACTGAGCCAGGCGATCCGCCAAGGCGACCTCACCGCAAGTGCCGCCGCCAAGAACTGCCTCGCACGCATCGACAGTATCGATGGCAAGGTCTCGGCATTCTGCGAGACGTTTGCGCAACGGATCCTCGAACAAGCAGCCGAACTCGATCGGCGCAAGCAGGCAGGCAACGATCTCGGCGCTTTGGCGGGAGTCCCCATCGCCAGCAAAGACAATCTGCTTGTTGCCGATCAGAACATCTCCGCGGGCAGCCGCATGCTGTCAACATTTCGCAGCCCATTCACCGCCACATCCCTTGCCCGACTTGAAGCCCAGGGCGCGATGCTGCTCGGCCGAACCAACATGGACGAGTTCGGCATGGGCTCGACCACCGAAACATCAGCTTGGCAAAAGACGCGCAACCCGTTCGGTGAGAACCTAGTTCCCGGCGGCAGCAGCGGCGG
>Ga0315320_10004372_pt1 | contig 11578 bp, 9 predicted proteins | sample M140m21515metaG_FD_203458 | JGI IMG/M metagenome (GOLD analysis project Ga0315320, IMG submission 203458) | Ammonia-oxidizing marine archaeal communities from Monterey Bay, California, United States - M1 40m 21515 | ecosystem: Environmental > Aquatic > Marine > Coastal | place: USA: California...
CATCAAGTAGAAAGTTGTTCTTTCCGGTCGTTCGGGTAATTTCTTCCATCGCTTTCTTGAGCAAAGTGACAACAACTTCGTTTGGCACCAATTTGCCCGCCGCAATGTATTCCTGAATTGTTGCGGCGGTTACTCCACCCGCATCACGTTCAGCACGAAGAAGATCCCCCGTCGACAAGTGGTTCCAACCAAGTTGTGACTCGGCAAGTTCACACATGGTTCCTTTGCCTGCTCCCGGTCCTCCAAGAACAAACACAACATTGGGCTGAGGACACGGCAACCTTGGATCAAAATGATGGATCACAACCTGAGGGGCAGGAGCGACTCCCTTTTTGTAAACGTGCCAATGCTGGTTTGTCGGCGGCATCTCATCTTCGCATGTCATGTCATACGCCAGATGTCCATCCAATCGACAGATTCGCCAAGACTTGTAACTGTTGGAATACGAAAACGCTGGGCTTCTCTCAGATTTCCCGTCAGCACGATCCCACGCCATTTTCCCGTTCCAGTACCCAAGACTGGAAACTGTTCCAGATTCTGATTTGGTGGGTGGTGCAGTCGATGGCACATAAAGGCCATCGACCTCCGCTAATCCCGCGCCTGTCACTTCGATGAAAAAATGGTTCGCTGCAAGTTCTTTCGGTTCGGCCATTCGATCTTCTTTGCGAGAATTGACGAAGTGAACAGGTGCGTTTGTCGGTTACTGCATCCAGCCCAAGAGGCAGGATATTCCCATCATTTCCAAGTTCTGAAAAGGGTCCGACTAAGGCACGGGAACCAAAACCTCAAAGTACTTGATTAGTATTTTCGGTCCCGACTGGCACCAATCATAGCGACTGATCAGTTGATAGAAAGAACCAACTCGCGTGGCCCAGCGAACACGGGGTAATGCAAAGATCAATTATTCTATTTGTTTGTACTCCCGATTGGCCGTATTACCCGGGCAGTTCAGCGACCATTTCAACTGGAGCAACACAGTCCTTTACCATCACTGATTCACCCCCCTTGTCGTATTCAGGCCTGACTTCGTTGCCAATGAGGTAATGGTCACAATGCGTCGGCGTTATTTCACTCTCAGTTAGAACACTTGCTCGAAGTGGGATCGACTAAGCGTCTTGCTGAAATCAACGAGATACAACCCACAGGTAGGAATCGAAGAACTCTGCTACCGAGGGCAAAAGTGATACCTCGTTTTACGATGAGTTGTATCAGAACAGTTAGATAGCCACTCCTAGAAAAACTCCTCAAGTGATTGGCATCATTCACCTGGCGGCAACAAGAGAAGACGGGGGTTATTATCGGCTCCCCTTCTCTACTCTTCTCCCAGCATTTCTGGCGTACTGAATGCACTCCTCCGTGAACACGGTTGGCGGTTCGTTGGAATCTCACTTGATTCTGCCAACAACACGAACAGGCTCCACTTCCCAAGTCATCTCGGGCTTTGATGCAGCAAAATCCGATTTCCTGCGCCTGATACGTGTCCCATTCACGCTATCCAAATAGCCAAGGTTTTTAAGGAAAGAAACAACATGACTTGCGGATGCTATGCATCTCTAGCTCGAATCGGAGAATTATCTTATGAGTGCTGAATTTGTGCCGATTCTGAACACTACCACCCCGCTCATTGCTCTTCTATTCGCCTTGTGGGTGCTTTGGGACATCGTTTGCCAGGCTCACAGGTACCTGCATCAGGGAATCCGACGACGACGAAAACAGAAGCAACTCAATACAACTTGGGATAAACTAGTCAAACGCTTACTCGACTGCCCGGACGCAAATCGATCCCAATCAGAAATCCTTCGTTTTGTTGCAATGCAGAGTGATTATGTGATCGAAGGTTACTTTCACGCCTTAGAAGCTGTCGAACAATCCAGTGGCAATCCACAGGTTCGAGCATTCGCACAGAAAATGGGATGGCTTTACTACGAGTATGTACTTGCGTTGCATTTCATCAGTTATGGAAGATCATGTGGTTTGTCTCCATCGCAGGCCATCCACAGTGATATCACTGCAAGATGCGAACGGACCAATTCAATGAAAATACAACGGAACTGAAAAACTTATCTAGCCGGTGTATCATTCTCCTGAATGAATCTCAGGGACACTACTTTGTCGATGCGCATTTTTTTCACATGGTTGTTGTTCAGTCTTGCTTTACCAAACTGACAAGTTCATTGATGCACCCACGATAATAAGGCGGTAACGCTGCCACCATGATACATGCGCGTTCGGCTCGCCAACTTTCACGAGCTCGATGCAGAACGCCACGGCTGCATCATCAGTTACAATTCAATTCGATTACAACCTGTCGTAAGGGCACAAAAATGCGAATCATCCTTCTGAGCCTTGTTCTATTCTCAGGCATCATTTCAGCGAAAGCAGTAGAGCCGTCATGGTGGCAATTCCTTGGTCCAAACGGCACCAATTATGCGAAAACAACTGACTTGCCGTTGGATTGGAACGAGGAACAGGGGGTGGCATGGAAAACATCGATCCATGGGCGAGGTTGGTCGTCCCCTGTTATCCGCGAGAATCAGGTTTGGGTGACCACCTCAAGCGTTGACGGCAAGCAATTGTATGCCGTTTGCGTCGACCGGATTACGGGACAGATCATTCATGATCGCAAGATCTTTGATGTGAGTGATCCCCAAAAAATCAGCAATGCAAACACCTATGCCACGCCAACCCCGGTAACGGATGGTGATCGTGTATTTGTTCATTTCGGCACGTATGGCACAGCTTGCCTGAACCCGGAAACAGCTGACATCATCTGGAGTCGTCGCGATTTGAAATGTGATCATGAAACGAATGCAGGTCCAGCAAGCTCACCAACGCTTGTTGGTGAAAATCTTGTATTTCACGTGGATGGACGAGACGTGCAATACATCATTGCACTCTCGAAACTCGATGGAAAAACCGTCTGGAAAACCGAGCGGTCCTTTGACTATTCAGACGTGCCTGTCAATCAGCGAAAAGCCTACAGCATGCCGGGTGTCATTCAGACCAGCACAGAAAAGCAGATGATCAGCACCGCCGCACAAGGTGTCTACGCTTATGATCTCAACGGAAAAGAACGATGGCGTGTCCGTCACAAAGGCTGGTCTGTTTTTCCGCGTCCCATCGGCGGTCATGGGTTGGTTTTTACAATCGTGGACCGCGACTACCCAGAGTTATGGGCCATTCGCGATGATGGCAAAGGCGATGTGACCACCACACATGTCGCTTGGAAAGTAACTCGTGGCATGCCTGCCAGATGCACGCCGCTGCTCATCGGCGATTTACTTTACTTGGTCAATCACGAAGGAATCATGACCTGTCTCGAATCAGAAACCGGCAAGACCGTGTGGAAGCAAAGATTGCCAGGTAAATACTCGGCGACTCCCATTCACACCAACGAACGAATCTACCTTTTCAACGAAGAAGCACATTGCACGATCATTCAACCGGGGCGTAAATTCCAGACCGTATCGGAGAATTCCCTCGATCCACAACAACTGTTGGCTACCCCTGCGGTGGACAGTAACGCCTTCATCGTCCGCACCGCCGGATTTCTATACCGGATACAAGATGGTGCGAAGCGGAAAGAGAATTCTATCGCAAAAAACGAATTTGTCGGATCATGGGATATCGGGCGACCAGAGTCTGGAGGAAAACCAAAATTCATCATGACCCTGAAAGCTGATTACTCCGCGACCAAAAGCCATGTTCCCAACGCCACTGGTCAATGGAAAATGGTCAACGACGAAGCGCAAGTTGTCTGGAGCGATGGCTGGCGGGATATTATCCGCAAAGAAGGAAAACGTTTTCGCAAGATTGCCTTCGACCCTGGATCAGATTTCGATTCACCAGCTAACAATACTGACACCGCAAACAAGCTGTCAAATTGAGAGTAGTGAACGAGCTTTCGATCGCGTACCCACTTAAAGTACTCACAAACTTTTTAGGGCGATGCCGACTAATCCTAGTCGAATCCCTTCCTAATCCCTCGTGGCCTCACCCCAAGGGTAATTTCCACCTCGCAAACATATTTGCAACAGCTACCAAGATCCAATCCAATGAAACGAATAATCTGATCCATGGGCTTGGTCCCTCCATCAACTTCTGCAAGAGCAAGGCCATGTTGAAATATCGACTTCGATCACTGCTCGTCATGGTATCCGTCGCTGCGATTCTAATGGCTTGGCTTTCGGTTCACTTACAAAAACGGTACGAGGATCAAGTACAGCGGTCCTCCTTCTCAGCACTGACAACCAAAGCGGCAGATTTTCATTTTCATTGGCGAGACAAGATCAGGGCTAAAAAGGGATTGGAATTTGACAGCAACCACTTTTCTGATCTCCTAGCCACTTCATCAGTGAATCCGTACTTTCGTAGCACGACAACGTTCAAGAGCAGCAACCACGCTGTTTCCAAATGGAAAACTGTCGTCCGCATGGAATCCCACATGAGCAGTTACCCCCGCGAACACGATCTGCATCTTGAATATCAAGCACAGGACATGAACCAAGAACTACTGGCGACTGTCAAAGAGCACTTCAAGGATGAAGACGTGACGATCACTTTTGTGGAAGTCTCCGCTGATCCTGCTCCATGACTCCCACATGCTGACGCTGGCGAATACGACGTCAGAATCAAGCATGGTCACCGCGAGAGAGAAAGATCGTGTTCGCGCTGTTGGCATCCGTTGGCGCCACCAACAGTCAACTCTCTGATGCTTAGGAAGCTGATGAAGCAACTAGCGGGAATAGCCAACAAGCCCAACCATTTAAAATTGGGTCAGACACCACATTTGTACTGGGCCCTGTCTCGGACGATGAGACCATCGACTATGCCGCCGCCATCAATCAAAGAATGCGGGCGGAAATCAAACGTGAAGAAAATGCTGCGGTTTGGATCATTCGAGCTCTCGGTCCCAACGTTCCTGAATTCAAGTGTGACCCAAATTTGTTTGAAGAGTTCGGCATGCAGCGACCGCCAGTACACGGCGATTACCTGCAACCGGAGCATCCGAAACCCGCTTACCTAAAGCAGATCCCGACTGATATCTTCACCGACAAGCCCCTCCTCTATCAACACATCGACGAGGGTTACCAGCTCTACAGCGTTGGCCCCAATCGCAAAGATGACACTGGCCACACCCATTTATGGCCCGATCCTGGCGATGACCCAGCCATCCGCATGGTCTTAGCATCAACTGATTGAGGTGACATCACAAGACGACATGCTTCCAAGCACGACCCCCCACCTACCTTGTTAGAAAGAAACATGCGATCCAAATTACACGGTTACACCAGCGATACTCTGGATTTGTCCAATCAGCAATTTCACTACGGATTTTATACAAGCAATGTTGCGGTATCTTGCTAAGGTCATGGTGATTTATCAGCTTTCCAACTCCATTCTGGGATCAGGAGAAAATGCCACACAGCCTGCTATCCACCCTATCATCAGGCCCCCTCGATATCGTTGGCGATGTTCATGGTGAAATTGGTCCATTGCTCTCACTGATGCATCGTCTTGGGTACGACGAACACGGATCTCATCCGGACAATCGTAAGCTTGTCTTCGTTGGTGACCTTACGGACCGCGGACCTGATAGCCTGGCCGTTGTTAACCTTGTGCAGGCACTGACAGAAAGACAGCTGGCCCAGTGTGTGCTCGGAAATCACGAACTGAATATCCTGCTCGACCAACGCAAATACGATAATGGATGGTTCTATGGCGAAGAATTTTCAGATAACGGTTACATCGTTCCGCAGGCACTTGCCAACAGTGCGAGTCGTGATCGTGTACTCAAATTTTTCCAGTCACTGCCGATCGCACTGGAACGCGAAGATCTGCGTGTAATACACGCTTGTTGGAACTCAGCAATGATTCAGTCACTTGAGGAGACCAAAGACGCCATCAGCCTGATTAACCAGCATGCAGATCTCATTACAAAACGTACCGAACACTCTGGCTTCGACCAAGTTGACATTTCGCTGGAGCACCAAAACCAGAACCCTGTCAGACGGCTAACCTCAGGTCCAGAAGAACGAATCCCTGCTCCCTTTTTTGCTAGCGGTAAAACGAGACATGAACAGCGAATTCAGTGGTGGAATGACTACAACGAAACATTCTGTGTGTTCGGTCATTACTCCATCCCTGATGGTAAACCACGCGGCAACCATGCCTCGTTTTGCATTGACTATGGTGTTGGCAAACGTTGGACCGAACGGAGGAAAGGCACGACGACCGGATTCGCATTGAAGCTTGCGGCCCTGCGATGGCCCGAGAAGTTGGTCGTTTTCGATGAGGGTGAATCGAAGCAACTCTGATATTCTGCTACCTCAAGCTCATTGGCCATATCGAACATCGAGATTTTCAATCTATCGATCTGGTGCGTCAAATTGCTCACCTGGTTTGGAGACCGTAGCAAGTGAAATGAGACAGAGACTCGGTTACACTGAGACTGCGTCGTCCTCAACTGTGCATGACCACCCTGTGCATTGTGCATGACTCAGCCTGTGCATGCTGTGCCCTCATCTCACAGATGGGCATTGATTGTGACGTCTACTGCCCTGCCCTGCCTGCCTCCCCTTTCACCCTTACCTTTCACATGAGATCGCGTTCACCAAAGTTCGTGTTAGCCATTCTACTGGTGGGAATGATTGCACAGACTCAACCCGCGAGGTCTGATGAAGATGCTGCCCTGCCTGATTCAGCAGTTGTTGCATTCTTGCGAGATCATTGTCTGGAGTGTCACAACGCTCAGGAAGCGGAATCAGGTCTTGATTTGAGCACATTTTCCCGAGCTGCTGATATCACGAATTCGGTTCCCGCCTGGACTCAAATTGCGGCCCGCGTGGGCGAACGGCAGATGCCGCCGGCGGGCAGCAAGATGCCTGACAGCGAAACAAGGGCACGATTCGTCCGCTGGATCCAAAACACACTATCCAAACACCTCTGCGATGACGGCGTGACGCCGGGCCAGCCAATTATTCGGCGCATGAACCGCACAGAGTATGCCAACACTGTGCGCGATCTGTTGGGGATCCCCATCAACGCGGGCCACGCGTTGCCAAATGATGGCGCTGGTGGAGAAGGTTTTGACAACGCTGCTGAAATATTGTTTATCTCCCCAATTTATGCGGAGAAGTATCTCGAGGCAGCCAAATCAGCCATCGGCCACGCATTAAAAGATCCAGCCGACCGAAAGCGAATCATTGTGGCTGCTCCCAACGAGGAACGGACAGCGAACGAGTCTGCCCGCATCGTCCTAGGAAAATTTCTGCCACGAGCCTTTCGTCGGCCCGTTAGCGACACCGAAATTGATGAGTACGCTGCATTATTTGACCGCGCGTTTGCAGTAGACGAGTCCTATGAAAGTGCAGTCGAATTCGCACTGGTAGCCGCCATGGTTTCACCAAAATTTCTCTTTCTGTACGAGCAGCCAAGTACACCCGGCGAGCAAACGCTGGTGTCACATCACGAAATGGCCTCACGTTTGTCCTACTTTCTGTGGGCATCCATGCCTGATCAGGAACTGTTGAAATTAGCGGATGATGAAAAACTACACGATGTTGAGGTGCTAACCACACAAGTTAAACGAATGCTTCACAGCGAGGTGGACTCAAGGGGACTGCGCCGGGATTCGAAAGTGCGGGGCTTCGCATCAAGCTTCATTGAACAGTGGTTGGGAACGCGCGCACTAGGGCGTGAGTTCAAACCAGATGCCTCTGTTGCCCCACATTACGATTCCGAATTGGAAGGGGGAATGAAGTATGAGCCCATTTTTTTCTTTGAGGATCTGCTATCCGATAATCGTTCGCTGTTAAACCTGATTGATTCAGATTTCACGTATGTGAATCGTAGACTGGCCAGCCACTATGGGGTGCGAGGTGAGTTTCGCGAGCAACCAAAGCGAGTTGAGCTCAAGAAGAGTGATCGGCGTGGAGGCCTGCTGGGAATGGGCGCGGTGTTAGCTGTGAGTTCATTACCACACCGAACCAGCCCGGTCCTTCGTGGCAAATGGATCCTTGACACCATGCTAGGCACACCACCACCCCCACCGCCTGCTGATGTACCAGCACTGAACGAAACACCGAGTGCCTCAGGCGAATTCACCTCACTGCGCGATCAATTGGAAACTCACCGTTCCGATCCCCAGTGCGCGTCATGCCACAACATGATGGATCCACTCGGCTTTGGCTTGGAAAATTATGATGTACTGGGAAGCTACCGCACCCAAACTCGTGGCGTTCCGATTGATGCATCAGGTACCCTGCCTGATGGAACACAGTTCAACGGTGCGGATGAACTGAAGCTGTGGTTACTGAACCGTAAAGATCAATTTGTCCGTAATCTGACGCGTAAAACATTGGGTTACTCACTGGGACGCAGCTTAAGCGGTGAAGATAACTGTGTCATCGATTCGATAGTTAAAACATTGGCTAAGGATGATTACCGCAGCCAAACGTTAATCATCGAGATCGTCAAAAGTGTTCCGTTTCGATATAAACAGGTAACACCACCCACCAATTGAGATACCTCATGGCTCATCATCTTCCTCAACTTCCCCATTGGCGTCATCCGCTGACCAGGCGGAGCCTTCTTCGAGGCACCGGAGCAGCATTGGCGTTGCCGTGGTTGGAAGCCATGACACACAAGCAAACAAGGGCTTCTGAAGAGGATGATCGCATCGCCTCAGATGGGCCCATTCGAATGGCCGCGTTGTTTGTTCCCAATGGTGTTCGACAAGATCAATGGACCCCCAAGGAAACTGGGCGTGACTTTGAACTGTCGCCTACGCTGCAACCTTTGAGAAAACTCAAAGATCAATTGCTGGTTTTGACGAATCTGTGGAATCAGGGAAGCAATATTGGGGATGGTCATTATGTCAAAACATCAGGCTTTCTTACCTGCACAACAATCAATAAATCACTTGGCATCGACCTGAACTGCAATGGTCTTTCCATGGACCAGGTTGCTGCAAACCACTCCGGAAAAGAAACGCCGATTCCTTCACTGGAATTAGGGATCGACCCAGTCACCACAGGCGTCGATACAAATGTTGGATACACTCGTGTCTATGGATCACACATCGCATGGTCGGGTCCCACAAGTCCTCTAGCGAGGGAACTCAATCCAAGGATGGTCTTTGAACGTCTATTTCGTGCATCGCATCCAAAAAAAGCAACCATCAAACGTGATCGCCTACTGCTTGATCGTGTGCTGACAGATGCCCAAGAATTGAAACATAAGCTGGGAGCCTCGGATCGGCAGCGGATGGACGAATATCTGCAATCAGTGCGATCCATCGAGAAGCGTCTTCAAAATCAACAGTCAGGCGGAATCAAAAACTGGCGGCCGCTGGTAGAACTCAATTCTAAAGACCGACCGAATGATGATGCTCCCGATCAGTACCCTGAACAAGTGCAGCTGATGTTGGACATGATCGCATTAGCTTTCCAAACGGATACGACTCGAGTCTGTACATTCATGTTTGGAAACGCCGTTAGTGGCCGTAACTTCTCATTTCTGGATGGTGTCACCGGTGGTCATCACGACACGTCACATCACCAGAACAATGAAGACAAGTTGCGACAGTACCAATTGATCAATGTATGGCACATCCAACAGTTCGCTTACCTGCTTGAAAAACTTGCAGGGATGCAGGAACGGGAGGGAACCGTGCTGGATAATTCCATGATTCTGTATGGCTCCGGGTTGCGCGATGGAAATAGCCACAACCCACATAACCTTCCAGTCCTTGTGGCTGGCAGCGGCGGTGGAAAAATCGCAACAGGTCAACATTTGCAATACGGACGGGATACGCCACTTGCCAACTTGTATGCCGGCTTGCTGAATGCATTTGACGCAAAAACAAACAGCTTCGCTGATAGCACTGAGATATTGCCTGGGATGCTGGCCTAGCGTTCCCCGTTTGATGCAAAGTAGCGTGGCCTCAAGTGCCTTATCACAAAGCTGTGTCCCTCAGGCCCTGCACTCATTACACCAAGTGCTGTGAAAAAGAGCCAAGTATTGAAATGCAGCGTATCGATGATGACAACCTTACGATCACACAGGCATCACTGTCCGCACAGGCATCACTGTCAAACAAACTCTAAATCGAACTGGCCACCTGATCAGCTGGGCTGCACGATCAGCAGCAGAGCATTGCTACTCTGACCCTACAGCCGCACCCAATCTTTGAGATTCGCGTGTTCAAAGATCATCTCATGTTGAACTTTGAGATCTTGTCCCATGCCGGCATCTTTTGCCCGAAGATACATTGCATGAGCAATGGCAACATCAGTGAATGCTAGCCCAACGGCATTGAAATAGGTTTTTTCCTGGTCGGATTCCCGACCTGGGAAATTCCCACTCACCATCTCAACAAGGTTGCAGTAAATATCTTCATCGGCGAGTTCGCCAGCTTTGTACATACGGCTGAGTGTCTGCGTGCGATGCTTGACGGTATCCCAATCATCGCAGACGATTTTGTCGCAATTTTTTGCAACTTGATATTCATCTTCCCAGCCGCCAACGTGACTATAAAACGCCCCAGGCTTCATCCAAGCAGCTTTTAACAACGGTGCTTGGGCGCTAGTTGCTGTCACGATAATGTCGGCATCCTCAGTCGCTCGTTGCAAGTCAGATCCTGCGGCCTCAATCTTCATGTCCCCGAGGATGGGCGACATCTGCGACACAAACGTCGCCTCTTCCTCGGGCGTCTTGGCTGCAACAAAACAATGCTCCAACGTGGGCACCGCTGTCTTCATTGCGATCAGATGCATTTTGGCTTGTTCACCTGCTCCGATGAATCCAATTTTCTGCGAATCACGACGTGCTAGATGTTTGGCAGCGATGCCCCCCATGGCACCCACACGCATGTTGGAACACAGAGTTCCCTCCATGAATGCGATGGGCAGTCCCGTATCGATTTCTGACAAAATGACAACAGCTGAAAGATTTTGAATTCCATGCTTGGATGGATTGGGTGGAAATACAGAAACCCACTTAACGCCACAGATCTTTTCATTTTTAAAAGTCGCAGGGAGGCAATTGATACGCTCCTGAGTTTGATCATTAAAGATCTGAACGATTTTTTCGGGGAATAGAACTTCTCCCGCACCATAAGCAATCATCGACTGTTCTGCTGCGTTCATCGCCATGCGAAGGTCGAGACAGCCCGCCCCAAGCAGGTCTTCCTGAGAAAAGTACTGGCAATGAATTTCATGACTCAACATCGACGCATTCTCCGTAATTTGAAATAACAAGTGTGCAACGCTATGAAATATGCTGATCCTTCCAAGCAGGCAAATATTGCGCCAATCATCGCTTTAGATCAATCCCTGCAAAAACACGACCATTCCAATTGCATTTCGCTCTGTCAGTGGGCGGTATCGCACACTGATTAGAGAATGATTGCAAGTTGATGTTGGTAACGACAGCTGCTTCTCAATGTGCTCAATGCGATCAATGATTGACGATTGGAGTGAGGCCAACCTTCTGCAACCCAATCCGCAGCCGGAATCAAGCCAGCCTTTCATGGGAACGACCCTGCGTTTCGACCAAGCTGTTCTTTTTCTGTGCC